>Ga0210025_1003089_pt1 | contig 15418 bp, 23 predicted proteins | sample CryGeyme20150102_FD_183989 | JGI IMG/M metagenome (GOLD analysis project Ga0210025, IMG submission 183989) | Groundwater microbial communities from Crystal Geyser aquifers in Utah, USA - Crystal Geyser metaG 2015-0102 (SPAdes) (version 2) | ecosystem: Environmental > Aquatic > Deep subsurface >...
AGAGGTGACTCTTAGTGAGCATTTTGCCTTGACGACTTGATCGAACTTCCTTTTGAGATCGAGGTCCTTTTCGACAAGCAGTTTGATGAAATTTCCATCAAGGAGGAAGCGATATGGTTAATGGAACTGATGGTTGATTCTGTAGAAGTTGATGATTTTGACTAGTTGTTGATTGTTCATTATGATTCTAAAGTATAATAACTCAGTAAGAATATCATTTCCAGGCAGGACTTTGCATTTTGAATCTTTCATGCTTTGAAGTCAAACTGTACTTTGTCGGACTTTTGAAACTGGAGGGTTTCATCTCTGTCTTGGGTAAAATAGATGAGTCTAACTCACAGTTCTATTTGTTGGCGATGAAAGAAAACTCAGGCTCATCAATTATAATCAAGGACTTAGAGGTACAGCTCTATGAGATTTACTCCTTTTTCGCTTGCAAATAGTTGATAGCTTCCTTTATTTATCTCAACTCTCTCCTTCTCAGTTCATAAGCTTATCCCCTCTGCTTGCACTTGATCAATAAATTGCTGATTTTCTATTATTATCCCTAAAGCTATTGGTACTGATTGCTCAGCTCTTCAATGTACTCAATGTACTTCTGCAACTTAAGCTCAGTTTGTACAATTTTAGTATTAGTCTTCCTGAGCTTACAGTTTAGCTATTTAATTTATGCCTCTCTTCTCTTCAAAGAGCCCATTAAAAGAGCTGCCTTTTCCTACTCAAAATTATTCGTTTATTTTTCAGGGGACCTTTATTTGATCAGTTGGCCCAATTACACCATGGCAGAAATGTACTATTGAATTGGTTTGAGAATCACCATCTTGAATTGAGAAAGCTTGTTTTCTTCCAACTTTGACAACAGAAACCCTTTGAAACTTTGTATTTTTCCTTCTGAGCATATTAGCATATCGATGTTGTTTTTCGCATTCAAACCATTCATTCTAGAGAAGGCCAGCAATTATTTTCTCAATGAAAACAAGTGCTTCAAATCTGCCAATTCATCACTGGCTTCTATCTCTATGAGTTTGAGCCTTACCTCGCTGATTGGTGAAGTCGAAGGGGTAAACATTTCAACGGCTTCTTTCTGTAGGCTCTACGCTTATATTTAAAGGCTTTAAAGCTGGATTACTAAAGTTACTTTGTCATTTGAAAGACTGCCTAATTTATTTTCTAACTTGGCTTGTTTTACCTTTCCTAATTTAATTTCCTCTTCGAGCTCTTTCATTTTTTCTGTGATGGCTGACTGTGTTGTTTCAAATTGAACAATGTCATTCTTGGCATCACGTCCTCGAATCTCAGACTTGATCTGGTGTTTTCTAGATAGATGTGACCTTACTTTATTGTAAGTTATTCTAGTTCCTGATCGAGTCGTGCGCGACCTTTGTTGATTGAAGTACTTTTCAGCATCGACATTGCTTGGCAAACTTAATTTATAAATCTAACTGTTCAAATAATATAAGCAACATCAATGTTGTTGTTTGAATGTTCTCTTCTGTTTTTATTCGTGCACCCTCTCCAGTCTATGACGCTTGGTTGTCACTGATTTGTAGTTCAGAATGTTACTATCTTTAAGGATTGTGTCTCTAAGGTGGAAATTGACACCTAGAGGAAGATAGAGAGTTAGCTCCTTTGTTACAGGTCTCAAATGTTTCACTGCTAATCTGAAACTAATGAATCCCCAACCTGCGATCTCTATATCTTGAGATTTCCCCTCAATGAATTTCAGGTCAAGAGTGTGTTTTTGAATCTTGAGCTCTGACAAATCGGGCAGTCCTTTCCAAAATTATTTGTAATTCAGCACAAACCATTTGTTATCTGAGGAGCAGCTCCCACCCATTCCGAAAAGTATTATCTTCACATCTCTGATTTATACTTTACCTCCATAGAAAAAGGCTTGGTGGAGATGCACAGGGGGAGAGTAAAACTTGTTCCACGTCAGAAGAGCCTTCAGGCTTGGTTTATTGATTTTATTGCAAAGATTAGATTCAGAGTTCATGCCTGGCATGTCATAGATGAGGTATTTTTTGGAGTAGTGTTAATTGATGTAAAGAGTTGTTCCTGGCACTTTGGAGGTCGGCTTATTTGTCCTTGCAAGTTGATTAAGGAGGGTAGTTTTACCAGTATTGGGAAAGCCTACTAACTGCATTCTTCGGACGTGTTGTTTATCCAAATAATCCTGCAGTGTTTTGACTCCATTCTTGTCGATACTGCTAGCAAGAATGACTTTTATTTTTGCTATTCTTTACCGCTTCTACTCTCTCCGATCCTTATCTATGAAATCGAACATCCTTTGCCTGACCGCATCCAAGATCATATGCCGATTGAGATACTTCTCATTGACGATGTCCAGCTTGTTCACCACCACACAAAAGTCAACATTGGCCTATAGGAGAGAGTTGAAGACATACTTTTTGAAGCTGCCTGCAATGTCCAGCACATCTACCATATAGATGTAGTAAGTGGGAAGATCCCGATGTTTTTTAAATATCTTCGACATGAGGACCTACTGGTTGTTGTCAGATGGCGCAGGAAGGTCGTATTCTTACGGCAGCTTATTGTGGTATTTTAGAGAGTAGCAACGAAGGCAATACAACTAACTGCGATCTTTCTTTATTCGCTTTATAGTTTGCTCCTATTCCTCAAATTTGTCTATCTTTTCCTGCAAACGCAGAAGGACCTACACGTTGTCCAAGTTATCAAGCTGTTTTGTTTGGTTGTTGAATATTTTTACATTAAGTTATTTTTCGACCTCAGCGATCATTTCAAGAGTCTTGCCGTCCTAGTTGCTGGCCTTGTTTCCATATGTATTCTCGATTATCTTGATGTTGCCTTTGACTGACTTGCTCAGGAAGTCTTCCTTGATGAAGCCGTATTTTTATTTGTCCGTCGACTGAAGAGTACTGTTGCACCCATCACAGCGGTAGTGCTTGTAATATTTTGTGAGTGATTACTCGTTGAGTTGATTGTCTCTGATGCCTCGCATTTATTTCTCCTTGATTTTTTGATAGAGCTCCACCTTCTTGGGACCATCAGAGGTAGCAAAAGGATATCGGCGAGTGCTGGCGAGGATGGAGAAGGTTCTTGGGGTAAATCTGCTAACTTTGGTGAGCCAACTAATCATACTTTTATAATACCAGCCACATTTTAAAATTATAGTATCACAATCAAACTATCAGTAGCTTCTCCTTGGAAACATTGAAACTATTAATCTACAACCTCTATACCCTATAATATTCAAATATATAAACCTACCAATCATTGGATAGACATGAATTTGCCTTATCGCAAATACTCCTCATCCTTTCGAGCCTTTGTGATCTCCATGTTCAGGGACTCCCAACCTGCGAAAAAATTATCCTTCACTTCTGCAAGCATGATCTCTAGAGGAGGCTAGTTTGTTGTTTTGTTGATCTTTTGGAAGTTTTTCCTGGTTCTCTCTACGACTGTTGTTTTGGCGATAAGATAATCATCGATTTTTGATATTGAGACGCTGAAGCCTTTGATGAGATGCTGCAGCTATCTGTAGCCGTCTCTTTGCAAAAATATGTAGATCTGGCAGTGCTTTTCTAGATTCAACCCTCTCAGGATGAGCTACCTGGCCTATTTCAATTTCAATGAGTCATTGGTTAGAATATGATAGCGATTCAGCTCCTTGATAATTTATTCGAATTCGATGTTCATCACTCTTTTGGTGATGTTTTAAATTCTTTCAACCTGACTCTTGGCCTCTTCGAACCTCAGGTTATAGGAGCCCTCATCCATCTTGATCTTGTCCTGCTGTTCCTTCAGCTTCTTCTAGTGATCCTCTTTCTTCACAGAATTGCATTATCCATAGTTAGTGTGGCCACTCCATACCTTCAGGCAGATCCAACAGAAGTGGTGTCCACATCTGCAAGTCATGTGAATACACCCCCCGTTCTTATCAATGTGAGTCTTGCACATCGGGCACTGCTGAGTCACGATCTCATTCAACCACTGCTTGTCTTTGGCATTCAATATCTTGTTCCACGTCTTTAGATCTCCACAGTCAAGAGGGTAATGGTCACTTTCGCCACAGATTCTGCATATGCTGTGGCCACAAGTGCAAGTGAGGGTCCTTTCCTGACAATAATTGATGAAAATGGCCTTATTGCAGCCTTCTCCTCCACAAACACGCACTTTTTCACTTCGTTGAGCAAACTTACGACAAAGGAGTTTTTCGAATTATTTTCTTCCTTTTGGAAGGCGGCTCCATATTTTTTCCATTAGGTTCAAGTTAGTTCGATAGAAGCAGTCGTCTCCTGGGCACATAGGGAACAGTTCATACATAGTCCTTTCAGTGTGGTTGGTGACTAGAAAATCGTTCCAGCATTCGTAACAAAAAGAATGCTCACATACATTATTGATGAGTTCCTTTTCTTCGCAGCAGACCATACAGACTCCTATTTTTTCTGCAGGCAGATAGTCTTCTTGATATCTGATCATTTTTCTTCCCGTTTGGTCCTAGTTGATGACGTGAATGAGCTGGTGCTATGCAAACTGGCAGAAATAGTAGAGCATCAGGTTCCACTGAGGAGACAGGCAGGTGATTTGTCTTTTGAGGTCGTTGTCCTAGTATATTTTTTTGATGATCTCGTCGAGGTCGTAAACATTATAAGGCTTATCCTCGGAATGTTTGTTGGTCAGTTCCCAGTTGTAGTTATCATCGTCGTAGCCGTACTAGTACTAATCCCCATACTCCACGTCCATTTCTTATTAGTCTGACATTATGAAAGAATAATTAGTATAAAAAAGAGGCACATTTTTAGATATAAAGCAAAGGTCTTACCAAAAAGATCACCTTTCTATAAATAGATCAATCATCCTATAATGGCTTCCTCTTGAGATTGCTGTTTTTTGTATTATAGTTAAGATGATAAGGGGACTCACAGCCCTTTTCCGGCTTGCTCCAAGGCCGGCTCCTGTTCTCAGCAGACAGACCTCCACATGTACAGCCTCCTCACCTAGACTCTTTCTCCCAGTTCTTTGACGAGCAAGACAAAAAGGAATTATCGGAAAGCTTCATTCAACAGTTCCGTAAAAAATACTTGTACTACACTTTGGTCAATCGCTGGAAAAAGCCTCTCGAAAGGAAGAAGCATAGAAACGAAAGAAAGCGCATTTTGGCATAAGAACGAGCAGTAAAGATGAACGTATGTAGAAAATAGTTGTCGAGCCCATGGAAGCTAAATTTGTGGTCCATAACCCAGCGCTGGGTATAGAATATCCTCCTCGTTCTGACAAACAGTTTGCTGTGGTTCAAGTCGATGGATTCCAGTACAAAGTTATGGAGGATACTATCCTTATCCTTGATCACAAACCTGAGCATGCCATCAATCAACCTGTAAAACCCCCTTCATTCAGGTCTTATTCGAAAAAGTGCCTCTCATTGGGACCAATAGCTATACTCTTCTTGGAAGGCCTCTCGTTGGAGGGGCCACAGTGGAGGGCATCATTGAATCTATCAGCGACTCCGAGAAGATCATAGTATTCAAGAAAAAGAGAAGAAAAGGCTACAAGCGCAGCATGGGTTCAAGGACGACGTTGACCCAGTGCAGGATAACCAGGATAGTATACGAACTGACGGAGGATATCCTCTCCAAGGCCATCGCTTTATGATGTACTGATAGACTGGCTTTGCTGATAGTTAGTTATTGAAGAGCAGACTCGATCAATCATCAGCTTCCAAGTTTTTAATGGAGCTACAAATCGTATCCTTAGCGGTCTCAAGAACTTCGCCGCCCACAATGATCTCATCCAAGATGCCGTACACCTTGTGAAAATTGAACACTATGTCCAGCTCGCAGACGTTGCCGAAGTACTGGTCCAGATTTTAGACGAAAAGGTGGATTAACTACATTGAATCTCGTTTACTTCCAGATGGAGAAGTTCGTTGTCGTTGACGTCGATGCAGACTGCGAAGTAGAGGCCTTGGTATCGCTTGTAGACAATTTTGAAATTGTGAAACTAGATGGTGGTGTGAGTACTTCTATGAAGTCTGTTTGTTTGGAGTCTCTGCCGACGATCATCCGGTGGATTTACGACTGAAGTCTCAGCTTTTAATTTTCGTCGTAGTTGATGAACCATTTCGAAAGTCTAGTGCGGCCTCTTCGGTTTTGGAGAAGGATGAACCGGATCTGTCTAAATCTGAGTATACCATGTGTTATGTCAGAATCGATTTAAAAAAGTTATCAAATTATCCTATTCTGTCAACATGGAAAAACCGCAGATCAGGAAGCTCTTCAGAAAGATTACTGCCCGTAATGTTCACAAGGATTCATTCAATATCACCCATGGACTCTATACTCAGTTTGCCATCCTCATGAAAAGGTTGGAACGGGAAAAACTCCTCAGCAACCACATGATAGCCTCCTACATCTGTCTCCCAAATAAGGAAATTCCACCTCCCCATATCCAAGGATATGAATATGCATACCCTCGCTTTGACAAAAAACTCATCACTGACGAGGTTCCCCTTATGGAGTTTAAACTGCTCCCAGATATAAATTCTTGTGAGGAAGAAGTTTATGGAATCAAGGTTCCTCCCAAGCATTTGGAGACAGTATTTCCTTCAGTCACCCTGGTCCCTTTAACATGCTTTAATCCTGTATCCAAGCAAAGAATCGGAAAGGGAGGAGGATACTATGACTGCTACATCCGATTTATGAGGAAGAGTGGAATCAAATCCACATTTGTTGGAGTCGCCTCAAGCTTCCTCGAGTGCCAGCAACAGTTCTGGGCAGATCACGATCAACCACTGGATTTTATCATTACTGAAAAAAATATTTACTGATGCTATTCTTCTTATTTTCCTCTTTTATTGTATCTTTTATCATACAACAACAGTTATGAAGCAAAGCCTTTCATCAGCTCTTCTTCTATTTCTTTAAACAAAAGGTTGAGAGTTATGTCAACTTGCTCCTTAGTTTAGGTTTGGCAGGGTCAATAAAGTAAAACTATCTGGAAACGATCAATAATATTTAACCCAGGAGGGAATCAACTTTGGAAGCAAATGCTAATTGCCACGCACCTATCCGTAGCTGAAGTCGAACAAGCTCACTCCCAACTGCTTTTGAAGTTTTTTCCCCACTTTCTCTTATCTCAGCTCATCGAAAAATTCATGAGCAAGGGCTTCAGCAGCATTGAGACGTTATTTTGGTGCGTAAATCATAATCTGAGCTATGAAGTCTATCAGCAGGGGATCGGCATTCGGGAAGATCTGTATAATGAAATTAGTTACATGCTTCCAGTCTCTTTTCTTAACTTTGGGGAATTTGTAGTCGTTGAGGTCATACTATGGATTCATCTCAACGACTTGAGTTTTTGTGGGAGTTCCCATCACTTTGATGATCTCGATAAGGTGGTCGATGCTGCTCTCTCCGATAAATAGTGGCACCCCATGGAGCATCTCTAAGATAACGCAGCCAATGGACCATACATCGATCATGGTAGTGTAGTGCTGAGCTCCAAATATCAGCTAGGGAGCTCGATAGCATCTCGAACAGATATAGGGCAAGTTGGGTTCATTGGTGAGTATTTTAGCTGAACCAAAATCACAGAGAACGAGACGACCATCTTTAACAAGGAGATTATGAGGTTTGATGTCACGATGGCAGATGCCCAAGGAATGAATGTAGAGGAGTCCTCTGAAGGCCTGGTAAGTTAGTAGTTTGATTTAAAAGGTCGGAAGAGGCTTTTTGTGAGACTTGATGTGAGAGTACAAATCACACTCGTAATACTCCATCACGATGTTGAGGTATTGACTGTTTTATTCGACTGTCGAAAAGGTTCCAAGCACTCTCATGGTGAATTATCCTTCGAGCATCGAAACTATCTCCACCTCTCTATTCTTGTACTTGGGGTCTTGGAATACCTTTTTGACGGCGACAATCTGACCAGTTCTGATTATTTTGGCTTGAAAAACCTTCCCAAAAGTACCTTGCCCGATCAGGCTCAAATATTAAATGTCAGTTTCTCCAAGTTTCATGGGGGTGCAGTCAAATGTTTCTCCTTTTGCTTTGTCCATTTTTAAAAATTTCTAAACACTCTTGTGCTAGATAAGCTTTTTATTAGCAGAGGGTTTCTGTCTATTTCCTTTTCCCTCCTCTACCTTGTGATCTTCTTTCACTAAATTAACGAGTTTTTTTTCTGTTTTTTATTGAACTGTTTTTTTCTATATAGGAGACTGCTTACTTTCTTTATAACGGGACCGGCCTCGGTCTGGTTTTTGAGGGCGGCCTTCTGTGGCCCTGTAGTTTTTTTCTTGTGAGGTTTAGTAGTTGACATGCTTGTTTTTTGGTGGAGGTAGGGCTGTTAGTGATGGTTCTTTTTCTTCAGATTGGGACTATTGCTTTTGAATGGCATTCTGAACTGTTTGATTATTTTTTTCATGTCTGTGCTGACAGAGCATTTGTCGTAGGCTTCTGTGTGGAGGCGTTGTGAGTGCTTGTCAAGCTGGATGTTGATTGAAGTACCTTAAATTCCTGACAGATGCTTTTGCGAATAGGTTCTCCTTGATATGTGTTGAGATGACTGGCGGTCGAGTGGTTCGGCTTACTCTTGAACTTGATAGCTGACACTTCGCTGAACATCGATTTGAATATGGAAATTAAAATTAATCTTAAAATTATGCCCTTTATGACAGCCATACTGTCTCTTCCTAGTTGCTCAAGCCAGTAATATTATCTGGAGCCATTGTGACATAGATTGTCAGTGATATCAGGAATATGGAATTAACTTTTCCATTCAAGTAGAGGAAAGCCTGTGTTCTATCATTCAAATTAATATCAAATCATTTAAATTTCATTTATGCTGCAGTATTTCTCTGAAAGTAAACAAGCCTAGGACATCAAATATGCGCCAGAGGACTTCCTCTTCAGATGGAAAAAGTTGGAAAGAATCCTCGAAAAGGAGCAACAGGATGCTCTTCTGATGATCACAGGTATCGACGGCTCAGAGTATGCTCACACTAATTATCTCTTCAACTGGTTGTTCCTAGGACTCTCAGGACCCGCCATCTTCAACAATAAATACCTCGATCCTCTCTACAGCGAAATGATCATCATCATATCCCCCAAGGAGTCTTTCATATTTATCACTCCACAGGCCAAACAATAGTTCGAACCTCTGATTCACACTCTCCAGGACTGCACCATGTTTTGTCCCACCGAGAAGCAATACGCAGCAAAGGATCGCCTGGACATTCTCAAAATTAGTTTCTTTTATCAAGCTCTCAGTAAATTGAAAAAAATTGGGCTGTTTTTGGCATCTGAACATGACGCTAAAATTATTGAAAAATGGCCAATCATTCAGTCGTATGCTCTTGAAGCAGTGGGTAGAACTTTCTTCACCCTGAGGTTTCAGTGTAGCAATCTCAACCAAAGATTAATGCCAGTTTTTAAGAACCTCGATAAGCACTCTCTTCAAAATTTGGTGGCAACAACAGCTAGGGCCCTGGAAGGGCAGGTGAGAGGAAGCACTCAGCTGATTGAGTATACCAAACAGGAGGAGAGGCTAAAAATTTCTGAGCTTAAGCTCCAATAATCCCTATTCGAGGCAGCTGACATTGCCAAGACATAAATCAATAGCAGCGAAATGCCTCCAGTTAGAGTTCTATTCGGAGCTCGAACAGGTTCAAAGGCATAGAGCTCAGCTGAGACCATCGAATCCACAAAGGCATATCATTTTACTTTGGAACATGGAGATCCGATAACTAAACTTCAGGTTTGGCGAACTTATTTCTTCAATACTTGCTAGGAATAGATTGGATCCATCTAAAGAGTAGAAGAAGAGGAAAAGGAAAGTTTTTTGACTAAGATAAGATATGTCATCGATCGCAAGGCCAACCTAGCAGTTTCTTCAAGAAAATGGCTGATTTTAGCATACCTTGGGGTTGTCCAGGGAGTCCTTGATGGAATATCAACTGTTTCAAAAGATTACAGGAATCTCAACAAATAATTCTTGCTAACTCATATTCTAACAAAAATCAATCAAACAATGGTCCCTAACGGTGCTGAGACATTTAATAAAAATGATCTTGAAATATACCTTGAAAGCTATGATGCTCAAGGAGATCCTAAGGCAATTGACTTCAAAGACAGCATCACTTTCAAACTCAGCACCAGCTTTTATGTTCTAAAAATCAGACTCAACAATGTGAAGCATTCAGGAGTTCAGCTAGGAAGTATTTGCTTTTCAGAAAGTTTCCTCCTTCAAGAAGGGTGCTACCTCCTGCTGACCAAGTAGACTCCTTACTTCGATTTCTGGAAGACTGATGCTGAGACCTACTCAGCATTGGATAACCTAAATCCAAATATCGAATTTCCTGAGTTAGGGGAATCACAGTCTCCCAGCTTCAAGTATAGAATTTTTATTCCTTTGGAAAAGCTGTCCAACTTGCATTTCAACATTCCCCTGATAGAAGCACACTACTCTTTCCATTCGAAGGGCATCAAGATTTACAGCTAGAAAACGGGATGGCATCTTCTTCTCTATAAAAACATTATTGAGTCAACCATGATTAACAAGATACCCGGACAGTGGGTTCTTTTCAGAACAAAGTCGGCCTTCCTTTTCTAGGGAATCTAAACCAACATTCTTGCTATCTAATTTAGAGGAAAGGCTTTCGATTGCCTATTAAAGAAGGTGAACGATAAAACTGAGCCCCTCCCTCTAAGCTTCCTTGATTTCGTGCCTCCTCTTCTAGCTGATAACTGGTATTTCACTCAGGAAGTACTGAAGAAGTAGGTGAAGGAAGGAGCCCTTTTGCATCAACATCAAATCTTACAAAATGAGTTCCTTTGGTCCTTCATTGAATCAAAGCAACTGATGGTGCTCAACCAGATGAAGGACATCAAAATGAATGCTTTCAAGAGTCTATATGTCCAGAAAGCTAACAAGAGCATTGAACCTCCTGCACCTTCAGACCAGCCAGCTCTTGCTTTGATCACTGGAACATACACGACAGGAAAGTATCGTATTGCTCAGACCTTAGCTCGCTTTGGCAAAAAATAAACAAATTACCATATATTCCATGTTTCTTATGAAAACCTCTTCTCGAGAATGGAGGTCTCCACTTTCATTGAAATGCTTGACTAGTTCATCAAGGAGGCTCCTGAAGCTAAGAATAGGCTATTTTTGGTGGTCATCCCTGCATGGCTCAACGCTGCATAGGTCATACCTGCTCTAAACGATAAGCACGAAGTGAGGACAGTGATCAGTGCAATCAGTGTCGGAGGATTTTACTCAACAAAGAACGGAGTGACAGCTGATAACGCTTTAACCTTTGCTGTTCCTGGATTTGCACAATCTATCGTCCTTGATAGCAGAGGTGAGTCTGAAGCACAAATAAGCTCTATTTACAGGATAGTGAGACTCTTTAATCGGTAGGTAAGGGTCACCCGTTCTTCGAATAGCACTCTCTCAACTGGCCAGGTCTCAGACCTACTCAGTGATAATTACTACAACTCTGAATATCACCGATTTCTCCGGCAAAAGTATGGGTCTCTCTATCGATTTAATGCTCTCAATCAACTTCAAATTGGCTACATGGAGTTCAAGTATCCTATCTGTGATATTCCAGCTCTAAAACTGCTTTCTCAGCAAGAAGGGTGGCTTGTGGATTGGAAGACAGTCAGATAGGAACTCAGGGAGAAGAGGGAGGAAGCACTAAACTCTAAAGATTAGCTGATGGATATGCTTTACAACCTTGAATAGTCTATCACTATGCTGAGAAAAAGATAAAAGGCCCCTCGAATCAGATGCATTAAGGGAGTAGTTCGAACCCAAGAAGGCGAAAAAGTAGAGCTCCTCTGGTCTGGGCTTGAATTTAGAGAGCGACCCGTAGCTGACAAAGATAGGACACTAGGGATTTTTGTGATGGCTAATAAGTATGACGAGTATCAAATCAAAGAGTTTTTCACCAACCTCACTTATAAGGTAAATTAGGTCCTATCTAGAAATTCATCATGCAGGGACTCAAATATTTGAGAGAAAAGGTAAGTATTACTGAGGAGGAAAGAATTCAAATATCGAGATAGGGCAAATAAAAATACTTAGAAAATGGCCAATTTTACGACGGTTACTTCTATCGTGATGTCTAAGGGCACATACTGGGAGAGCACCCACAACTGGAGAGGCTCCTGGAGGAGTGGATAGCTGAACGCAACCGGGAGATTGAGGCTCACAATCAGAGCGTGCGCCAGGAGTGGGAGAACTATCGAAAACAGTATGATTGAGGCTCTTCTAAATCAAAATTAATTCTTAAACAGTATTGTTATTAATAATTTTAAATTAATTCAAACTAATATTGCAACGATGGAAAAGGATCTACTTGGAGGAATCCTCAACAACATTGTCCTTGAAAAGGTTGTGAGGGATAAAATCGTTATGCAGCAGAAAGAACAGCGATAAGAGTAGGCACGTCAAAAAAGAGAATAGGAAAGAGATGAGCTCGACGACTTCGAAGACGAGGAAACCAGATAAATCATGAGGAAAATGAGGAGCGAAAGAATGAGAATGAACTAGGAGGTACCCAAAACTCACCATTAAGAGACCCGAACCGTTGGAGAGTATAGATAGGTAATGCCTATTTTATTCAGGTCGTGGAAGCTGAGTTCCTAAACTACGTCACCAAACTCAAGAGAACTGTCGTTCACTTCTACCACAAAGACTTCCAGAGATGCAAAATCATGGACAAACATCTTAAAATCCTTTGCCAACAATTTCCCCAGACCCAATTCCTCTACATAAACGCATAAAAGGCACCATTCTTCATATAAAAACTGTCTATTCGAACTTTGCCCACTCTTTGTTGCTTCATCGATGGCGTCCTCAAGGATAAAGTTCTTGGCTTTGAGGGCTTGAGTGGCGATGAATTTTTGACATGGGAGCTTGCAGCCAGACTCGCACAGTGTGGAGTGGTTGAGAGTCACAAAAATAAGATAAAGGATAAGACAGTTTTGAAGGGAGAGAGAATCAGGGGAGCTCAGGATGAGTAGGACAGTGATTGATCAATAGTTATGATAAGTATGCAACAGTCGAGATACTATCATCCGGATGAGCTCATAATTTCAAGATCATCCTTCATTTTGTATCCTCATCTTGTCATCTTACCTCAAAGCAGTTAAAGGACAGCTTTTTTTACATCGTCTAAGGACTCTCCAGGTTCAAAAAAGCGAACAACATCTCCGTTCTTATTCAATAAAAATTTAGCGAAGTTCCATGGAATGACCTTTGCTTTATCTTACTGTTTGTTGAAAAGTTTGCTCCTGCTCCTCAGGTACCGGTATACGGGATGAGTGTTGGGCCCATTGACTTCCACCTTTTCAAATAGAGTGAATGTAGCGTTGAAATTGGTCTGTACGAAATTCAATATTTATTCGTGAGATCCACTTTCCTGTTTGAAAAATTGGTTGCAGGGAAAGGCTAGAATTTCAAATCCTTGTTTTGAAAACTCATTGTACATCTCTGTTAGTCTTTTGTAGTTGGAGGAAGTTAAGCCTCATTTGCAGGCAACGTTTACGACAAGGATGGCTTTTTTGTCCTTGTAGCGAGAGAAGTCGATCACTTTGCCTTAGATACTTTTGACCTTGAAGTCGAAGAAGGATTTGACATCTTGTCCAGGGAGGGTTTCTTCACCACTTTTGTGCACAATGGCCTTGGCAATTGCTCCCATCAATCTATATAATATCTAACCAATCCTTTGTTGATTTATCTACACGTAATAGAAAAAAATGAGTCCTTTGTAATTATGAAAACCAGAAGAGAGGAGATGACTGCTTTCATTCAACACCACTTTTATATTACTCATTATACACAAACTGTTTCATATCATATTTTCACAACAGTTTTTAAACTTCCTTCCTGACCTCATCCAAGCTTTCGACAGGGTCGAAGTATTTGACAACTTCTCCTTTTTCGTTGAGAATAAACTTTGCGAAATTCATGGGGATTCGCTTTGCTGATTTTTTGTTTTTGTCAAACAGGACACTTTGACTCCTTAGGTACTTGTAGACTGGGTGGGCGTTGATCCCATTGACTTCTATTTTTTCAAAGATGGTGAAGGTCGCATTGAATTTGCTTTTTGCAAACTTGCATATATCAGCATTCGATCCATTTTCCTGATTGTAGAACTGGTTGACAGGAAAGGCCAGGATTTAGAAATTTTTACTGCCGAACTAGTTATACATTTTAGTCAGGGCTTTGTAGTTTTTGTTGGTGAGCGTACACTTGGAGGCCACATTGACGATAAGAAAGGCTTTTTTGCCTCTGAATGTAGAGAAGTCAATATAGTTTCCATTGATGTCGTTTGCTCCCAAATCGAAGAAAGATTTCACCTTCACGTTATCTAGTTCGTCTGAGGATTCATCAAAGCAGAATCTTATTGTTGCTCCCATCTTCGACAGAAAATTATATAATCAACTTAAATCAAACTGAGACTATGACGAGAATAATCAATATCCTTCATCTGAATTCCTCCTCCAGCCAATCATCAATATCCTACTTCTATTCGCCCCTTCCATGGTTGGCCTGAGTAAAGGCTAACAAAAAGCCTTTGTTTTATTAGACAGACTGACTCAAAGAATTTTGGATTTATGGTTCAGGTTATTTAGTTTCAACTTTTAGATTCTTTTGAGCCCAGTTGAGGTATTAGTCTTCAGGGGGACAGTTTTGAATCATTGGCACACTGTTAACTCCCCCAGGACCTTTTTCGTTTTCATCTTAATTGAAGTAGTTGTTTATGGAGCAAATCAGGGTCGAAATTTCATCTTTATTGTACTATTCTTTTTGATAGAGCTTGAGGAGCATCCTGCGAATATCCAAGGTTTTAGTCCGATTTAGAAGGCATTTTACTCGAGGATCAGGAAGATCTACCAGCTGTGGTTCCTCTACTTTTTGATGTACATGTATGAAGTGTTGAAATTTTCTGATGGATACCCTCAAAATTTTATAAAGTAAGGCCTTCAAAGTTCGTTCTGTGTACAAGGGAGCATACTAAGGGTATGTTCGGCCTAATTGTTTTCCGATTTCTCTTAGAGAAGTCTATCTTTGGCACATATTCAAAAATTGTCTTTCCATGTCAGCATTCCATATTTTAACAAGTGCTTCAATCGAACAATACGCAGAAGGACGAGGTTATCTTTTATTCTGAGGGTTCACTGGCTTGCTTAGCGGAGGAAGTTATTTTCCAAGATTAAAAAATATTTCTTAAAGTAGGGCATGAGCTTCTTTCAGCCTGATTGGTTCCATCTGAACAAGTCCATATTGACCCTGAATGATACTGAAAAGAGTCAGGCAACTTGAGGGTTCAAATATCTTCCTGCATTTAACAATAGTGCTTACCATGCTTTAGTAAAGACTGAGCTCGAGTGACTGTATGGGTAGCTAACAGTACTTGATG
>Ga0210025_1003095_pt1 | contig 15385 bp, 11 predicted proteins | sample CryGeyme20150102_FD_183989 | JGI IMG/M metagenome (GOLD analysis project Ga0210025, IMG submission 183989) | Groundwater microbial communities from Crystal Geyser aquifers in Utah, USA - Crystal Geyser metaG 2015-0102 (SPAdes) (version 2) | ecosystem: Environmental > Aquatic > Deep subsurface >...
ATACAAACTTGAGTTTTAACATATTTTGCAGGTCCCTACCAGGTAACAGGGTATTGGAAACTTATAAGACTTGGTTTTGTGAGGACGTACAGTATGTATTTGTAGGAGCGTATCATCTGCCACATGAGCAATGGCCAAATGAAATAATTACTCGGAAGACTTCCAACGCTTCTGTCATTGATCAGTGGATCAATGGCCCCTGGCGGGGGAAACGCCAACCACTCTTTTTTAGAGTCAAGAGTTAACTCAAACCCTTGTCACTTTCTACATGAACAAGAAGTATGTGGACCTATGATAATTGTTGTAAGACCTGAAATATTTGATCAACCTGGTGTAGACTCGTCCAGTACACTTTCTACATGAACAAGAAGTATGTGGACCTATGATAATTGTTGTCATAACCTGAAATATTTGACCAACCTGGTGTAGACTCCTCTCCAGTACACTTTCTACACCCACCATATGCACATAAAGCAACAAGAAGTATCATGTGAACCTATGATAATTGTTGTAACCTGAAATATTTGACCAAGCTGGTGTAGACTCCAGTACACTTTCTACATGAACAAGAAGTATGTGGTGGACCTAGTATGATAATTGTCGTAACCTGCTGAAATAGTCTACTAATAAGAGGTCCGAGGTCTGTCGTGCTACTAGTAAGAATTCAGTATTTTCTTCTGCAGAGTACATGAGGTCCATGGACCTTGACGAGTTAAGTTTGATTATAGAAAACTTCTTTAGTACTCCACTTCAAAAATAGTAAGCTACCACTAAATATTTATCTTGGTCGGAATTTGAGGTCCGAGGTCCCAACTTAAGGTTTGACTATACAAATTTTCAGTACTCTACTTCTAAAATAGTGAGCTAAATATTTATCAGTACCAGACAAATAAAACTTTCATAGGCCACCTTCTGGCTAGAGTGGTTGGCGATTCGGGGTCTTATATTTGTTGTCCGAAATATCATTACTACTGTACTCTATTTTGTGGCATATGGACGCACATCATCCTAATTTGTTCACGGGGACTCATGGCTGAATACCTTTTATTGGGAGGCATCCTTTTTTTTTTGCTCTTTCTCGGGAGAAGCAAAACTGTTAATAAAACAACAACGAACAACGACACATCTAATAAAATAATAAGGAGTCGAAAATATTATAGTATTCAGAGAACTGCCAATCGACGAGTCCCATAGCTTGACTAAGACCATGAAAGTACTGAACGTAGAGTCTTTAAAAGGCCTTTCTGCACCATTATCGTCAAAGGGTGATCTGCAAGAAAAGACTACCCCACGCAAGGCCTCAACTCATTACTCGAAACCAGATCCAGTGCTCCAGTGGATGTACGTTGGCCTCTGCTATCTGTGCTTTTGTATGTGTGTATGGATCTTAGTAGCTCCTGCATCATGGTTGATATCACGCAGTCGATGGCACCAAGAAGTCATGTTGCCCTTTATGCGCCGCATGGATTCCTTTCGCGTTACCCCCGAACATGTGATAACCAAATATCAGGTTCACGGTATTGTCCATTTTACGCACATTGCTCCCGCGGCCATCTGGTCTGCCATCGCCCCTTTTCAATTGCACCCAAACTGGCGAGATCGCCATCGAACACTGCATCGGTTGCTAGGATATCTTTTTTTGGCGACGGCGTTGCCCATTGCTTGTGGTGTATTGATCATTGTTGACCGAAAATTGACCTTTGGTCATTCCTTTCCGGAATTGCCTCCCCAGAATTTATGGACAGATTCAGGTTACCCACCATTTCTGACACTATTGGCTTGCTGGTTTGCTGGTACGGTTCTCTACGCCATATACTTGGCGCGCCATAAACGCTACATGCAACACAGAATATGGATGATTCGGCATATTGCTGGAGGCATCTTTGTGGCCGTGCAACGCTTCGTGTATATACCCTTGTGTATTCTGGTATTAACGATGACGCACCCACCACCAAAGCCGATCTCTCCATGGTTGCAGAGAGAAATTTTTGGCGGCACAGCCGTTGCAGCGGGGCTGACAGCCATTCTACTGGGAGAATGGGCTGTCTATCGTATATGCAGGAATAGCAGAGCAACTTTTGAGAAAAGCAATTAAAATTGGCTGAAAGATGTAGACTTTCTAAAGGGCATACTCTGCCACAAATAAAGTGATCGGCTTCTTAAATTAGTACTCAAAATATGTATGTATATCTAAATATCCGGTCATTGTTCTGTAATCGTGATAGCAATTGATTTCAGTTAAAACCTCGATCAGCAAATTTTATTTTCCAAACTTCTATCTGCCGCCTAATCTACTGTTATGAGCTCCCTTGCAGTAGAATCCTGCATGTCTGCCATGGGAACAATCGTTATTTTGCCTATCACAGCACTCTTTTATTTCCCGCAGCCCGCTCCACCACCATACCCATCTTCGAGGCCATATTCTGCAGCTTCCACTTCATCACCCGTGTTCGTCTTTGTAACAGAGAAGAACACCACCAACTATGAAAAAAGATTGATGAGTGGCAAGCCGCAAGCATTCTCCTCGTAATGCTGCGCTTTCGGGCTAAACAACAACAAAATTGCTGATCATAAGAACGCGCTGATGACATGATTGTAGTATGATGCTTGCTTTTGACGCAGACGGCACAATTGTTTTTTCAACAACAACAAAATGTGATCCACTTTGAATTACCAGTATATTCTTCGTGTATGTGTATGTGTGTGGTGTGTGGTGTGTGGTGTGTGTGTGACCGTGTGACCCCAAGATCCGAGAGGTCTGCTGCGCAGCCTTCAGACGCGAACGCGTTTTCCCTCTTTATGTTGTTGCATTTTTGCTGGGCCTCTTTTCGTACTTTTAAAAGTAGTCAAGATCGAAGCTCAGTAATCATCGTAACATTGTTCTCAGCTGAGACCGAAATCCGAAATCACAGAAGGTATTCTAGCTAGACTAGTAGACTACTACTACTACTACTAGTAGTAGCTAGTAGTAGTAGTTGTAGTAGTTCATAAGTAGTGGGTCCGGTCTAATCCAATCCATGAACACTAGTACTAACTTGTAGACTACTCTAGTACTAGCTAGTAGAAGTCTACTAGTACTCCTACTAGCAAGTAGTCTATTACCTACTCTACCTGGTACTGCTGTATTTATTAGATCTGAATTTAAGGACAAGGTTAAAACAATGAGACGCGCACTTTCCCAAAGTTGGATTGTTTGAGAGGGAGGACAGACGATGGAGCTTTCGAACGAGCCAGCCAGTACTAATAAATAAAATGCCTGAATTGCAGCAGCAGCCACAGCAAAACAGTACCGACTCCGAAGCGAGGATAGCCAGTAGAAAAACAGCAGATTATCAAAGTTGGTGTTGCTTGTCGTTGTTAAGACAACTTCAATAGTACATTACTAGCGAGCTATTCGTAGCAAAACCACTCAGCGATACATTGGTAAGTCTTATACCAGTATATATATGTAGCCTTGCCTTGTTTTTGTTAAGCTGGAAAGGTCACGAGAGGACAAGGAGGACCTCGTATTCTTGTGCTTCCGATGTTGGTGGTGATGGACGGTGGAGGTCACATACATATGCTCACTAGCATCCACACTGTTCGTTTGTATCAATGCAAATACTCATTTTTCTATTACTGACCTTCTTGTAAACTCCCTCTCTCTCGCTCGCTCGCTCTCTCTCTCTACTTTTTGCTATCATGGAAATTTTTGCAACAAAACAAAACAACAACATCAGACACGCGCCGCCACACGATTGCTATAGCTTTTTATCGCGTGGTCCTTGATCCTTTCCCAACGCAGCAATTTACACACACACACACCTAAACACACACAAGCAAAGTGAAGCAACAACGCACCCATTCTAGTATTACATTTATATATACACGACAAACCCAAGCTCAGAAACAAAAACAAAAAACAATGCCGGCACAACCGAACGATGAGAGTTGGATCGATGGTATGATTGATTTGCTCTTGCAAGCCCGCAATAAGAAACCAGGAACACCTGTGGAGATTACGGCACAAGATGCTACCAAGTTGTGCAACGAAGCACGCGAAATCTTTATGCAGCAGCCCATGCTGCTCGAGTTGGGTGCCCCCATAAAGATTTGTGGTGACGTGCACGGACAGTACACGGATCTTCTCCGTTTGTTCGAATATGGTGGATTTCCTCCAGAGGTAAATTACACCACCACCACCTGTTAACGTCGTCGTCTGGTCATGTTGTTACCACTATAGTATGCAGTATATCACAACAGTAGGATCTCACCAACTTTCACAATGTCAAAAAACATCTTTGCGTTCTCTCTCCACCCCATTGTTCCTCCTTCTCCAACATGTCCACACCAACCACCCACATTAGGCCAACTATTTGTTCCTGGGAGATTACGTAGACCGTGGAAAGCAGTCACTGGAAGTGGTCTGCCTCTTGTTTGCCTACAAAATCAAGTATCCCGAGAACTTTTTTCTGCTTCGCGGCAATCACGAATGTGCGGGCATCAATCGAATTTATGGCTTTTATGATGAGTGTCGCCGCAGGTTCTCGGTCAAAATGTGGAAGCAGTTTTGCAATACCTTCAACTGTTTGCCCTGCTGTGCCGTCATTGACGATAAGATCATTTGCATGCACGGAGGACTCTCCCCAGAACTTAGTCAAATGGAACAGGTCGCCAATATCTCTCGTCCTTGCGATGTTCCCGATACCGGATTGTTGTGTGATATCCTTTGGGCGGATCCTGATCCTAGCATTACAGTACGTCGTTCTGTGTTTCGATTGTTATTGTTGTTGGCATTTGCGTCGACTGTGTGGTCATGTCTTACCCTTCTCTATTGTCCCTGTTTACATCCATCATCCATCACTACTGCTCACTACCGCAGGGTTGGGGCGAGAATGACCGCGGAGTCTCCTTTACCTTTGGCGGCGATGTCGTCCGTCAATTCCTTCGCCGACACGATTTAGATCTGGTGGTACGAGCTCATCAAGTCGTCGAGGACGGGTATGAATTTTTTGCGGGCCGTGAATTGGTGACGGTCTTTTCGGCACCCAATTATTGTGGAGAGTTTGACAATGCCGGAGCTATGATGACAGTCGACGATACCCTCATGTGCTCGTTTCAAATTCTGAAACCGGCCAGTGCCGCACAGCAAAGAGGAGGTGGTGGATACCGGACAACGGGCCGTTAAAGGCCATTTCTTATTTATGCGAAAAAGACAGAAATTTGAATGACTGTTACTGGCATACAGGGATTGAATGCTTGGGTGAAGGATAAATGGATGGATTGCTTTCTTGCTTGACGATGACGAAGCAAGTTTGACAGGAAGGATGAAAGAATTAACTTCGAGAATAGTGGGACGTTCCGCTTTTGAATGATAGAGACGATACGGAGCTTTTTAGGCGCCAGGATAGTTTTGCATGTGCGAGCACACTATTTCAAAATACAACAAGCGACGGAACATGAAATAATGGCGGTAGGCGCAAAAAAAGGCTTGGGAGACTGTAGTTTTATAATGATGAAAAAGAAGTGACATTTTTTCGTTTGTTCGTTGTTTGTACTTGCCGCAGAACTATTGCCGATAATTATTAATCACTGTGACTTTACGAAGCTATAACAAGGTTCCCCTGTCGGGAAACATTCAGGTTCTAAAGTAATTCAGGTTGCTGCAAGGCACCCTGTGGAAGCTAACTTTTCTTCTTGATCGTAGTTACCGTGCTGTTAAGGCCGACCGTTAATCTCGTTCATGCTTGCCTGGACATCTAGTTTGTCTTCTCATCACGATGGGAGAATTAAATACTTGAGTAAGCCTACATGATCATGTATGCTGTGTGCGACGAGTACACCTAGAGTAGTAGGTCTACTTACTACTAGGTACTAGTATGTTTAATTATTACGAGTACTATTATTTATTGCCCGAGCTTCGTTTGACGGCGTTGCACATTGAACAAGTATGCGTCTTTTAGAGGTCTTGACCCTAATTCACAAAACAACACGAGTGACAATCTTTGCACCAGCAGATGAACCAGCAGATGAACCAGCCCTCGTAAAAAATAAAAAATTCATCGCAGCAGCGAACAAAGAATTTAGATGATAGAGAAATGGATGCACTGAATTTTGGATTATTCTCACCATCTCCGCGCAGCACACCCTCCTTACATGCAAACGCGATATCTTTGTACAATTGACTCTCATTCCTCTTTCAAGGTCAGTGTTACAAACGAAATATATCTCAAACTTCGGTTGCTGCAAAAATGAGGCTCCCTGCAGACAATACTAATATTATTACCACTGGCGGCAGCGGCAGCAGCATTGGATCGACCGATATGGAGCAAGAGGAGGTGCAGCTTGAGTTGAACGGTACTTGTTCTGTCGCACCTCTTCCGGAAGGACACCGGCGGACAGAAAGCGAAGACGGAGAGAATTCTGACGAGGACAACCACCTGCTTCAATTGCGGAGTTTTTCTTTTCCGACGACAACGAACGACGACCCTACACACTCCAATAACAGCCCAGATTCAGTATCGTTGTCCGCCGATGGAGAAAGCAATGTCTCCGCTGGAGAAGTTGACTTTGATAATTTCCTGAATGACCTCTCGCCTTTGCTGAGAATCTCCCGAGGCGAAGATTCGGAACCAGGAGCGCCAAACACAACAACAATTGGCACTACTTCAATACAACAATATCAAATTACTGAAGATCTACTATCCAGAAATGCAGCACGGGCGTCTTCAAATACCGACCCTACCGATCAATATCACCTGTCATCAGATGACGAGCAATATTCTACGAATTCCAGAATCCTTTCTTTTGAGCCAGACTATCCTGCGTCAGGTTCAGATAGGTCTTTGAGGTTCAGGAGGAGGACGCCTTCACCTCGAACACTTCCTTGTAATCGGCAAGAGTATTCTACTGTGGCACCCCTTCCTCCGACACGCGGAAACAGTGGAGACTCTTCCATGTCATCCTCAGCAAGATCCACTAGCAGTCAGATTCATCAACCAAACACTTCCGAGATTCCTTCGGGTAGTGAATCAACGCAATTTCGGCAAAACTTTCTGACACAAGCTCCTCGTAGCGCGCCAAGTTTGATTGTCCGACCTGGTTCCCCATCGATCATATCCTCCGCTCCTTCTAGCCAAAGCAATCAAAGCTCACGCGGAAGCAAAGGCCGATTAAAGTCTCTCCGGCATTTTGTCACGAAAAGAACTGGCAACCGAACCGTTTCGTCATCTTCCGAACAATCTTCGAATGCCAACGTGACAACCCAGAGCTTGGGAGACGAAGATTTGTTTGCTTTGTCAATCAATGGAGTCGATCCTCGACGACCAGTGGAAAATACAACATCGTCACAACCAGGAAGGATATACCAATCACAACGCCCAGACGATGAAGAGCAGCAACAAGCCCAGCAGCCATCCGTTTCTGGTCAACTGCCGTTTGTCCTGTGGGAAGAATCCTCCTCCTCATCGGAATCCGAAGCAGAAATGCAAGACAGACAGCGACGGCGTGCTTTCTCCGAACCAAGTTCTCGTCTACGAAGCTTCTTGTTTCCTCGAACAACGTCTCCGGGAGTTCGACGGAGGGGCAATCGTCAATCTCGTAGTGTTAGACGTCACTTACCACCGTCGTCGCCTACTGTCCGAGCATCGAGGCCTGCTCCACTGTCATCAACAGCAGCGGCGGTCCTCTTTACATCGTCTCAGTCGCAAGTGTCCACGGACTCGGGACATCCACTACAACAGCAACGAATAAATCCGTTTGATCAGGCAAGCGCAAGCCATGCTGTTTATTCCAGTACTCCAGAGGATGAATCAGCCAGAGCAATAGGTGCTTCAACGATTGATCCATCCAGCATGACAGGCAGTAGAGCAGGTGATGCTTTGAGTGTTAGTACCATTGGAAATTCCACCGTGCAGCGATCAGATCACTCGTTGTTGAGAGGCGGTGGCAGCGCTGGGTCGCAGCACAACGGTAATGCGAGGTCACCCTCATCGTTACTACAACAGCGGTTGGGACAAAATGGGGGCACCAGCGAAGATAATGAAGGCAACGAGGACGGTACCGGTCCAAATGAAGATGACCCGCACCGAGAAGCTCGTGTTCGATGGGTGCGCATTAATCAACGCTTTCAGCTTATGATCACATTTGTGGCAGTTCTCTTCAGTCTCACGCTGTTCTCGATTTTGATCAGTTGGATTGTCATGACAAGCGCTTATGTCATCACTTATAATAGAATTTGCGATGTCCCCTTGAGGTCCTTTTACTTTCTCGCGACCATACAGCTGACGTTGGATGTCTTTCGGAGCGACATTATGCGCCGTGTCCTTATGTGGGACCCAGCCACTCAAATGCAGGAGGGAATCCCAGCTCGGGTTGTGGCATACAACATTGCATATCTAGCGTACGCGCTTCTTGTGTTACGAATCGGGATCAACAGCGTTTACATCGATGGCCAGCGACCAGAAAGCAGGTGCCATCTGACTGCACCTGAGCTCTTCCAATCAACCTTTGTATTCGTCACTTTGGTCCTGATAGCTTGGGCAACCGTCATTCTTGGCTACTTAGTTCCGTATTGCTTTGTGGCTGTCTTGCTCACTTGGAACGGATACAACCCTGGCGAACCTGGCAGGGAAGCACGGGTGGCCAGTGGCGCTATCCGTGGATTTCCGGGTGCTTACGGCAGCAACGCTGCACCTCCGGGATGTGTAGATCATATGCAGGAGCTTCATTTGGGTGAAATGGGCGAAGATTGTCCACAGGAATGTTGTATATGTATGGAAGATTTTCGCATGGCAGATGCCATTGTATCAACGGACTGTGGTCACATTCTTCACAAGAATTGCTGCAGCGTGTGGCTAAGGCAAGCAAGGACATGCCCTGTTTGTCGCGCTGATATCCCCAACGCTCAAGAAGAACGACTTCGAAATCAACAGCAGGAGCAAAACCAGCAGCGAATTGAAGGACTGGTACGGCAAGAAACAGATCCGGACCTAGAAGAGCAGCGGGCTCAACATTACCAACATCAACCAGGGCCGCCCCGGGTACAGTTGCATTCGCCGCCGTTGCCGTTCCGACCTGGCGGGCGAGAAGAAGTAGAAACAATCATCAATGCCTTTCGAAATCCTGGGCCACGAAGACAGCCACGACGGACAACCAACAACCAAAATCAGCAGCGTGCCAATCCCTCGAGTCGAAGCTTGTCAGGCAGCGTAGGCAGTCCTGCTACAGCCAGTGAAGATCAAAGGAATGCTGACGCAAGCAGCATAATCGAAGTCGCTATACTCAACCAACAGGCTGATTAATAGATTGACGGGATAGCAGACGCTTCTACACGGACGATACTTTACAATCTAATTGGCTTTGAGCAAGAAGTAAACACACTAGCTACTCAATTTCCCCCAGTTCTCGTAGTCGCTGGATAGCTACCATACAAGCCCAACCACCGACAGTATTCATTTCACCATTTGCTATCATTTTCCATATCTCTTTTATGGTGACATTTGGTACAATCGTTATCTCTTCTTCTGCATCCAGAGCTTTTGGGTTAATGGCCTGATCGGCACCAATGTTAAGATAGACCGTGACAAGGGTTGTTGCATCTGAAAGAATGCAAAAAATAGTTAGGTATCTGCGGACAAGTAAACAAGCACGCGTTCAAGCGAGTGCCTTGATTCACTTACATTTGTCCATGAGAGTATCTTCTGTGAGCTGAATCCATGTGCCTCCCACCAAGTGGCACTCCTCTTCGAGCTCAGATTTGGCTGCCGTCAGCTTTGAATCATTGTCACAATCCGTACCATTTTTGTGTTTGTCTTCGACCAATCCGGCTGCAATTCCGTACTTGACGGCATTGCCTGCTGGCATGTATTCTCGAATCAATGTAGCCGTCTTGGTGTGGCTGTTCCAAGCAAAAATCAAAACCGCACGATCGGATCCAGCTTGACCGACGATATCAAAGTCCACCTCCCGTCCATCCGGAAAACGGACTAACCGACTTTTGAGCGTTCTCCAGCGGCTGAACAGTAATTTTTCTTCTACTATTTCGTGGTGGCTGTTTTTATCGGCATGAGCTTCGCCTCCTCTTGAAATTATTGCAGGCAGGAGCGGTAAACCATATCTTTTAGTGCGGCTTTCGGCAGCAACACAAGAGACAAGTAGTGCGAACAGCAGTAAGTAAAATAGAAAAGTCATAGCCGACGAGGGATGCAAGTCTTCTGTATAGGAGGGAAGAGAAGATGCGACGTTTACCAAACTCTTTTTTGGTTTTGCTCGCAAAAAATATTAAATGAGTTGTTTTTAAATAAGCGCCTTCGACGAAAGAAGATTACGATGTGGGGACGGGCGAGTGTGCGTACGAGTAGAGCTTGATTTTTTGTCCGTCCTCCATCGGTAGTAGTATGCATGAAGTACTATTACATGTTTTAGGTCTAATGTGCGACTTTAGCATTCGTGAAAAATGTGTCGTCTACAATGACCATAATTTTTTTTTTCTTGCTTCTTGTGAAGAAAGCAACCAAAAACACTTCGAATACGAACACAGGATCTTATAAAAGTTGAGTCAAAATCTATCTGCAAAGCAAAATACCGAATCCTTATTATTTATTTAATGTATCAGCAGCAGCGTTATTGCTATCATGAAACCCAGAACAATGAAACGTTTCTCTTTTGTCTTTTCTCTGGTGCTTTGCTTAACCCATGGTAGAGATTCTTTTTCCTCGGATAATAATAATACCTGCTCTGTCAACGAAAACCAGCACGATGCCAACTTGGTGGAAATGGAATATGATATTGGGTACGGCAAACAGACCACGTTGGTCTACATCGAACCAGATCTTAACACTATGTACAGTGGTAATCCTCCCGCTTCAACCAAAGTCACGCCCAAATTCAACGGACATTCCGTAAAATTTATCAATATGAGCAACAAGCCGGTCCGATTGTCGTGGGAACCCACCGTCGGTGGAACTCCCAGTCCCATGAATAAAATTGCCGCCTTTGAAGCTTCTGGAACAGCTTCTTTTCCTACTCATAGCTTTATCATGACAGATATCGGTACCAATAACGTATTAAAACGATTTTCGGTCGGAGAATATCCGGCCAATATTTACTACTACGACCCGTACGAAGTCGACGGTGATCCCAAAGCTACCGAACAGAATCTGAAAGTGCTGAACAAGAAAGAACGAGAGCTGTACCAAAAATGGAAGGATACGCTAACGTTCAACGAATTTTATTTAAAGAAAACGGGACGCTCTTATCTTGCAAATTACTTGCGGGATCCTCCCAAACATTTCATGTGGCCGTGCGATCACTTTGGACAGCAGCATTGGGTCACCACCCGAGAAACCCACTTTGTGGAGCTACCACCAGAATCCAAACTTGCACAACTTGGAAAAGTAGAAGAAACCCGCGTCTTGAAGGAGGGAGATCCTCGTGCCTTGATGGAATATCGAGACACCACGCAACCTGCCATGAATATGACACTGACCGCACTGTCGGTGGCTCCACGCGTTTTTGAGATTAAGAATTTCTTGAGTCGTGTCGAGGTTGATCACATCTTGCAAGTTGCCGGAGGTATAACATTGGATCGATCGACCGTGGGTGATGTCGGTTCCGGCAAATCTCAGGCAGAGTCCGGTACCACGGACACTCGGACGTCTCGCAATGCCTGGGTCCAACGAAAGCGATCACCCATCATTGATGCCGTGTACCGACGTGCTGGAGACTTGATGCGAATGGATGAAGCGCTGCTTCGGCACCGTACCAAAGATGAACGACCTGATTGGCCGACCAAGGGATCGTTGGCCGAGCACTTACAGTAAGTAGAGGATTATTTTTGCTTTTGTTATCTGAGGGCGTTTGAGGATTTGTTTTCGTATTATTTAACGTTTTTTCATTTTTCTTTTCCTTCGCCGCCTTGATTTCATGTTACGTAGACTAGTTCATTATGATCCGGGACAGAAGTACACAGCACATCACGATTTCGGTTTCTCAGACTTGTCGGATTTGCAGGGTGCTCGGTTTGCAACGCTTTTGTTGTACTTAAATGACGAAGGTCTTGTTGGAGGCGAAACAACATTTCCGCGCTGGGTCAATGCCGAAACCTTCGACAAGTTGAAAGTCAAGCCAGAGGAAGGCAAGGCGGTACTCTTCTACTCGCAGCTGCCAGATGGCAATCTGGATGACTTCAGTCAGCACTCGGCAGAGGAGCCACGAGCTGGAGAGAAATGGCTTATCAATCTGTGGGTTTGGGATCCTAAATATCATTAGGCACTCCGAGCTAGTAGTAATGATGTTATTAGCAGCATACGAACTCTGCTTAAATTAGTCTATGGTAGTAGTTTTAATGACGTCTTCATAGAATAGTAGTCTAGTAGTAGCAAAGATACATGTACATTATAGGGAAATGATTCCCGCGGGAGCTGTGAAGGGTCGTATCTTTTTGAAGGTTCTTTTCTTGACAGCAGCTACCTGTTTGCAACCCTTCTTGACCATCAATTTCATAAATTCTCGACACACAGCACATCATCGTTTATCTTGACAATGTCCTCCAATACCTTTACTCCAGCTGTTTACGATGGCGGCTTTGTCGATGCCATTGGAAACACTCCGCTCATTCTTCTCAAAGGTGCATCCGAACGCACGGGCTGCAAAATTTACGGCAAGGCTGAATTCCTCAACCCAGGTGGCTCGGTGAAAGATCGTGCGGCTCGGTTTCTTGTGGAAGGTCTGGAGCGTGACGGTAAGTTGAAAAAAGGCGGCACCATTGTCGAAGGCACGGCTGGTAATACTGGAATTGGTTTGTCGTACGTCGCCAACGCCAAGGGCTACAAGAGCGTGATTGTGATTCCTCGTTCTCAAACGCAAGAAAAAAAGGACACTCTGCGACAAGCTGGTGCCACACTCATTGAAGTGGATCCCAAGCCCTATTCGAACCCTAATAACTACATCAAGCTCAGTGGTCGACTGGCAGCAGAAATCCCTGGTGGTGTCTGGGCCAATCAGTTTGACAATGTCGACAATCGTCGGGCGCACATTGAAACCACCGCTCCCGAAATCTTGCGACAAGTGCCCAATTTATCGGCATTTTCTTGTGCGGTAGGAACGGGGGGCACCTTGGCCGGATGTGCCCAGTACTTTCGAGAACATGCTCCACAAGTCAAGATCGGTCATACAGATCCTTGTGGTGCCAAATTGCATCGCTTTTATAAGGATGGCGAATTGAAGTCCGAAGGTGATTCCATCACAGAAGGGATTGGACAAGGACGAATCACGGCCAACTTGGAGGGCTTCACACCCGATTATACGTTTGAAATTGACGATGCCACGGCGATGAAGGTGTGTTATGAATTAATTCAAAAGGAAGGTTTAAGCCTGGGAATGTCATCAGGTATCAACGTTGCGGGCGCCGAACGACTGGCACAAGAACTAGGACCAGGTCATACACTTGTGACCATTTTGTGTGATTCGGCATCCCGCTATCAAGCCAAAATGTTCAATCGAGAATTTTTGAAAAGCAAGGGTCTTCCTGAACCGACCTGGTTGGAACCAACCCCGTCTGAAGAAATCTTGGCGGCTTTGGATCGTGCGACTGAGAACGTTTGATCAAGGCTCCCAGGATCTGCTCAAATGTAATACTATTAATTTGTTGGTGTCTTCTGTTTCTGATAAGCTAGAATGTTCACTTTTTGCGATAGAGAATAAACAAGATTCTTCTCATGTTTTGCCAAATAAAAGATGAAAAGCTCTCAAAGCTCGCCAATCGTTTTTAAAGATTTTCGATTCGATCTTCTACTACTTGGGTATCCACCATCAAATCCATTGTCATATCTTGTGCTGTAATCGCCAACAAAATTCAGTATGGCATTCACATTGGCCGTCAGGGAGACAAGGGGGGCAAGCACTAAGACGAAAAATAACACAAGCGATACTACCCCACACGTGGAAGCTGCACAACCCCTTTTGCAAACGGTACGAGCTCCTGATTTCTTCCTTTTAAAGACAGTATCAGCGTCTCCGGGTCTGTGGCTTTGTAAGTAAATGGTCCCAGGGCCTTGAAAGTGGCACATGAGGCCTTCCCCGCTGGTCATGCTGGCAATGAAACCTCCTCTATTGGCCTGACCAACTCTATACGCCATATCAGCACTCCATGCTACGAGATTACCATTATCCACGGCTCGAATCTCGCCTTCTTTTAACTCGTACCTGTGAATGCTGCCATAGGCGGCACAGGCGACGTAGCCACTGCCACTAGCCCGCAACAAGAATAAGCCAGTGCCTGACAGAAGGGAGCTTTTGAGGCGTAGTTGTAGCTTATTAGATATCGTAATTCCTGCATCACTGGCGACATAGGCTCCCGAGGTCAAAAGTAAGTCTCCAAGGCTGTTGTTGCCGGATCCCAATGCATGCAAAATGACGCCGCCAGGATCTTGCGGCGCCAACATTACATCACTTATGTTCTCCAGATTCATATTTTGTACTCGTGTGATGGACAGGGATTGGCCACCAAACCATGACAGGAATAAACTCGAGAAGAAACTTCGTCCAGCAAGAACAGCCTTGACCTGCTTGACCTCTATGCCTTCGCTGAACGTCACCATAGCGTCGGATTTGCAATGGAAATGAGAGTTGGGCGGCAAAGTCAAGTGAATGCTAGCAAAGCTGTCGCTATTTTTAAGGTACCATGTAGGCCCTGTGGATGACATGGTGTCGAAAATACGCTTTCGAACAATTATGAGAGCACAGGTTGAGCATATATGCTATTTTTTAAAGACGTCTAAATTTTAAACTTGTTTCATCACAGTGAAACGTGACACGACTGTTTTCCGTGACAAAAGACTTTATTTTTTAATTCGGTAGACTAGGTAGACTAGCTACTCTAGTAGCTAGCTAGGTAGTGGTCTACTACTACTACTAGTAGCTACTAGTACGGTAGTAGTATTCTAGAGCTACTAGTAGACTATTGTAAATTTGGGTGTGTTAAAAACGTCTAAATTTTAAACTTATTTAATCACACTGAAACGTGACACGACTGTTTTCAGTGACACAATAGACTTTTTTGTTTCATTCAGTAGACCTAGTAGACTAATGCAAATTTGAGTGTGTCTGTGTGTAACTGGCTTCCAGTGCCATGGCATTAGTCACCAATCCCCAACCAGCGGGATATGGTCACCGAAGCTCTGTCTCTTATAAATGGATTATCTACAGTAAACTGTTCCCTCCAGAACTGTTCCTGAGTTGGAGTTCCAGGCAATCTAAGGGTAGACCGGTTTATCTGGTTTCTGGTTAAGTAGGCAAGATGGAACCTGGGTCAACAGGCAACAGGGTGTCCCATCGAAGAGTAATGCATTCCTCAATTGGACACAAGCGTGCGCCGTCCAGGGCACCATCAACAGGGGGGCAGGCC
>Ga0210025_1003096_pt1 | contig 15378 bp, 7 predicted proteins | sample CryGeyme20150102_FD_183989 | JGI IMG/M metagenome (GOLD analysis project Ga0210025, IMG submission 183989) | Groundwater microbial communities from Crystal Geyser aquifers in Utah, USA - Crystal Geyser metaG 2015-0102 (SPAdes) (version 2) | ecosystem: Environmental > Aquatic > Deep subsurface >...
CTGCCATTGCCTCTTCTAAATACAGAACCTGCTGCAGATCGTGTTCCTTGTTCTTCTAAGTACAGTCCATGAAGGCTGATTAACTCGCAATCTGGGGACCCATCATTTATGATTGGCTAGACCAGTTGCTTCCAGAAAATGCATTGGAGCTGGTGGGAAACGATAAACTATCGCTCTTGGTTACACCTATTCCTTCTTTTGACAAAGACAAGGTCTCTACCTTTTTGTCACGACACGACCTTATCGAATGCAATATGGCCAGTGTCCACTTGGTGAGCACATATTTTGTGCCTTTCTGTTTTGTTTTGTTTCTCGTTGCCAAACAGCCATAATTATGGGTTATTTTTGCAAAACTTTCCAAATTTGTTGTACCTCATTGTGTTTTTGAACTTTTTTAAAAAAATTTTAGCCCTGGTTTTTAAATGGCAAGCTGACAGCTGACTTTCGCAATCGTCCTCATATTGATGGCAGCTTCCTTGCAAAAGCGCAGCATTACATGATGCCGAACCGACAATCGTCATCGATGGTTCGAATAGATTGGGGCCAGGACCCTGCATTTCAAAATGGAGAGTTTTTTGACTTTGTCAAAACAATATCCCTGGAAGCTGTTTGGGAAATATTCGAAGCAGGCAAAAAGTATGCCAAGTCGATGGAAGAACAAGGAAAATTCCAACGTCTACCAAAAAAGCTACTAGGGGTCTAGCTAGCTACGAATCCATCAAAATGATGCTGTACGATAAAACAAAATGTAAATAATATCAGAAAGGATACAATAATCTCCTTCGTACTGCAGTTTTGTTTTAGCTCTCCGCGACAATTGTCTTTGTCCCCCCAAACATGGCTTCATCTTCCGAGTCATCATCATCAGAATCTTTGTTAAGGCCTGAGGCTGCCGGGGCAGCATCAAGACCATCACTATCGCTATCACTGTGGAAGTCGTCTGTTTTGCTGTCCTTCTTGTTGGAATCAGGAATAAATGACTGTGAGGTGAAGCCCCCACGTGTATTCGCGGCTGACGTTGATGTTAAAGCCACCTCTTTTGCCACATCATAATCCACTTCTGCCTGCTGTTCCTTAATTTCTTGCAAATCTTCTTTGGAATGGGGTTGACGCGCAATCTTGCGGAGTTGTCGCCTCTTCGCAGGCCGTCCCGTTGACAATTGAATACGACTATTCAGTGGCAAATAGGTGGCTGTTTTCTTCTCCGAGTCTAACCACAAACAGAAATTGACATGCGGTCCGTCTTCCTCTCGGAGTGGAACAACATCCAAATCAAACTCTTGCACTGGTCGGTACCGAATAGTTCCAGGCTCGTCCGGTTCCTTTTCTTCGTCGTTATCTTCGGAATCGGATTCTCCTTTCGGTGATTTAGGACACCAAAGCTGGGCGACCATGGTGTTTTGATTTCTTTTCGCGCTCTTCACTTCGGCAATAAAGGCCTTGCTGAGATCGCTTTGCTCCAAATCCAGATTTGGTGCCTTATCAATAACAACATGGGTGTAAGTATTTCCCCAATGATCAACGTTCGGAAGAACAGGCATGATAGCTTTTGGCTTCAAGTTCTTCTTTGTAGGATGCTTCGGTGGCATGGCAACCGCAGTAAAGGTATTCGCAATGGCTTGGGCCGAACGACGCAAATTCATTTCTACTTGCTTCTTCTCCAAATCTTGTTTCAGCAGTTGCTTGGTAGTCGCCAGGGACTTGAAATCGTGAACTTTTCGGGAATAATCGTTACTAAGATAAGTAGTTTTCTTCATCCAGCTCTGCATAGTTTCGTCCAAGACACGAGAAAACGCCTTTCTCGACGACACCGACGCGGCCGCTCCCGCAGGACTGGTGAGCCTGTCGGTATTGGCGGGCAGCAAAACATTGGGGATGCGACCCCTTCCTTCGGCTAACGCCAAACGAGCTGCTGCGCGCAGTTGATCTTGTCGCTTTTTGAGATTTTCCGCAGATGTATCGCCCAGAGATCCCTTCCAATTCAAGAGGGCTTCATCATCTGGGTGCAATTTTCCGACTGAGACATCAACGGCGTCATCCTTTTTCTGGTAAGACCTCAAATCCATGGCCGATGGCGCCAATGGAACTCCCAAATCTGGTTCTGTGTGAAGCCTCCATTTGTAACTGACCTCTACAGCATTGTTGGCCTGGTAGTGTCGACTTCGATCCATCAACACTCCATCGAGAGAAAGACCGACAAAACAGGGGCCCACGGGAGGACGAGGTGGCGCATTGCGGAATCTAAATTCAATCTGAAATCCCTGTGCTCGCTGTGTAAAGAGATTTTGAAATTGCGAGGGAGTAGCACCCGTTGGAGGCGGCGGTGGGGGTTTCCCGCCCTTCTGGCGTTTAGTGGGCGGTTGGCCTTTGTTTTGTTTCCCTAGGATACGCTGCGCGTGCTCTTTACGCTTGCGCTCCTTTTCGCGCTGTGCATCTGTCCTGGCACCAGACTTTGAAGCCTGTCATTATTACGATCAAGTGGAGTTGTAAATAAGTCAAGTAATGAGAGTTAGAAGGCGCTACGAACGGTTTAAACAGAAGTGACCATCGGAGGACGCAAGCAGCGCAAACTACCTACCTTTCTCTTTGCGCGCAGCTCTGCCTGTTCTCGCTTGTGACGGTCGTCATCCATGTTAACCTATGTTGTTCAAGCTGACTGTGAGGCTTACTAATCGTTAACAACAATCTGATCGGGTGCAAGTAAGTAATTGCAGTATGGTTGTATGCTGTACCATAATATTATGTGCACACCAAGATCGATGATCCTCTACGATATTTGTCGTCTGGCAGACGTACAGACGAGCTAAAATAGGAACGCACACGTTTTCCTCTTGCGGTTACAAAAGGTCGAAGACAAACATTTCCATTGTTTTGATGATGACTTCGGTGATAGTACCAGGGTACCTGGTACCATACATAAAGACTGTTCGGCGAGGCTATTTTACTGTATTTATAACCAGTACTACGTAGGACTACTAGTAGTAGAGTAGTACACAATTACTACTGCCTACCTGCTAGTAGGTACTGTTACCATTGTAGGTACCTGGTACTGGTAATTACCACGGGCGTCGTCCAGTCCAATACTAGTACTACTACAATACCAGGTACCAGTGGTACGGTACCACCAATACTATCCCTGGAAGAGATGGTACTATCTACTTAGAGTAGTGTTTGAGGTCATACTCCGGTTTTCAATTAGGTGAGTTTAGAAAAATATTTAGGAGAGTTTTAGCAGAGTTTAATTAGGAAACTTTATGAGACATTAGGAGAGTCTTTTTTTAATTAGGAGAGTTTTTTTCTCAATTAGGAGAGTTTTATTTTGTTAAGCTAGATATTCACTAGAGGAATCAAGAGATTTTATTTTTCATTTTGGAGAGTTTTTTTAATTAGGAGAGTTTACTCAACAGTACCAGGAGCGTTTCACCATAATTAGGAGAGTTTTAGGAGATTCATGAAAAAGAAATAGGAGACTTTTAAAAGTCTCCTAATTGGGAGATTTTCAATTAAAGCTTCTTACTACCTGTTCTTCCTGGTAGTGGTCTGTTAGTGGTTCTGAGATTTTGAACTTCCCCTCATCATGACGTTCACGCTAATAGTGCATACAACTTTCAATGACTTCAACATTAATACCAGTAGTACTACCGGTAGTACCTAGTACTAGTACCAGGTACCAGGTACCTGGTACAACACAGCAGCATGCTTGCTTCGGTAGGGTATTTTGATTGGTTCCATCTTGTTGACACATATTTTTCTTGATTGCCAAATTGCCAGACCTAAAACGTCTTAAAATATTTCCGCGAAAATATTATTACCAGGTACCAGTAGTCTTATTTACAAAATCGCATGACATGCGCTTCGCAAAAACGAGACCCAACATTGCCAAAGCAAGAAGTGTAAAAGTTCACGAAGAAAAGAAGGGAAATTGCAAAGGATTTTGACAAATCCGCGCCGCTTCTCGTTTTGTCGTCGATAGTAGAGCAGCTGCTGCTCTACTTTCGTCCATTAGCTTATATTTAACAGTAGTACTAAGCCTTAATTCAAGATATAACGTAATGCCAGTAGGAGGGTCGAAAAGAAAATAAGAATAGTACTCTAGTAGCACTGTACCAACCTGGTATGTTCCCACTCGCATGAAAATATTACTAGTACTGATGTACGTACCATAGCAGGGGTACTGGTAGCAGTCACAATTCACAATAACGAACACCAGGCACCTCTTCTATTTTTGCTTCCTCTGCCAGTGTTGAAGAGTTGAAGAGTTGTAAAGACACCAACACTGTAATCAATTAGTCTACCTGGACATAATACTTGAGTAGTAAAGGATGGATCCAACGGCAGCTGAAGTGAACAATGCAGGTGTCTCTCATCTTGAGGATGGAGATGTTTGCAAAGCGCTTGCATGCTTCCGAGATGCGTTGCGGCAGATTATGGGAGCGGGTATTCCTGGGCAACCACCTGCTGCAAATAACGCAACGGGTGCTCGTGCTACTTTTGCTTTTTCTCCCGAAAGCCTTCCTCGCAGTAGTACCTCTTACATGCATGCAACAGAGACTACTGCTTCTGTTTCACAAACCAAGCCCTCTCAACCCGACCTGTCCTTCTTGTATGCTCAAGGGTTCTGCGTTGTGGCCACTCCAGGAGCCTACTCGCCCGATCCAATGACCAACACAACAGTTGTGGCAGCTCTTATTGTGTTCAATCTGGCTGTGGTCTATCACATCAAGGGCATCTTAGTGAAAGGTTTGGGCGATGCCCATCTTGTCAAGTCCTACAATCTTTACGAAAGGTCTCAACAGCTCGTACGTGACTTGGGTGTGACTATTGAGTATACAGGTAACGCTGTCGTAGATCTCTTGTTTATGGCAGTAGCCAACAACTTGGCCCACGTCTGCCATGAACGCAACGACTATGTCGAAGCCCGAGTTCGCTTCGATGCTCTGATACGCTTTGCATTGACAGTCGTTCCTGCACGCTACGGAGACGAATATGTTACCTCCGTCATGGAAACGCAAAAGTCCAACTTTCTCCTAAATACCATCATCCTGCAAGCTCCAAGCAGTGCGCAGGCCGCATAGTCAAGCAAGAAGCAAGCAGCAGGTTAGCACCAACCTTGTTGTTGGAAGGCCTGGTTTCTATAAGGTACCCTCACACCGAGGCTGCCAACAAGTACAAGCAGTCTGCTGTTCGTTTTCATTCGATCTGTTTCATTCATTTTATCGACGCATCCAGGTTATGAAAAGTGACCTACGTGTGTCTGTCGCTACTCACTGGTACTATATTAATGACGCCAAGTAACGTGTCACCATAACATTTCATTAGTGATACTTCCATCGCATACATAGCGTTCAATAACAATTTCTACCACAATAATTTTCAAGGTACAAGTCTGTCTGTTAGGGAATAGTAATCCTTTTTATTTTTGATGGCACAGAACATACCAAGCCAGCTGTCTGTGAATGAAATGTATGCGTGTAGTTCCGAGGTATAGTATTAATAGAAGAGATTTGTTTCGGGTATTTGTTTTAATTTTATGTTACACCAGTCTAGTATGTTCAATTCGGTAAAAACTGTTATCTTCTAAAGTTTACTGCAGTGTGTTTAAGCAGATGCTGCGGTGTCATCCGGACTCGGAGATCTGTCCGTAGTCCGCAGAGGAAGAACCTGCGGACGCAGATGACACCGGCCCATCCCTGTTATCCGGGATAGCACGTTTCCTGGCAAATGTCTCTTGATAGACCAAACAAGCCTCGTCGGCATCATTCGCCGCATAGTGGAGTGCGCGCAAGGTAGAACTCCTGCTTAGCTCTGTTGCCAAAACGGCAAGCTTTTCGTCCCGTTGTAGACTGATAACGTTCTGGATATACTCCTGGCGTCGGATTTGACGCTTGTGAAGTTTGCGCTTGCGAATTTCTTCTAGTCCCCGAGAAGAAAAGTCGTCAACTCGAGCTCGAAAGGTTGACGAGACAGCCTCTTTGTTGCTAATTGCTCTTTGTTGCTGTTCTTCGGACAGCCCGTGATAAATTTCCCTATGAATAGCTCTAAGCTCTTCACGATTGTACCACAGTATGGTGGATGAAGCGTGTTGAGGAATGAGAATAATTTCGTGCTCCTCTTGAAATCCCACCTGCGGCCGACTCTTTTGCCGTTTGCTTTGTGGCGTTGAAGAGTGATCGTGGTGTGTGTCGTCGTCGAGACACATTTCCAGCGATGTGCTGCCGCTGCTGCATGAGCAATCTGAGGCAGGTACTCCCTCGGGGATTTCTTCTGGAATACCAAACATGCTGTTTGGGTTTTATAAAGTTAGAAAGGTTGGAACTAAGTAAGCCGAATTGTGACAACAGTATATCGGAAGCTGTTGCGAGAGTCTTGCTTGGTTGTTGGTTGTGTTGGACCAGAATAAGTTCAGGCGTGACGATGTTTTTCTCGGTGGAAAGTTCCGGTGGAAGAACCAACCAAAGATTGACAAATTTTGTCTTTGTATGACCGATGAAAATTAAGCCCCAATATTGTGTTAAATAACACATCTTGTTCAATGCTTTTAGGATCTATGAGTGCAAGGCATCCGAAAATGAATGATATAAAATTATGAGGATTCAATATCCGTGACTACTAATGGCGCGACTTGGATTATCTTGGAAGATGCTATCTGCACATATTATTTACTACCGGTCCAGTACGGTAGCACTGGTCCAGTAGCTTCAAGATAAATATTGATCTAGTAAGATGTCGAATCGTATGGGTAGCTATCTGCTATCTGCTATCAGTACAAGAGTAGAGATCATGACGTTGTACTACCATTGGTACCTGGTTGGTAGCTAAGTAGCATAACAAGACACATGCCTAATTGCTCGCTACGCAGTACGAGGTACCAGGTACCAGGTAAGGTAGAGATGCACATGCGGTCGCTTTTATTATTTGTATAAGAAGGACAGCGGTTTTCTCTATCCGAAGACCCTCAAGTGAAGTGAATTATCAATCCCTACTAGACTAGTCTACTAGAGTCTAGTAGTAGAACGTGTTGCCAGGCAGCAGAATGGGAAACAAAACAAAAGAAAGACTGGCCAGCGTAGTCTCTGCCGGCCAGATGGGCACTACCAGGTACCAGGGTATCATATTCCCTTAATGGGATCTTGTGAAAGATGCGAGGAGTCAATCACGATCAGAATTTTTTTCCACCCATGGTGAAACCTGAACGTCACTTTTCTACTAGGTTTCTTTCAGCTTGCTACCGGGTTTCACTTCTACTAACATCATTACTAGTAATATTATTACGAGTAGACTAGTAGGACTATTTGTCTACTACAGTTGCTTGTTTTAGCGCTAGCTACGGGTACTAGTAGTGTGATAGGCTGTTACTCGTGATCGCTGATAATTGAGATGCCTTTATTCCCCATGAAGTGGGACGTGTTCCTGGTGCGTAGAAGATAACAGGATAAGTTGGATGGCAAACGAAGATACACATCATGTGAACGGGAACGGTCCCACCAGTAGAACATCACTGTGTTTTCAATAATAAAATTTATTATGACTTAGTCCTCAATAATGACCTTGGGATGTTTCCTGCGCGAATGTTTCTGCTTAAACGAACGTTTGGAGGAGGAAGATGTTTTTTTGAGTCCTACGCTCATGTCTACACCCATAAAATTGTACGTTGGAATAACATCTTTTAGTCGTCGCTTCTTGGAGTTGGATTCTGGTGCCGAACATTTCAGAGGCTGCGTCACAGGGTGTAAACTTTTCGCTTGGAGTTGCTGCATAGAGGTCGCATTGTGGTGGTGACAGTGCTTGTTGTTCTTGTTGGTGGTGGTGGCACGGCTGCTGGAAGCTATGGATACATGTTTCAGTGCTTCCGATGACACTGGCGTTGTTGCTGTCGTTGGCGTGGATTGCTGTGCAGGCTTACTACTTGTCAACCCTTCGTATTGCACGGTTTGTGGTGCCGACAAAGCTTCGCGTATTTTTGCAGATTTTATTGCTCCCGAAGAGCTTGCAGCAGCAGGACGTGAACTACTCGAGAATATCTTGGTACTGTCTTGGGCGTTCTTTAATTCTTTTTCTCGTCTCTCCACAGCTAATTCTCGTTGCACCAGTACTTGTTCCCTTGCCTTCCAGGCCTTTTCCGTGCGCTGCCATGTTATTTCAGCTGCGTGAGCGGCCTCGAGCTGTTGCTTTTGACGCTGATTTTCTTCTTGCGTTTCCCGTTGTCCCTTGGTCAAAGCCACTAGAGTGTGAGCCATGAATTGCAAACGATTGTGATGGCCTCCCATTTCTTGAAATTTTGCCAATTCGATTTGCCGAATGTGTCTCTCCGAAGCCAAGAGTTGCTCTTGCAAGGCTTGTACTTGCGTTTGCAACTGCTTCCGTTCTTGTGACCACTGCAACATCAATCGCAGTCGCTCATGTTCGACTGCCGTTTGAATGGCTTGGGCTTGCCCCTGTTCCGTTATTTCCTTTTGCTTCTTCAACTGGAATTCCAAATTATTAGCAGTTGTTTCACTTGTTTCACAGATTGACTTCCATCGTTTTATTTCTGTCTCATTTTTGCGATTTTGAATTTCCATTTCGTTCTGATGCAGTCGGGAGAGTTCTTGCACCTCTTTCCGGTGAGCCTCTTTAATGGCATTAATAGAAGATTGTACCATCTGTGTTCTGCTTGCTTGTAGTAATGCAGATGAAGCATTTTGAGGAAGAGGAAGTGGGGATTCCCATGGCTCATGATGGGTCGATTCCGGTGAACTGCTGGTGGTTGTGGTGATATTCCTCTTTGGAGCCACCATTGCAGCAGAGAACAAATTGCCACCTGCTGGCGTCACCCAAGGCAAGTCCGATGATTTTTTATCTTGACTTATTTTGGGTGTGAAAGATGGTGCTTCTGATCGGGTCATGTGTGTGCTGTTCGTTTGAGTGTTGCTGCCAAAGTTGATATCGTCGTCATTGTCCAACAAGAGAGTATCCATCGACTGCCGTAGAAAACGCTTCTTGTTTCGTTTCAGATTCTTTTTCAGTGCATTTGTTTTGTTGTGAGTGTTGGTTTGTATTGGTGCTATTGGTGCTGACTCAGATGCTCTGCTAGCGGGAAATACTTCAGTCAAATTCGTGTTCTGCTCCTCCGAAACATCTCCTCCTCCTCCTCCATCAGCAGTTGTTGTTGTTGTGTCGGACCAAAAAGGTGTATTAGCTTCGTCCTTGCGACGCTGATAAAATCCGTTGACACCACCGCGGATACCATGGGTACCCCCACCACCATTACGACGTCGAGTAGATTCTTGTATGCGGGGCATACTACTGTGTTGCTGTGTGTGTGTGTGATAAAAAAAGTGGTGAAAAATCTTGCCTCCACACCCGTTTGAATTCAGTCGTACAGAGAATTGGATGGATTTTCTTGACGGAAACCAACTGTGTATCAAGATAATTAAGTAGAAAATTGCAGTGGAAGACTTGTAATCAGCAAAACAAGGAGGGTCGTTTTGTCATATGAGCAATCGGAGAGATATTCACTTGAGATAACGTTAGATGGTAGACTAGTGTTAGATCATTGTTGTTAAAAGAGATAGGGCTTGTCTGATTTGAAATTCATCATCGATAGGGTTCGCTCAAAAAATATTACTTAAGAGAATGTGCATTAATTTAAGACGCACACGTCTTCTATTGAATGCCATTCCTACGAGCTACGAGTAGTACTGTAGGTGGACCAGAAAATCCGAAAAAAATGATGGTACAATCAGAGTAATCTAGTCATCTAGTCTAGCTATCCTATCATAGGAATGACGGAGTGAAAAAGTGTTTTCCATGTCGGATGGAAAGGTGTTGGTAGCCAAGACGACGAAGAAAAGGATTCGAGACAGATCAGTTGTCATCATCACACAACAAATTGCATCGACGACGGGCGTCTTCTTGTTGGCTCCAATTAATCACGTAATGAAATACGAAAAACAACTCAGTGTACATCGGTACGACGGATTGGATGGAAGCCCTTTTCAACTCGAGAAGACCGAAGACAAGCATGTGTCTGCGTGTGTGTTTCTATCGGCATCTTTCTTCTTCAATTTTTGAACGTGAACCTGCAAATATCGAAGTTGTCGCTACCAAACAGAGTAGCTCCACCGCAACCCAAAGACTGGATGGAGCGCTGCTGCTTTGAGATGAGAATCGAATGCTAGCATTAAATTGTGCGTCCCTTGCAAGCTGGCAATGCGATGCTTGGTTCAACACATTATGTGCATGCAGTTGACCCGTTCACATCCAACAATTATCTTTAACGAAGGAACAAGGCGCCACTGCATGAATAGAAGATATTGAATTAGTGTGTAAGTAGAAGATGGCCGTGTTGTTAAATTTCTTGGTTATAAAATGAAGTTTCTTTTACCCTGAAACAAACTCGCTGCTTTCATTCTTTCATTCGCAACCAATTTGTGGCAATCCATTTTTCCTGAGGGACTCGTAGACCTGCATGCATGGATCGATAATTTTCAATGGCCTTTCGTTCCTTCCAACGAAATTTGCTGTTATAAAAGACAATCGCGTCTCCGGGTTGAATCCTTACAATGGCATTTTCGCTTTTTTTAGATATAGAGTAGGCGGCTTCTCCTTCCGTACCGACGACCAAAAGGCCGTCTGCACCCACCTGAAACTCACTCTCCACAGAAAGTAGCTTTTGTTCATCCATAGTGATTTGGTTGCACCTTTTTAACTTTGATATGAGTGAAGCACCATCTATATTCTTGTTCGCATCATTGTTAGTCGTTGTTTGTGCCATTGGAAAGTAGGTTCCGCCGATCCCATTGAGGTAGGTCAGAACAGTCACAAATCGATTGTATCCATCGTGATGAAAATCAAAGCACCCAGTGGGATCGTATTTGGCGATTTGTAAGTCCTCACAGGTGACAAGCTTTGTAGGCGACAACAACGTCTCATGAACAAAGAGGGCTTGCGACAGTTCCGACATGACGCGTGCAGTTTCGATTGCGGCTGTCGCCAAATCATTTTTCTCAGCATTATTAGTAGTTGATGAATAGGGATCAATCCATGTCAAATAGGAGCTTTTTCGAACACTTTGGGCTTCACTTTGTCGTGTGCCAGCTGTCTTGAGACCCTGCTCTTGGGCTGTTATAATGAGATCATGTCCTTGTTGCTCTGTTGGAACAAAGTTGCGAGCAAGAAAAATGTCCGGATCATGAGAAAGGCGTGTGATGATAAGGGGACTTGTTGTAGCTGCGTCTGTCATGTTCAGGAAGTATTGGGGGATGTGTGACTCTTGTACCTTGAGAGAAGCGAGGACACTGGGTGGTCCAAACGGATCGTCTTCCTCGACAAGGGCATTCTTGCTGGCTATTCTAGATTCTTCAGTGAATGAAGCAAGGAGCCGCACCCCGCGCTTTGCTTTCAACGACTGACTTCGAAATTTCCACAACGGTTGTGAAATCATGGCCTGATGCATGGGGCAGTGCGCTAGAAGCCAAGTAGCGACAGTGAAGAACAAGATAAGATCCACTTTCATCATTTTCATTGTTACCAGTATGACGGATAGCCTTCAAACTTCAAATCTCATGGGAGGACAGATGCAAGCAAGCATCTTCTCGGTTGGTGTCTCTTCCTCAGAATCGAGTTGGTTTATGTATCATGTTGCCTTGTGTAGTCTAGTACTACCTGGTAGTAGACCTAGTATGCACGCACACGCTTGTTACTCTTCTTCCGTCAAACGACGTTCCTGAAAATAAATAAATTTAATGCTATCAGCTCGTTTGTCATTATCGCAAATTTCATTCCGATGGTATTCTAAACGATGCACACTTGCTCAGAAAACTTTGTTAGTACAATTTTTTTGTTAGCTACTATTCTTATTCTTTATTTTGGTGGAGCTATGCCATTTTGAAGTGAAGCTGGGGCTCCTTGCCTGGCTGAACAGTGGGACCTGCAATTTAACACATGGCCTTTTTGGAGGTGAATGCTTCTAAGATTTCTTTAACATGGACCCTCCAGCATTGTAAGGGAGACCCATGGCTTCCATTTGGTCCAGGTTTCATGCTCCTGGCTTGCCTTTTGGTAGAAGTACGGTAGATCTTGCCCGACACCACAATATTGGAGTAGATCATAGCTAGAGCTAAATTACAACTACAGTGGTAAGTAAATAACATATTTACTTTTGGCGCGGTATTTTGCCTAAGAATTCACCTATGAAATGGGAACACCGACCAAGCTGGCAACCTTGCAAGGACCCTTCGAGGTGACAATGGCCTTGCCTTGCCAAGTTGCAATTCTTCCCTCGACAGTATGCAATTCCTTGGCCACTGTATCCCATGTCTTTTTCTTCTTTGTCTGCGCGGACGACAGAGGTTCATAGCTCTTTTCCAGACCTTCGAGCGTGACCCTTTCGCCAATAGGAGCATCGTCCGGCGGTGACACTAATTCCACCTTTGTCCCGTCTTCGCTCTACATGGACGAAAAAAATATGAGAAGTTTGTATCAACGCAAAAATCAACACACAACGCAGAACCAACAACAATGTGTACCTTAGCAGCTAGCACCATTCCATTGCTGGTAAACCCTTGAATCTTTGCAGCTTTCAGGTTGCACACAACCAATACTTTACGATCTTGCATTTCTTCCAAAGTGTAAAAGGAACGCAAACCCGACGTGATCTGACGGGGACCATCCTCGCCCTCTTCCGCCAGATCTACTTCCTCGCAGAACAACTTTTCGGCGCTTTCGTGGTTCCACACCTTGACAATTTTTCCAACGCGAATATCCAATTTTGTAAATTCGGGTTGATCGGGATCGTCTCCCTCTTGGGATTTTTTAGAATTAGCAATGGCCTGCGCCTTCTTTTCCTTTTTTCGACGTTGTGCTTCCACGTGAGATTCTTTCTTTTTGGACGTGGCTGCAGAAGCATCCTGCAATTCTTCATCAGACAAGGACTTTTCGTACAAAATTCCACCAGTCTCCATTTTGGTACCGACAGCTAAAAATTCTCCTACTATGCCCGACTTTAGTTCTGTGAGACTAACTGGTTCCGTGTTGAGCTTCTTGAAGATTGCTTTGGTTCCAATAGGCAAAAAGGGCATGAGAAGATGCGATACAACGTAAATTGCTTCCAGAGCAGTCCGAACAATAGACTGGCGTTTGACTTTATTTTCGTCGCCTTTGAGCTTCCAGGGCTCTTCCTTGGCCAAGTATTCATTGATATCTCGGAATCCCTGCATAGCTAGCTGAGCACCAGACTGCAACTCCAACTGGTCCATTTTCTCGCGGTATGCATCAATCAAAGCACTAACGTTCTGAAGGAACTCAGGCAGAGGTGACGCGCATGGTGCTTCGGGGACGACACCATCACAAAAGTCAGCTTTGCCGCACAAAGATGTGGCGCGATTAACAGCATTCCCGAGCGTATTGCACAAATCGGAATTGTGCATGTCCCGCACATTTTCTTCTGAAAAGGAAAGCTCTCCACCGTAGGGACATTCCTTGCAGAGGTACCAGCGGAAGGTATCTACGTGAAATTTATCCAACATATCGTGAGGATCAACAACATTTCCGAGACTCTTGGACATTTTCTTTCCTTCCTTGTCGTTGACAAAGCCATGAGCAAATACCTTTTGGGGCAGAGGAACCTTGGCACTCATCAATAAGCAAGGCCAAATAACTGTGTGGAACCACAAAATATCTTTTCCGATAATGTGCACATTGGCCGGCCAAAAACGAGACAAATCGTCCGGTTCCAAGCCAAAGGCATTGACGCCCGTCAAGTAATTGGACAAGGCATCCATCCAAACATACATAACGTGATCCTTTTCGAATCCGTCAGGAGCCGGAATTCCCCAATCAAAGGTCGTACGGCTGATGGATAAATCGCGGAGATCGTCCGACTTGAGCCGTTGCAAAATTTGGTTCTTGTGATGCGGAGGACTGATAAAGCTGGGGTTGGCATTTTCAATATGATCTATAAGCTGATCCTTGTACTTGGACATTTTGAAAAAGTACGAGGCCTCCTGAACTTTTTTGAGGGGTTTGCCGCTGACAGGGTCCATGTAATTATCCAAAGCAGCATCGTTCTCGGTAACAAAGGTTTCCTCTCGTACATTGTACCAACCCTCGTAATTATCCAGATAGACATCACCGGCGTCATTGCACCTTTTCCACAGTTCCTGAGCTGTCCTTTTGTGGCGATCGCTGGTGGTACGAACATATTCATCGTTGCTTACCAAAGTGCGTTGATTCAAATTTTGAAAGCCAGTCACAAACTGTTGCGGGCGGTGCAGTTGATGAAAAAAATGAAATGCAAAAATCGTGAGGGGAAAAATATAGTATTGTTTGAAAGGACAAAGACAATGACAAAATATGCCAACAGAAAAAAACGAAAATAGTAGGTATCATCGTACCTTGTTGCAGAGATCAATGGGTTGGACGCCTTGCTCTTCGGCGGTATTGGCAATCTTCTGTCCGTGCTCGTCAGATCCGGTGACAAAGTACACGGATTGGTCTCCACAAAGCCGTGCAAATCGTGCAATCACATCCGTGGTGGTTCCTTCGTACGCGTGTCCCATGTGAGCAGGACCATTGGTATAGTTAATAGCCGTGGTAATGTAGAAGGTTTTCTCTGCTGGAGTACCGGATCCTCCAGTCTTGGCCAGATAACCGTAATCAATTTTACTCTCGTCTTCCAACGTCCAACGATCATGACGAGCACCGCTGCCGCTCCCTTCCTTTAGGTCCATGCCATCCTTCAAAGCACTTGAAATCTCATCAACAGCTTTCGACATGGTGCGTATTGCGTATGGTAGCAAGATACTGTATAAATTTGGCTGCTCTTGCGAAGGTAGTCACAACTTGCAAGCAAAGAAATACTGTAATGTACTCTCTTAATATGGGTAGGGGAACGAAAGGTTGGAGGCGGTAGGCGGTAGCAATTAGTAGTAGCCATTATTAGCCATGTACTCTCATGATTGATGGTACGCAGGGAGATTTATTACAAACGTGTGGATGCTAAAAAAATAATACTCCGAGTACGAGTAATAAGGATTCTTCCAATACAGTAGTGTTAGGGCTATGGTAGCCTAAAAAATAACGAGCGAACGCTACCGCGTTCTCTCGACTATGCCAGCTCTCTAGGGCTACGTTCGGCTAGGTAGGGTGGTTTGGAGAAACTCGGCAATTTACTAGGGCCGACCTTTTCTCCGTTCCGAGGCGCCCGGGTGAGAGGGCAGACCGCTAGGGTTGCTCTCACACTCGGGTAGCCAATCGGGCGGGAGGGCGCGGTTAAGAAACTATTTTAGGTATATAAAGTTGCTTTCGTATTCGACGAAAAGGCAAATTTATGATGAAATTTTCTGCTCTTTTCGGTCTCTTCAATTGCTGGATCCAGGTCTAGGCCCTTCCTTGTTT
>Ga0210025_1003109_pt1 | contig 15343 bp, 14 predicted proteins | sample CryGeyme20150102_FD_183989 | JGI IMG/M metagenome (GOLD analysis project Ga0210025, IMG submission 183989) | Groundwater microbial communities from Crystal Geyser aquifers in Utah, USA - Crystal Geyser metaG 2015-0102 (SPAdes) (version 2) | ecosystem: Environmental > Aquatic > Deep subsurface >...
AACTGTCACCTATGCTGAACAGCCTTCATACGCTTCTGAGACCAGAAAAGTTGGGGCTTTCGATTCCTCTAAAAAGGAGGAGCTTCTGGGTGTCAACAGCAGAATTGCTGAAGATGTTCAGGCATAAATCCGAAATATGCGAGGAAGTAAACTGACAAGTCAAGTCGATTTAACTAACTTCTATGTGGGAGAGGAAGCAGTAAAGTTCGGCTTAGCCGATGGAATTGACAGTCCTCACCAAGCATTTGGAAAACTTTCAATCCACAACGACCTGAAAGTGCTTTAATTGGGTAAATATCAGAAATGGATCCATTTCGTAAGGAGATGTAATATCAGTGATTGATTCAAGCATACAGATTTAATATAATATTTGAAATGATAATGAAGGAAAGACTCTTGGTAGAGATGGGAGGACTGGCCGTTGATACAAAATGGGATGAAGTACTGTCTGATACTCTCAATGAACTTTTCGATATCAAGCCTACCAACCCATATCTTTTCCTGCAAAGAAAACTGTAAGGATTTTGTGAGATAGGTCTCTCAAGCAAAAGTTAGACAATACCAAGGTTAGTCAATATTTACTCGAACTTACCATGTATTTTACCCATTTGGATCCTCTCACCACATCAGAAAAAATCATCAAGGATAAAGTCATGAGTATATGCGTGGAGAAATATCAGCACACCAAAATTAAAAGTATTGATATTTAGCTAACTAGAAACGGAGATCACTCAAGTTTTGGGAATGATTCTTCTTCCATTCGAAGGCTCAAAGAAGGATGTATATGTGAAGCTTGTGGGGCAGCTGCTGGATCACTAGATCTACAATATCATAGAGTACTCATAGCTCCTATACCATACTGTGATCTTTCGAGCCATTCTTTAGGAAGTTGTAAGGCTTGAGCTTAAATTGAGTGATTTCAAGATTGGCCTCACTAAACCATTGTTGCTACAATACATCAACACTGTAAATGAAACTAACTCAATGTAAAATCTATTCCATTTAGCCTGAAGGCAACTTCTCTCTAGCTAGAAGGAGAAGACCCCATATACAAGCTTCTTTCTGCCGAGATATGCGAAAGGATCAACATTTGAAGACCCGTGATCTTGTCATTTCTGTTCAAATTGTCAATATCCTTACTATGGTAGCCAAATGACTATTTGAGTAGGGTAAATCAAGTCTAAGCTCTTATTAATAAAAAAGTTTAATTAAAAATAATTCATTCTATTAATCTTAGAAGGTTAAGGCTATCTTTGTTGGTAAGCTAGCCCTAATGTTTTAGAGTCAGAAAGGACATTATCCCATATATCAGCTTGATATTACTCCACAGGCTAAGCTACTAATCCTTCAAACTATGCCACAGTATCTAGGCACATCTTTCTTAGCATTGCTGAAGTCCAAATACTCTCAATGCCTTTCTGGATGCTGACAGAGGGCCTTCTCTAATTTTTCGCCAGTCAACGGTCAGGTACATCTGCTTTTCCTTATCGAGCAAATGACGTCGATTGAACACATTGCAGGAAGCTGTTACGTAGCACTCTGGATCGACTATGGTCTCTTATTTCAGCTTTGATGCTATGAGGAGGCCACAGCAGCCGATAAGCTGAAGAACGTTCGGCAGTTAGTTGGATTTTTAAAGATATGTATCGATAATGATGGAGGCCGTGATTAAAGTTTCTTTGGAGAAGTTGAATGTTTCGAGAGCTAATTTTTCGAGCCATCCCAGAAGCTTGGACCTCATTTTGAGTGTTATTTATTTGTCTTTAAGAGTTTTTGGGGTTTACTGTTTATTGAGCAGAGCGAAGAAATCATGTGTTTCTAGCTATGACTGTATATGCTGAAAGTTTGATTGTATAGGGGGTCTAATGGGAACAAGCTCCACGTTTTCAGGATCGCATGATGCCAACATTTGGAAGGAGGAATATTATTATATTAGAATATGCAAAAGTTGAAAGTTAATAGTTTCTCAGGCGCATCACTTATTATACTAAATTTAAAAATATGATGTCAAGTGTCTACCCCTTTGATACAGTTATGAGAGGGGTGCTATCGAAAATTACTGTTCTGCAAAGTAGCAATCGGGATGGTCTTTAGCAAGAAATTGAGGATTTATTTGTCAAACAGTTGTTGTTATTGATATCATAAGTGATGATAATGAACATTATTAAAATTAGTTGGGACCATATTAATATTTAAGATGATCAGGAAAGGGCTCACCCAGCCTCTTACCTTTTCCTTCTTCGGAAAAAAAGCCGAAACGTCTGTCAACGTTCCACCCGTCAATGCCAAGCCCAAGAACAAAGGCTACCTGGCAAAAGCTATCCTTGATGCAAATGCTAACAAACCCAAACTGCTCCCTCCCTCAAAGGATCCAAGCAAACTGACAGTCGTCATGGAGATGGACGAAGTCCTATCGTATACCTTTACCCCGGATGAGGAAGGTTACATGATGGCACCTCGCAGGAAGTAAGATTTTCATCTTTGGTTCTAATAATATGAGTGCCTGTTGAATATATACAAACGTAAAAATCTTGACAACTTTCTGGCTTACCTTAGCGAAGAGTGCGAGCCTGTCATATTTTCAACAGGTGTCAGAAGTTATGTGGAGTTGGTGATGAGTCTAATAGATCCTACTCGCAAAGTAAAGCATATTTTGACGCAATAACACTGCGATCGAATCATAGAAGAAGAGAGTAACATCGATTAATTTGTCAAAGACCTCAATCTTTTAGGCAGAGATATGAGCCGGGTAGTATACCTTGACTGTAAGCCTTTGAGATTTTGGCTCCACCCTGACAACGGATTTGCTTGGTAAGAATTCAAGGCAGATAATGCCATGAATGCTGAAGATCTAGATTAGATATTACTGTACATTGACAAATGTCGAAGAATGCCAGATTGCCGTGAGTTCCTGAAGGAGCAGTTTGTAATGAGATAGTAATTCGAAAGAGGAGATCTGTTGTGATTGATATATCTCTTAAAGTGTGATTATTCACTTACTCTTATAATATTTTGATAGTAATTGACTCACGATGCAGACCATTAAACAATTAGCTGAACAGCATGGATGGAACGAAATACAAAAAGCAAGAGCATCCATTGCAGCATACTCTATTCAGAAAGCAGCAGTACGAGTCACAGCCCAGAAGCAAGAAGAAGGTAAAGATAGCTTGGAAAAAGAGGAATAATTCAATCTAAAAATATCCAGGGAAGTATTCTATGAGAAGGTCGCTACTGAGTATGGAGACTCCAATTCTGTTACCAGAGGAGTTTTCTCAACTCAAGGCAATTTGTATATCACAATTGGATCCAGCGGGTAGGGATATGTCTGGAACACAAACGATCCAAACTCTCCTTAGTTTTGCCAAAAAGTAACATCTCTCACTGCACCTTCAAAGTTATGTGGAGTCGATTTTCATCCAAGAATAGGAATAATTCCAGGTAGCGGTCCTAACATCATCACAGGATCTACCACTGGAGACCTTCAAATATGGACATTTTTACCTTAGAGAGAAGCACAGCAGTCCATTTCAAGGTAAGGACATGGAGATCGGATCAACGAGGTGAGATTTATGTAAAATGGCTCTCATTTTATCTCTGCCTCTTATGATAAAAGTTGGGCATTGTGGGATGGCAAGAAAATAGTAAAAATATTAAGCCAAAAAGGACACGAAAGATAGATACATACAATCGGCATCCATCCTGATCAGAGCTTGCTGATGACTGGAGACTTAGGAGGCTACGGAATGGTATGGGATTTACGGACAGGTAAAGGGATATATGAATTCAACCAAAGCGATTCACTTCTATGCTGTGATTTTGCTCCCAATGGATTCGAAGTTGCTGTAGCAGGAAAGACCAACATCATATCAATTATTGATCTGAGGAGAAGAAAGGAGCTCAAAAGAATTCCTGCCCACCTCAAACTAATTTCAGATGTTAAGTATCAGCAAGAAGGGCTTTTCTTGGGGAGTGCCAGTCACGATAATACAGTCAAACTATGGCATGGATTAGACTATACACCTATCCCTGTATAGGATATATAGGAGCAGCATAAGATCACCTCAATAGATTTTAGAGATGGGAGGCTGGCTGTAACAGGAATTGATCGCAAATGGTCAATGTTTGTCAACAAATCAAAGTGGCGACAAAATTAAGAGTGCAAAGCTTAAAATACTTAATGATTGATGACTCTGCTCTGAATATCAAATATCCTCTTGAAAGGATAAATTGGCTTTTTTCATTTTTTTGAAGCCGAAAACAGCTGTATTGAACCCTTCTTTTTTCTTTTTTGTACCTCCAATCTCTACCAGACTTTTCTCTTCAGGCCTTTTCACTTCCTCCTTTCTCTACATTTCAATTTACTTTTGATATCCTTGCTGGGCCTGGTCCTTCCTGTTGTCCTTGTAGTAGTGAGGAGCAAGCTAGACAATCCATTCTGAGTCAATTTGACTGCCATTGTGGATATAATGACTGCTGCTTTTGATGATTTGATGATACACGATCCACTAGGGATATACAACTGATAGAATCGATGTCGGATGAATGGTTAACTTTTCCTTTGAGCGGATATTAAGATAGGTGCCATCTCCCTGAATTTGTGCGATGTTCATGAAATAGCCAGTCAAAATACATCTGAGGATAGCTTCATGCTCGTCGCTAGAGGATTTGATCTCATAGACTTTTTTCTTGAAGTCTCCGTATTTGGACTACATTTACTCTTCTTAATTTTTGAAGCGATTGAATTTTTTGAATTGAGCCACCAGCTCATCGTATATCTTAACAGCTTGTTCCATTACTGGAAATCTGAGTTTGTACTATCCGCATATCCTTTTCCTTTAGCCAACGTTTCCGTGATTGAATCTAATAAAAAAGTTGATCAACGTCAAAAAATCTCCTTACTTTGCACCGACTTTCTTTTTAGCTTTGAGAACTCCCAGTCCCTGCCCGGAAAATAATTCACTCTGAATTTAAAGCATCGCTGCTAACATCAAGATCTATCTGGAACAACCAAATTTGGGATCGAATGAGTTCAGAAGCATGCATGCATTTTTAATATCTACTGACAATTCAGCTGCTTTTTTTCCTTTATCTGTTAGTTAAAATCGTTGGTCGACCAGCTCAAAGGCACAGAGAATGTCTATAGCCTTAGCTAAATGTCTCTATTCAGGCTTTTCAAGCATATCGAAGGCAAGGACATCCTCAATTCCCAGACCTTTGAGTTTGAGAATAATATTAGATAAGTCAACTCTCATAATTTCAGAAGGTAATCTACTGTACATATTTTAATAGCCTTATTGGTGGTAAACTCGATAGCACTAGCCATCGGAAACTCTCCCAGCTCTCCCAGCTCGTTGGTTGGCGCTACTCTTTCCACATGGCACAGTGATCATTTTTTATATTCCTGCCTTCCAGTCATAATTTTTAATCTTTACATAACCCGAGTCAATGACGTATTTGATATCAGGAATAGTAATGGAGCTCTATGCAACATTTGTGGAAAGAATGATCTTTCGATCATAGCTCCTTTCGAATATCTTTTCCTGATCCTAGTGAGCCAATTTTGCATGTAGGGGCAATAGTTTGAGTCTTCTTTTATTTTCGCTTGAGTATGAATCGAGCATGTTGATCATTCCTTCTATTTCTTCCACAGATGTTAGAAAGACTAACACATTGCCATGTGACTTTTCCCTGTCAATGTAAACGATTGTTTGAAAAATTTTTAGGAAATAATTTTTGGTGGGTTCTTTCAGATAGTGTATGTTGACTTCATGCAAGCGGCCTGTAATATTTACTTTCTTGACTTTGAGAGGCTCTTCCTTTTTCTTGTAGTCTCTTTTGAAGGCAAAAAAATCCGCGATAGCTTGGGTATCTGCTGTGGCTGAAGTGATGATGACTCTGAAATCCTTTCTGAGAGTGAGAATTCTTTTGAGAAAGCTGAATAGGATATCGTAGTTGACAGACCTTTCATGGACATCATCCAAAATTACGACCGAGTACTGGTCAAGCAAAGGATTCGAATAAAGTTCCTGCACCAAGGACCCATCAGTGGTAAAAATAACCCTTGTGTTGCTGTTCACCAAAGAATTGAATCTGACTTTATGAGCGATCTAAGCATTATGACAACCAAGCTCTTCTGCTACTCTTTTTGCTATCGATATAGCAGCTATTTTTCTTGGCAACACCACTGCTACTTTCTTGTCGTCAAGAGTATACCCAGCTTGGATCAAAAACTGAGGCAATTCTGAATAGTTATCGATGTACGAGTGGTCTTTCCTGATCCCGTTTCTGCAGATATGATAGTGACTTGATTGTTGTCTATGTGGTAGAGAATATCCTTTTCTGTGTTAAGGAAGACTTACTGTAATGTTTGATGGGAAGCTACTCGCTCATTCTTATAAGAGTTGTATTATAAAACACAAAAATTAGCATAAATGTCATTAATCAAATGTCTGCAACTTTCTTGGGGATAATGCGCTTCTTCTTGGTGCCGTTCTCAGTCTCATGATACTCCACTCGAGCAGGTTCTGTGTTTGCTTGAGTATTTTCGATTTTTGGTGTTTGTTTAGGAACATACTATTGGATGTTCATCAAAGTAGCCAGCTCGCCTTAAGGTTCATAAATCTATCCAAGCTGGCCTTCAGGGAAAACCATGAAGGAGCAAAAGCCATCGGAGGAGGAAACTGCTAGTATATTGGCACCTCTCCAGCACATGTCAGTGAGAGCAGCATAATGGTAGTTTCCCATGGCATGGATAGGACGAGTTTATTCAGTGCTGTAAATCAAAACAGCAGAAGTGGTGGCAATAGCATAGATCATGTAATATGGAACGGCGAAAATGCCTGGCTTGTCTTGAGGTTTTTTGAACAATTTTGGACAAAATTTGCATATTAGAGCAGGTTCGCCATTTGAGGGAAGGACAAAAGTAGGTTTTTCGAGGAAATTTTTGCGATAGAGGAAAGCACAGTACTCAGGTCTACTTTCAGGAGTCTTATGCCAGATTCCAGCTGGAAGCAAAAAAAGCTCTCCATCAGGGGAAACATCAGGTCTTCTAAAGAAAGTAGGGACACTCTCATCTGTAAAAATCCTGAAGCCCATTTTTTGCTCAGGATTCTCTTCTTCCTCAGCTCGAGGATTATCCATCCTTTTCAGGGCCTTTTTGCAGTAGAATTAGGTTTATGATTTTTTGGTCTTGATACATTTCCAAATTTTGACAGATCGGTCGTTACTGCAGCTGATTATATGCTCAAACTTCAGGTCAAGAGCTACTCCTTGGACGAATTTCTCATGCTCATCAAGTACTTTGACATGATATTTCTTTTCAACGTTCCAGATAAATATCCTCTTGTCCATACCTGAGGAAACAATGAAACGAGAGTCTGCAGCCCAGCGAAGGTCAAGTACATCTTCAGTGTGCCCCATTAGTCTTCCTTTTGGAGACCAGCGAATGATTTTCTAGGAACGGTTGATTGACAGACAATTTTAGCGTTTTTGCCAAATCGTGATGCATTTGTCATCGGATCCAGAGGCCAGGAAAGCTCCATTAGGAGAATAACGAACGACATTGGTGTTTTTGTCAGCCTAACTCAGTCCGTAGAGGATGCGAAGGTTGTGATTATCGGGGTGCAGAGGGCGTCCGTCATTGATGATTTCCCATATTTTGATGCACCCTTCTGTGCCTTATCGCTCCTCTTCCATGAATTTCTTGTCATCTGAGCCTGCTGAAGCAAACTCGTTGGAGAAAGGATGGAAGTCAATGGAAAGGATGCGGTCCTTGAGCCCATGCCAGCCGATGTTCGGGGAATCGATTCGCATAAATTGGCGGTAGATTATATTATAGTTCAAAGGGTAATCCCAACGCTCACTCTTGCCTACGTACTCTCTTCAAAATATAATAACCAGCCAAAATTTACATCTTTTTGAACAGCCGACCTCCTAGGATGGCCAATCGAATCGCAATTCTTTGAGTTTGATCGTATTCGATCCTCTTATATTCCTTCTTTTGACTTTATTGACTGAAATACCTGAGTCTAAATAACTCAAAATTAGAAACCCAGATAATCAAATCAAATGGGGACTATCTTCTAAGTTGAAAAAGGATCCAAACGACTCTTTATTTGAAGCTGTTCACTCAACTCGTCAGAAAATTGATAGAACTAGATTTGTAAAAATAGCTCGGGCTTGAGCTTAATATGTGAGCTTATTCGTTAATGACAAAAACTCAAAGAAGGAGTCCCTTGATATTGTGGTGCTCTCTTGATCAACTGCAACTTGATTATTGAAGCAATCAATTATCATGCTTTATTTGTCAAGACTACAAATTCAAGTCAATCTGCATACTTCTCGGCGGCTAAAATTCACATTCAGCATACTTTCAATCTATAAATTCCATTTGAAAGGAAAATCTGTTCGTTTGGGTCAACTTGTCGATAGAATTTATTTGGGACACGCCAATCCTACACTTCTAAATTTCCATCGTAATATTAAAAAAGGAAGGAGTTGCATCAAGAAGAAGTAATATTTCCATATAGATATTTTATCGAGGAAATTCCACTGGGGTATTCGACTGGATGAAAAATAATAAGAAGCAAGGGAAAGACAAATATCAATAATATCAAGATTTGCTGATAGTATTTTCCTCAAATTTAATGACAGTAAAGCTGGTGAAGGGGTTCTCGTTGAGCCATATGTCTTTCGTAGCATGGTAAGCTTTGTTCCATGGGTCCATATTGAACGTCTTCTGGTAAAAAGCCTTGCTTGAAATCACCTTGAACTACTTGGAGCAGGTATACTTCTATCGGTTGAGGGTCATGAACTCAAGTCTCAAAGTTATTTTTTCAACTGCCTATTTCAAGCCCTTATTGTAGAAGAAAAGTGTATCTTTGTCATAGCTGATATTTGGACCATAGTAGGTCCTCTCGATCTGATTGAAGGCTGTGGTTCTCCAGTTTTGGTCCACCATGCTGTTAATGGAGCCATTGCCACAATCCATCACTACTTTTGCATAAATCAGAGCTGCCTGATATACATTCACAAGATAGTAATTAATCTGTGGCTCAAGATCAGTGTGGTCGTTTGAGAATGTGGAAATTTTATGGGCAAATGAAAGAGATATTTTTTCCACAGGAGCAAAAAATCCGACCACAAAATCATACTTTCCATGATATCTTTTCGCTGTAATAATATCTTCCAGCTCATCCCGATCTTATACAGTATTGAGGAAGAAAGTGACTACTACAGGTTCTGAGAATTCATAATAAGAGCTTTAGATTTGATGAAGAATTCTCTAACGATTAGTGTTGATGATATCTTCCTTTATAATATGTTTCCTCGTTTTGCACTACTCAGCAAGGGGTTTTTCCTTCCAACCGAAGGATTTTATGTCTTTTTGACGATTGGAATAGTAAACATTGTAAAGGTCGCCACATCTTAATCTTTTAATGTATTTTGTAAGAAAAACATTAGCTTTATCGGTCTAATCGGAAAGGATGACAATAATATGTCGGAAATATGTCTAGTCTTGGTATGTATTTGCGTATTTCCACTGGAGAACCAGTCCCTGATCTTATCTGTACTCTATGTTAAGCAGTTGGGATTTGCTCATTTAATCAAAATCAATTAATATTATAAAAAGCTTACGAGACACAGTTGATTTCAGTGCCTCCATTGATTTTATTATTGCATTTGGGCAGCATTCAAGTATAACTGGACTACCCCTATCAATGTCTCTGTCATAATGAGTTTATGACTTGAATTATCATCGTCTCAATATTACTTTCCATCATTATTAATTCTTTGTTTACTGAAAACGATTAATTGGTAAGTAAAAGCTCTAGGAAGAGACTGAGGGTATCATCTCAGTCTAGAAAAACATTTTTTGTCAACTTTTATTATAATCTTAGGGTCGCCCATATTGACTTTTTTGAAAGAACTACATTACATAATTTGATAATTCTTTCAAAAATGCCTTGGTTTCTCAACACCTATCAAAAGCCACTGTAAAATCAGAGAAAAATCGAAAAACAGAGTATCGTTCTTCATTTTTCAATAGATATATTTGAAAATGATAGTAGAGTGCGTATGACCATTTTCTGGATCAGAAGAGTACACTGTAGTTAGGGGAAAGGTAGGAAATGCCAAGGGCACGGTGTCAACAAGCATTTTTTGCAAGAGTTACATATATAATCCAGAATATGATTTAAAATCTCACCCTTTGATCTCGGATATGAGGCAACATATTTTTTTCATTTTTTGCAAAGACTTATCCCTTGAGCTATTGAGCCCTTTTTGTCTAAACTCCTTTAATGATTGTAGTTGGTCACATGACCATCATCTTCTGATACCCCAAAACCAAAAGAAAAGTTGGCAAAAAGACATTATGAGTCGAGCTTACACAGCTCCACTCCTTCATCACACTGCGGGACAAGAATGGACAACAGGACGGATGCTGTTAAAGTTGAGGATCTTTTTTATTTTTGGATGGTAAGCCAACTGTAAGAAGACCTCTTAGTGATGACATTTCATAAGGGTTCTTAAGGGAAGGGAAAACTGTAAAATAGGAAGTTTGGAGGGATGAAGCATTCAAAAATAACTTGAGGTTTTAGTAAATTATATTAAATCAACTAATGCCTATCGAGTTGCGAAATATCAAGGGTGGAGGTGTTCACTACGTCGCGTAAGAAGCATCTTAAGCAGCGACTACGAGTCTCCCGAGACTAAGCTGTTCAAGGCCGGTCTCAAGCATTACAAACCTCACGAAGAACGTCTGATTAAAGGAACCAGACGCTCCCCTAACCACGATTATCACGACCTTATCGACTACGAAAGAGTAGAGATATTGATAAGCAGGGCTGCATCATCCACTCCCGATCGAGTGCCAATCAATACTTCAACTTCCATTACATGTACGGAGGCTTCAAAAAATGGGTGATCGACAGATATGTCGTTGGCTCTCTCTACCGAAATGGATTTAGAGTCATGTGGTTCCCTGCCTTACTCTATTATATCTGTACCCTTCTAATCTTATACAGATGGCTGCTATACTATGAGACAGTACGACAACGCCGCCCACGACTTCTTCTACTTCTCAGATTGATTAGTGATCAGCATAAATATCAACCATCATTCATCAGTTCAGCGGACGGACGAAGTTATCATTTTCAAAAATACCCTCGAGCTCGATCTCAGCATTAGCATATACACCTTTGCCATTCATTTTGTCAGCTAGCCATTCGCCTCTGTAGTAGCTTTGGTCAGTCCAAGTGTAAGCACCTTCTCCCTGTCTGTTTCCATTCTCAAATTCTCCTTCGTAAATATCACCGTTGGCAAAAACATAAAGACCTGAATAAAAAGATTGCTACCTTTGCCATTTTTCTTTCCTGATTCCCAATCTCCTTCGTATTTGTCTCCGGTGGCCATATCAAGCTTCCCTTGACCTTCTTTGCAGTCATTCCTCCACTCTCCATCATAAACATCTCCGTTTGAATATTAGTATACTCCGTGATCAGATCGCTGTCCATTTCTCCAGGCTCCTTCGTAGCGGTCTCCATTGCCATACTCGATGACTCCATGACCATGCTTCTTGTCGTTGAGCCATTCTCCCTTGTATTTGCCTCCTGTTTGATAATGGAAGACTCCCTTTCCATGTTTCTTTCCATTCAAAAAATTTCCTTCATACTTGTCCTTGTTGGCATAGACAATCTATCCTTTGTTGGATGCCTTGTCATCGACCCATTCTCCATCGTAGACTGCTCCACTGGCGTACTAAAGGACTCCATGTCCATTCTTTTTATTTTTCAGCCAATCACCGATATACTTGTCTCCGTTTTTGTAATAGTATGCTCCTTTTCCATGTTTTTAGCCATTGAGCCAGTTTCCTTCGTACTTTTAAGAGTTTGAGTAGGTGAAGATACCGAATCCATGTTTTCTATCCTTGTGCCACTATCCCTAAAAAACAGCCCCACTGCTGTAATAGTAGCTGCCCTTGCCATGTTTCTTTCCATCAAGGAATTTTCCCTGGTATTTTTCACCCTTTTCATACACATAGATGCCATCTCCTGAAAACTTATCTTCTTTCCAGGTACCCATATAGCTATCCTTGTTGGCAAAAGAATAAATTCCCTTACCGTTTCTGCAATCTTGATACTGGCCGATGTATTATCCTCCGTCAGGGTATGATATCTTTTGGTATTCATTTTTTAGTTTGCCATTTTGCTAGAAAAACTGAGCCAAGAATTCTTATTGGAGCTATTGGATTGATTGGGTTTATTTGCGGGAATGATTAGTCTGAGTACGTGAGTGACTAGGTCTGTTGGCTGGCTGGTGGAAGGGGGCCACTTTCATCTCAAATTCAATTATAACAGTTAGTTTATAATATCAGTGTTTGAATGGAGCCCATCTTCGTTGATACGTTCAACACCCTCTCCTCAGAACTCTAGTCAAGCGCCATCTATATACTCACTCACTCCAAACGCAACTCCGAAAAAATATAATCCTTCACCATGCAACTCGTTTAGTTTAAATACGGTGTTCTATCATTGCTGGAGAATTTCATCAACAATCAAAAAACTTCAAATGCTCAAAACATAGAAAATATTACCAATATCATTTAGGAAATACATAGTGAGCTGTAGAGAAACCGAGAGAAGTTACATCGGTATAGATTGCACCAAATTCTCAAAAGGAAAGTTGAGAGGCAGAAAAGAGAAAGCATGGTGGAGTCTTCTGTTCTTAGCCAAAGTCAACCGATGGCCCAGCTTTAAAAGAGTATGATCATGATAGAAAAAGATCTCGGGATCGAGAATTAGTCAGATAGCATTACTTAGAGACTAGGCCTTTCCACTGCCAATAGTCGAAGCTTGCTGGGAGAAAGCAGCGACAAGTCAAGGGATCAGTCGATGGTGAGCTAAGTAGAAAGCCTGCCCGTTGCTGACTGCTCGGTCATTGTGGAAAAGACGGAGTAAAATATGTCGAAGTAAAATGTGGTCAGGAACGAGGAGAAATAAACTAGCAACTAGTAGGCACCGCCAAAAAGGGAGGCCAAGTACGCTAAGGATACCAGCAGGCTGGCATCGACTGCTAAGAAGGCTAAGAAGACAGTCTTTTCAAAAGTAGATCCGGGAAGATAGGGATTGCTAGGAAATCTTCTCGAGTAGAGCTACAACTCCTGCCTGGGTAAAAAATGATGGACCAAGGCACAGGAAGCCATGTTTTTGTGTTTTGAGGATACTCCTGATGACTGGGATTTGATAAAGATAGAAAAGGGTTTGTTAATTTTATTATTTATGCTCGAGACCATCAGACAAAGCACGGCTTACCGATCAGTCCGATATAGCACTGTCCGATGATCATTCTGATAAGTTGTATAATATGGAATAGATATAACTCTTGATTGGAAATCAAGTTATTTATGTATTTGTCTACTCAATGGTGATGAGACTAGAAGTTGCTTTGGGCTGTTTTGGTAAGATTCTACAAATAGATGGTCAATTTTAATCAGGGTATTCAACATTTCTAAGTGCCAAATTATTGAATTCTGTTGCGTTTGATGTATACAATTAATATGAAAGGAGTCTTGATTTTTGATATCTTATATATCCATCATTTCTTATTTCGGTCTTTCTTGTCAATTCTTCTTCAGCTTATTGCAATTATTATTATCTTTGTTGCCATTTTTTTTAACAAAAGTATCTTTACCCTATTGCTATTAAAATTAGGGCTACGAAGACAGATATGAGTATATTGACTGCTGTTGTGAACCAATCATCTCTTTAATTGCCCTGAATAGAGACCATGGCTGTAAATATGGCTTCTATCGATTTGACAATTCTGGGTCGTTTGAGTTATTTGACAAGTTGTATATTGTTTAACTTTTGTTACTCTTTAAAAATATTGTTCTTCTCCGTAAATCAATCTCATCCTGTACTTGCTGAGCAATTTCTTTCATCACTTCTTTCCGAACAGGATCTGTTTAAACAATGGCTTAAACTCTCAGCATGCCTGCGATGCCCCTCAAATGATCATCCGTTTGTTAGGTTAAATTAAACTCGTTATCTTCGTGTTCCTTTAGTATTTAATTCACTCTCTGCTTCCTTTTTGTCATATGAGTCATCAGAGTATGTTTATGAATTAAGAGATTCAAAAATAATTCCAATCTAACCTTGACATTCACATATATCCATATCTATAGATTGCACCAAATTCTCAAAAGGAAAGTTGAGAGGCAGAAAAGAGAAAGCATGGTGGAGTCTTCTGTTCTTAGCCAAAGTCAACCGATGGCCCAGCTTTAAAAGAGTATGATCATGATAGAAAAAGATCTCGGGATCGAGAATTAGTCAGATAGCATTACTTAGAGACTAGGCCTTTCCACTGCCAATAGTCGAAGCTTGCTGGGAGAAAGCAGCGACAAGTCAAGGGATCAGTCGATGGTGAGCTAAGTAGAAAGCCTGCCCGTTGCTGACTGCTCGGTCATTGTGGAAAAGACGGAGTAAAATATGTCGAAGTAAAATGTGGTCAGGAACGAGGAGAAATAAACTAGCAACTAGTAGGCACCGCCAAAAAGGGAGGCCAAGTACGCTAAGGATACCAGCAGGCTGGCATCGACTGCTAAGAAGGCTAAGAAGACAGTCTTTTCAAAAGTAGATCCGGGAAGATAGGGATTGCTAGGAAATCTTCTCGAGTAGAGCTACAACTCCTGCCTGGGTAAAAAATGATGGACCAAGGCACAGGAAGCCATGTTTTTGTGTTTTGAGGATACTCCTGATGACTGGGATTTGATAAAGATAGAAAAGGGTTTGTTAATTTTATTATTTATGCTCGAGACCATCAGACAAAGCACGGCTTACCGATCAGTCCGATATAGCACTGTCCGAAAGAATAGTCACACTGCTGACAGGTCGCAACGATTCTCTGAGTTTAGATCGAAACCTAAGAATATCGAGGAATCAACTTTCTACAAAACTCACACAATCTAACTCAAACCTCAGACTCCAGGACAACCGTATTTTATGAACCCAGAAAAACCTACCTATATGGAGGGTTTCTAGTCACTGTTTCAATCGTAAAACAAAATCAAAAGAAAAGGAGATGATTCATTCCATGGATGTGAAATCAAAATCAAATTTAATAACTTTGACAAGAATTTTTAGAAAGAAGATAGATCTTAATTCACTTTGCTTGACCCTTTTAACAGGCCTCACTCATATCTGACAGTATATTAAAAGTTATTTAGAATGAATGCAATAAACAAGAAAGGTAGCTAAAAAGCCAGAAGGACGAGGTGAAACTAATTAGATATCAGCTTAATGCTCTAAAAAAAAAGGTAGTTACTCGTCTGAAAAACTGT
>Ga0210025_1003122_pt1 | contig 15294 bp, 15 predicted proteins | sample CryGeyme20150102_FD_183989 | JGI IMG/M metagenome (GOLD analysis project Ga0210025, IMG submission 183989) | Groundwater microbial communities from Crystal Geyser aquifers in Utah, USA - Crystal Geyser metaG 2015-0102 (SPAdes) (version 2) | ecosystem: Environmental > Aquatic > Deep subsurface >...
AACTTTGATAATGAATGGACTATTTACGAGGTTGACTACGAAAAAAATGACCTTGGAATATTAGATCAAACGACACCAGTGTTTAAACTAGCTAGGACACAAAGTTATCGCACTGCTGATTATTGGGATTATGCTGATTGGTATCTGCCAGGATATGATTTTACAATAAAACCAACATATACCGTTGACACTATTAAAGACATGGCTAAGTTAACCTTAGCTCCGAACGATACTATTCGTGTTCGCGATAGTGGCGGCGGCAAGTTTAAAGTATTTTCTGTTAACTATGATCTATCTACTACTGTAGTAGGAATTCAAAACGGAACTATCCAACTGTCTGACGCACTATGGTCGCACAATACTAACAAAATCGGCTTTGATAACGACAACTTTGATTCAGTTAAGTTTGATTTAAACCCCGGTGTAGAACTTAGAAACATATTATACGCATTGCGAGATTCAATATTTGTAAACACACTATCAACAGAGTTTACAAAAATGTTCTTCATGATGCTACAGTATATTCTGTCAGAACAGCGACTGGTTGATTGGGTGTTTAAATCTAGCTTTATTTCAGTTCTCCATAACTTGCGCCAACTTGCGCAATACCCTAGCTATGTTCGTGACAACCAAACATACCTTAGCGATTACATAAACGAAATAAAACCCTACCGCACTAAGATCCGTGAGTTTGTTACAAACTATGACGGGTATGACACGGGCAATATTACTGCGACAGATTTTGACTTACCATCGTATTACGATACAGACTTACAAACATGGCGTAGTCCAAACGGCGAGCATGCTAGGGATGCTGGGATCATTGCGTCAAGAGATGAATATTTATCTTGGAGGACTAATAATACATATCATATACAATCTGTAACCGTTGAGACTCCGGGCATTGGATATATAGTCCCACCTATCCTAACGGTTACCGGCGGTGGGTTGCCTGATGGTGATATTAGGCACGCAAAACTTACTGCAGTTGTGAGCTTTGCAACTGGTACGGTGCTAAAGGTAAACGTTGACTCCCACGGATCTGGATATACCTCTAGGCCAACCATTGTTGTCACTGGTGGCGGTGTCGATAATAGTAACATTGAAGGTGGAGTGGCGGCATGCTATGCTGTTATGGGCAATAGTAATGTCAGAACATTTGACACTGTGATTAAACTTGATAGAGTAAGCTATTCCACAGATATCACACCATGGCAAGCGAACACGGATTATAACGCCAACAACTATGTCACATTTCAGCACGTAGTTTACCAAGCCAACAACAGCATTAACAGCGGTGATTTCTTTAATATAACCCAGTTTACTGAAGTGGCTGATCATGGGTTAACTACAGCAGTGGACAGATCTTCGGCATATTATCAACCTACTCCTGGCATGGCTCCAAATATCCCAGAACGATTATTTGGCGGTGTTAGCTACCCAGGAAACACGCTTGACGGTAACAGATTGGGTGAAGAAGATTACGATGCGATCATTGAAAGCTATTTCACAGATTTAGAGCTAGGAACTAGCACGGATTATAGCAGCATAGTTGACAGCGGTAAGTTTATTTCAGCGTATACTAGTCACGCACCTGAGGAAATGCTGCCAGGTATGATGTATGATACCCTTTACATCACAGTTATTAATAAAGACACCGGAACACTACCTCCAGTTGGATTTAGAATCTCATCAGGGATGATTCAAGATTACTTCACATCGTTTGATATTGATTCTGTCACCATGTTTGACGGATCTAGCGAAAACTTTGATGAAGCACAAACTACCTTTAACGAGCTGCATACTGAGTTTGACGATGGGGTAGCAACTTTTGACCGCGAATCAATAAACTGGGATATTACTCGTGTTAGTGAGAGGAACACGACCGTATTAACTGAGCCCTTAGTATGGCCCCCAGTTGATGCGAACCCAGTGATTCATGTAGCCGATGTGTCGGCACTGCCCATTCCTAGCTTGCTGCTTAGAACACCAGGGGTGATTTACATTAACGGTGAGAGAATAACCTACTACACCATAGATCCGATAACTAATACACTAGGACAACTACGCCGTGGTGTCGCAGGAACAGGCATTGGGGCTGAATATCCAGTTGGTACGAAAGTGTCTGATATCAGCGCAGAACAACAATTGCCAGCAGGATCAGCCACTACGGCCTGGTACACAGCATTATCGGGTGTTGGGATAACAGGATACACCAATGATGGAACTGGATTGTTGCAGCAAACATCACCACAATCAGTATTCCTTCAGCAATCTCCGGCTGGTCCAGTATCAATATCTGTGTGAAACCTTAGGATAAATAACAATATGAATACTCAAAACAAATCACCGTTAACTGAAGATAGCAAACATTTATTGAAAACTCCTATTCGAAATGAGAAGAAGCCAGATGTTATTGCTGGGTTAAATGTTGAGGATATGATCAAAGTGTATGATCCAGAATCTGGCAAAGTTATTATAGAAGGTAGGGCATAAAATGAATGACTGTTTTGGAATTAAGCTAGAAGGATTTGTGAAGATTACTGATCCAACTACTAACGAAGTTTTGGTTGATCGTAAAAATAGCATTCATTACGAAAACTTTTCTGAATCATTAGCTTATAGTGTTGCTAACAAAGGCGATGCATATATGTACGTTATGGCGTTTGGTAATGGTGGGACCAGCGTTGATCCAACAGGAGTTATTACTTACTCTCCTCCAAACTCTGTAGGATCAACCGCTAAGTTATACAATCAAACGTACCAAAAAATCATTGACGACACCAGTGCCAACAATGTTGATCGCGCTAGAAACAGAATGGAAATTAGGCATACCCCCGGTGCTATTTACACTGATGTGTTTATGACCTGCCTATTAGATTATGGTGAACCCGCTGGCCAAGCAGCATTCGACAACAGCCAAAATTTAGAAAGCACTTATGTTTTTGATGAGTTGGGAATTCGTGGGTATGATAAATCAACCAATACATACAACAAGTTACTTACTCATGTAATTTTTCACCCCGTTCAAAAATCAGCAAATAGATTGATTCAAATCGACTACACTATACGTATCAGTTCGTTAACTAATTTAAGCAATATCGGATAATACTATGGCATATGATATTACATACACAGATGGAAGACGATACGCTACATTAGGTGAAGGAGCCCTTGACACTACCTTAGGTATTTCACTGATTGGTCAAAATTTTCACAATTATGGACAGCTGATTGGAAATAACTTTCTGCGATTACTTGAACATCACGCTAATACGACCGCCCCTACTTTTCCGATAGAAGGGCAACTTTGGTGGGATTCAGGCAATAAGCAACTTAAGGCATTTAATGGAACTGAGTTCAAAATCATTTCGAACTCACTTATTTCATCAGCGGCCCCGCTAACCGCTAAACCTGGTGAATTTTGGTGGAACAATAGTGATCAGCAACTATATGTATTAAACGATGCTAGTGAATGGGTCTTGATTGGTCCAGGAAGTAAAGCCGGGGATATTAACACAATTTTTGAATCCCACACACTAATTGACAATGCTAACATAACACATAAAGTATCTCTACTTAAAGTTGGGGGAAATGTTCTGTCGGTGTTAAGTAAAGACGCTGAGTTTACATTAAATGGAATATATCTTGGCCTTACTAAAATAATCCCCGGAATAAATTTAGTTTCTGGTATAAAAATTCAAGGTACTGCTACCAATGCTGATAACCTATTAGGACTTCCTGGAGCAGATTATATTAACAAGTTTACACCAGACGTTACTTTCACCGGTAATCTTGGCGCAAAAACACTTCAAGTAAGTTCAGCAGCACCGCTAATACTGGAAAGCGTGGGTAACGATAAAAGCATTACCACACTGCTTGGAGATTTGATTATATCTAATACTGCTGGTACTTTATTGTTTGATTCTCATGCTAATCAAGTAACGCTAGCCTCATCATCACCTAATAGTCCAAGTGCCCTTATAACAAAGCAGTATTTAGACCTTTCAGCATCAGCAGTTACTACTCAAGTTACTAACGATACTAACACTAAAATATCCAACCTAGTTAACGGGGCAACTCTCAATACTTTGCGTAAGTTGTCTGATGCGATTAATAATGATGCGAACTATTATACAACTGCTGCTAACTCTTTGCTAACTAAAGCTAATATTAACAGCCCGAATTTTGTTGGTACTCCGACACTAGTTACCCCGCTACCTATAACTGATAACTCAACCCGACTAGCTACTACGGCATTTGTCAAATCGGCTGTGTCTGATGTAGTTGGCTCACAGGGGGTTACTTTTACTGCCGCTAACTCTACCCTTACTGCGCCAGCTACCAACGAAGCACTAGTGTTTAACGGTACAAAATGGGTTAACAAAAATATTGACTCAACTATTACTGCAAAAATAAAGTCGTATTATGGAACTCCTGGTGAAGTCGAGTTAGCATTAGTCCCAGGATCTACTACTTCTACATCAGGGGGTGATGTGGTGGTAAGTTTAGCCACATCACCAGTGGCTGCAGGTGAGTACACTGCTATACAGAAAATTACAGTTGATACTAAGGGTAGGGTAACAAATATTGTAGCTTCGGTTCCTAACGTAAACAACCCAACCTTAACTTCTAAAGTTTACGACTCAACAACTTATTTGAGTTGGTGGCTCAGCGGAGTAGCCAGTGTTGGAGCAACACACTGGAACAATAATAATCTAAACTATTCTAATCAGTTTATTGATTCGACAAGTATGACGTACAGGAATCACCCGCTTTATCAAACTTACACTGAAACATTGACCTCTAAGCGATATGTGTCAACAATTTGTTGCCCGGCCTACTATGAATTTAAATGTGATCAACCTACTAGGGTGGTAATTCATAATTCATCAATGGTGGCATTGTCCAATTCAGTACCATTTAGTATTGCTTACTATTTGAAAGTAGAGAAGTTAAATGCTGCCACTGGAATTTGGGAAGTATACGATACGCACGAAGATAACACATGGGGTAAGGTAACAGATAGCACTGGGCAGCTTAACGGATTTAAGAGTATTTCTACAGAAACAACATCAGTATCAGGAGAGCAACTAAAAAGGGAACTTGTAGCAACATTTCCTAATGCTACAGTATTGCCTGGGATGACAGAAAACGGAATTGCGGTATCGCAGTATAATAACACTCTACAACCAGCATTGCCAGCTGGATTTAAGTATAGATTCACGCTCCAAGTGTATGGTGCAGCAAGTCAAAGCTATGCTACGTTGTCCATGATGGAAAATTCTACATGGTTTACGCTTAAAGGTGAATAAATGAATAACATATTTTTAACAGTAGTTGTAGATCCAATGACAATGCGTATAGTTTCGTATACACATCCATCTGACCCAAATTGTGCGGCCTATTCAGATTCATATAAACCAATCTACGATCTCAATGCAGCCAATATGGTTATTTCGTATTTTAGTGGAATAAAGATGGGAGTGCTACCTGAGCAAGATTTATATTTCAAACCGCAAACTTCAGAGATTACCTCTCTCCCAAGTGTTACTTCCGCTAAGGCAAACAAAATAAAAGAACTTTACGCTGAATGTGACTTTGTTTGCAAGAGCGGACTAGTGTCGTCAGTTCTAGGAACTCCTCATTTTTACCCTTCTCAACTGCTAGATCAGCAAAATATACAAGCGGCAGTATCCTCATCACTGTCGCCTTATGCAACCGTGGATTGGAGATTTAGCGTGACCTGCGCTGAAGCGGAAAATATTGACTCGACATGGGCATTGCGTGAGCATAGCAAGCAGCAAATTCAGCAGTTGGGAGATGCGTATGTGAGATTCATTGAGCAGAAACGCAAAACATTGCGAACTTTGATAAATATAGTTAATACTGTGCCTGATACTCCAACTTTAGAGAATTACCGTACAGTCAAGGGTATTTACTGGCATGGCCAGTCACAATAAAGTATAGATAAAATATGTCATTCACCATTAACTTTTACGACTCATCAACTACTCCTATTATTGTTGCGAACGGGACAGTAGATAACAGCACCAGTTTAACTCTCATCGGTAAAAACTATGCTGGGTATGGTGAGCCACAAAATGAAAACTTCCTTCACTTGCTTGAAAATTTTGCAAGCCCGGTCGCGCCATCGGGTTCAGTGGAAGGGCAGTTATGGTGGGATAAAGTTAACAAGAAACTGCTTGTAAGATCGGGTACTGGATGGAGAATGGTAAGTGGAACTAGTAACACTACTCTTGCTCCTACTACTGTTAGCAATGGTGAACTATGGTGGGACCCAACTACTCAACAGTTAAAGGTGTTCAACGGTTCATCATGGGACACGGTTGGCCCAATATTTACGTCGGCACAAGGTCAAACCGGTGAACGAGCAGTTACAGTAAATGATAACTTGGCCCAACCGCATGTAGTATCAATACTTAGTGTTGGAGGAGTAGACATGGCAGTCGTCAGTAAAGACCCTACATTTACGACTACTGATATTGCGGGATTTTCAACGATTAAGCCCGGCATCAACTTAAAAACATCGTATACCTACTACGGCAACAGCGAAAACGCCCTCAGCTTGGGCGGGGTTTTGGCTGCAAACTATTTGCGATCAGATGTAGCATCATCATCAAACTATCCTATCTCTACTTTGTCAAATGACGGTATTACCATTGGCGCATCTAGTGATTTTACGATCAAAGTCGTAAGTAACGCGGTTAAGCTGGTAGGAAACGTACCCAACCGCGACGTGGTAATGAGTGTAACATTGCCAAATGGTACTATTACTGATTCGTTGACTATTGTTGGTGCGAACGGGAGTGTACTAGTTGCTGGCAACCCAACTAACTCTCTTGGAGTAGCGACTAAACAATATGTTGACAGCTCACTTAATACATCTTTACAACAGTATTACCCACTTGATGGCTCAAGCGCGTTATCAAGTAGCATAACATTTGACGCTAACGGGCAATATTCCATTGGTTCTCCAAGTGCTAAAGTAGCGTTCTTACACTCACAGGGGGTGTCGACGGATGAAGTAGTGTCGGGCATTGGTGCCTTTAACAGCCTTACTTTAAGTGGTGCGGTTACAGCAAATAATCAAGCAGTAACTAAACTCTATGTTGATACTAACATTCAAATTGAAGCTACGACACGCCAGCAAAATATCAATACTGCAGTATCAACTCTGCTAGGCACTACCCCAACACTAAATACTTTGTCGGCACTAAGCCAAGCAGTTAATAATAGTGCTAGTTTTGGCACCGACGTAAATACCGCGTTGAGTAACAAAGCCCCACTGGTTAGTCCATCGTTTAGCGGCTCACCAACATCACCCACACCTGTTACGACTGACAACTCAACAAGAATAGCAACAACTGCCTTTGTTTCTACACTAGTAAACAATGTGGTGTCAGGCACAGCGCAAGATTTGACTCAGTATGCGTTGTTAGTGGACCCACATTTTGCCAAAATTACTATCGCATCTGGTGGTATAGCAACAACATCATCTGCGTTACTTGACATTGGGTCAGTGACAAACTCCTTCCGTACAGTTTATGCGACGACATTTAACGGTAATGCAACAACGGCAAACTACGCCGACTTAGCAGAAAACTATGTGGCAGATTTTCAATACGAGTCAGGCACAGTGTTAGTGTTTGGTGGTGAGTTTGAGGTAACTAAATCTACTGTCAATGATTTGCACTCAGTTGCTGGAGTCGTGTCAACAAACCCAGCTCATTTAATGAATAGTAATTGTGAAGGCGAGTTTGTAGTGGCATTGGCACTTCAAGGACGGTGCCCAGTTAAAGTAGTTGGCCCTGTTTGTAAAGGAGATTTGCTAGTAAGTGCTGAAGATGGGAGGGCTAGAGTAAACAATCGTCCTGAGTGTGGCACGGTATTAGGTAAATCATTGGAAAACTTTGATGGAGATTACGGAGTAGTTGAAATTTCGGTTGGCAGGTCATAACCTTTTTGACAGATAAATAAGTATACGCAGGATTAAAAATATATGAGTTACAACATTACAAAAACAAACGGCACCCCATTACAGACTGTATTTGACGGCACAGTGGACGCAAAACTATCAACTAGTATTACATTAGTTGGTAAAAATTATGCTGGATACGGATTATTCCTAAACGAAAACTTTGTTCACCTTTTAGAAAATTTTTCAAATACTACTGAGCCCCCACATCCGTTGGAAGGTCAAATTTGGTGGGATTTCACTAGCAAGGTTCTTAAAGTTAGAAACGGCACGGTTTGGAAATCAGTTGCCGGCTCAACTACTAGCGAAACCGCCCCAGCAAACCCTGTTATTGGTGATGTATGGTGGAATTCAGCTCTTAATCAGTTATTTGTTAAATCAAGTGCTGCCCCAAATCCTGATGGGTGGACTCTTGTCGGCCCTGTAGCTTCGGCAAATTTTGGTAAAACTGGGGCTTACCCTGAGGACATGGTTTCTACTGTTGATGCCTCAAACCATCACGTCGTTAAATTTTATATTGATAACAATGTAGTAGCAATTATTAGTCCAGATTCGTTTCAGAGTAACACTATTCCTGGGTTTTTAAATATTGTTCCTGGATTTAACTTGACTACTGTCCCTGCATCTGGGCAATCTGCTCCCATATTTAATGGCAAAGCAGCAGATGCTATTAACTTAGCTGGTGTTGCCGGAACTGATTATCTAAACAAAAACTTGGGTGGCACAGTAGCTGGCGCTGTAACTTTTACTAATACGGCTGGTGTCGGACTAACAAGCGATTTACAAGTTGCGTCGGACTCCGCGAACGTAAATATAACTTCATTGACTGCTGGCAAAGATTTGAAAGTTAAAATGTTTGGACAATCTACTGAGTCTATTAGAGTTGACAAAACTACGGGCAACGTTTGGCTAAAGGGATCTTTGGGGTTAGCTGAAGCAGCAACCGTTTCCTACGTTAACTCAGTAACGAGCGGAACATCCAGCTCAATTTTAAGTCGCACTGGGTCAAACACTATTACTGGCATCATTACTGCAGATGGTGCTGGCACAAGAGATTTTGGATCTGCGGTAGTTCCTTTTAAAGATATTTACGCTAACAATTTTAAGGGAACTGCAACTAACTCGTTAAGTTTGGGCGGTGTGTTAGCATCAAACTATGTTACTAAAACTGCACCACAAATAATGAACACTAACCTCACAGTTGAGGGAGTGTTCACTGCTGGTTTAAACTCAAGTTTTACTATAACCGCAGGTGGTGCTGGTGCTAATGTTATTTTATCTAGCAATATTGCTACAAATGACGTAATCTTTAAAGTAAAAGACTCTGGGAATACATTGCAGACCGCACTTACTTTAAGTTCCGCTGGATATGTATTCATTGGAAATGACCCATCAACTGGTAGCTATCCACTAATGGCAGCTACTAGACAGTATGTTGATAGCAAGATTTCGACCTCCACTGGTTTAACAACAATAACAACAAACATTCTCCCAGCTAGTAATAACACGTATAATGTGGGTTCACCTTCGTTAAAATGGGCATCAATGTATGCTACGACATTTAACGGAAACGCGACGACCGCAAACTACGCTGACTTGGCAGAAAGATACGCTGCTGATACAGTCTACGAGCCAGGAACGGTGGTGATGCTTGGTGGAACACACGAAATAACGATCTGTAATGATGATCTAAGTGATCAAGTGTTTGGAGTTATAAGCCAAGACCCAGCTTATTTGATGAATAATGGCGCTGGCTCTGACATGACCCACCCGCCCGTAGCACTTCAAGGTAGGATTTTGGTTAGAGTTGTCGGAACAGTAAGCAAGGGCGATCGCTTAGTAAGCGCAGGAAATGGTGTAGCCAGAGCAGCGAAACAAGGTGAAGCATCAACTTATACTGTATTAGGACGCGCTCTTGAGGATAAAGTAGACGAAAATGAGTCTAAAATTTCAGCCGTGGTATCGGTGGTCATATAAATGTAAACATACGGGAAATGTAATATGACATACGCAACAGGCGGCCTGATTCAAGCTGCAGATTACAATAATCTTATCAACGGAGCAAACTAGTTAAACACTGTTCTTGGCGTTGGTTATGGGGATGCTGGTTACGGACAAGTGCCTGTCGTAGCCGTCCCAGCCGTAGCCCCTGGCATCATTGTAACAGCAACACAGTGGGCAACATTGATTAACAAGCTCAATGCTGTCAAAACACACCAATCAGGTTCAGGAACTGGAATCGCAGCGCCAACCGCTGGGTCAATTGTTACATACTTGAGCACGCTGCAATCAAGCGTTAACTCTGTATATACTAACAGGGCATCTGCCGCTACCCTTGGCACTACTATCACTGGAACAGCTAACACTTTTAACTCTACTAATGCACCATACTCATCTGCACCGTCACAGTTCGTAGACACCAATGTTAGTTTTGCATCTGCTCAACACGCAAGATATTTTTTCAACGCTGGCGGCAGGATTAACTTTGTATGCTCTGCATCATCGTTGGGCGGCAACACTCGTAGCTCTAGTTTAGCGGGAACTATTAACACTCTGGCTAATTTAACGGTATACAATGCTTCTAACTCGTCAACAGCAGTTGGATATCGACAACTTACTACCTCGGCGCAAATAGCCAAAACAACTACTGCGGCAGCCCCTTATGCGAGCGCGTATTCTAATAATTATGCCGTTTTATAAAAATCTATAAAACTGACTAGACGTTTCAATGAATCTACCTTTGGTATTTCTACTTTAGGATTTACTGACTCTCGACGTCTGTAATCGGCTAATTCGTCCGATGTTAAACTATAAAGATCATCTAGACCTTTATTCAAAATGTTTACTGAAGCATTTAGATCTCGATCATGTTTAGTATTGCAACTAAGACATGTCCAATCTCTAGTAGATAGGTCTTTAATGAACTTTTCGTCTTGTGGTAAACAAGGACCAATAAAATTATGATTAAAAGATGCAACGAATTGGTTCCAGAGATATCTAACTGCACCAAAGTTACGGTCCAGAAAACTAGACTGTTCCTTAGTGGGATAGATTCGGTATTTGAATGATTTAAGAACTAATTGAGTCATAAATTATATTGGATTATATAGTTTATTTAATGTTTTAAGTTTGCCATATATAAATTATATTGAAGTTATATGGTTATTTATGGTAATTAAAATTTAGTCACTATATTTATCCAAGGTGGTCTCGTGTCACAAGATTATTTTGCTTTCGTTACGCACAGTCTTGATGCCTGTTGTAAGTTCACGATAGTGATCAGCTACTTGATCAGCCGCAGCATTATGCATCATAATATGAGACTTATCAATCTCAAACACCTGCCCTGGCTCTACAGTAAACATAGACGGGATCAGTCTAATCCCAGATTGAGCTGGAATTATTGTCATTGGCTGCTCTACTTTATACTCAGTAGGAGTCTCGTCTATCAGTTTGGCAACAAACTCATCGCCGTTAACCAACTTCATCGATACTACTGAACCAGTGGCGTATTTTTTATTTACTAACATTTTTCTTCCTTCTTATAATTAACTCTGAGTTAAACCGCTCAAACATTTCAGTTAGCGGGTATCCTGATTTTCGTTTTAGTTCCATAATGCTAACGGCATGGTTGATCCCAGTCCAACACTCCATATTTTCTGACAAAACAAATATATATTTTTGATATGAGTCATCGCCCACATAAGTTAATAGCTCGTCTTTGGTAGTAATGGGAGTAAGAGCATATTGGGGTTGTGATGTATCAAATACTGATAACTTTTTACCAATATCCAATAATCTAACCCAAAGATTTACTGCATTATCACTCACAATGCTATCGCTAGCAAACATAATATTTCGTTTATGCAAATCATGCATTATACCTAAGTATAAATCACTTGCAAATGGCGGGTTGCCAGCCAGACTCGGATTTTTAGATGTCAGCGTTACCTTGCAATAGTTTCCAATAACTATGGCATCAACAATAATGGATACATTAGTTGCTGCCAAGTTACCAGCCCAATAAGTGTATTGATCATCAGCAGTAACCTTAAAAATGCCGGGAGATACCTCAGTAACTTCGTTTTCGTATTCTATTGTCTCACACAACATTTCAAGTTGCGCCGAAAAATCATTGTTACCAGATACTCTCCACGGCATTTCATCCAAAAACACTTTGAAAAAAGTGTCGTATTCCATTTCAGCCGCACTTGCTGCTACCGCAGGTAATACAGACCTTACATCCTTCTTGATAAACTACAGTTGCCGCACCACATTCAAGACATTTTTCATCTTCAACTTTTTCACCGTCCTTGATAAACGATGCCAAATATTTCTTGATTTGGAATAAGAATGAGCCAACAATGACATTGTCGATCTGTTCAAGAGTGTTAACAATATTTTTAATAGCAACACCATGACGCAACAGCAAACTAAGAACACGAGTAATCTTAGTAGCATTGTTATCTGCCGCAACTTTTTCCTTAACATCGTGCAAAAACGATTCAGGTATCCCTTTAACCTTACCCAGCTCTAACATACGATCTATAGCATCATGAGTCGTAACGGTTTTCTCTGAATGGTTAGTTTGAACGAATAGAGCGAATGGTCGAGTTTTTGTTTCGTTCCATACTACAGTCATATACCACTTTCTGCCTTCAGCCTTTAGCACTTTCATTGTTGCTTCTGAAGAGTTACTCATCTTAACACTATCTAAAATAACTTCCTCATCATACCCATTAGTTGAGTTCTCTTTAGAGCTTAACACTGCAGTCATCGTTCCTGAACGATAAGTAGTAACGCCCTTGACATGCCCAGCCTTGTAACATGTCATGTAGATATCTTTGAACTGATCAAACGTGTATTCAAATGGCAGGTTAATAGTCTTGGATGCGGCTGAGTCAATGTAGCGGGTAAATCCAATCAAGTCAGTAAGGTGATCTTCTGCGGTAAGACCAGATAACGCTGTGGCAACATAGTCGGCAGTTGGGTCCCACTCGTTTTTACCTTCCAAGTATCTAACCGCATAGTCCTTGCATTCCACTTCTTTAAGCAAGCCGCGATTTTTGTCAATCTTGTATACCGTTCCATTATGCTCACCACGCAAGATTTCCTCGTCACCTTCTTTAGTAAACTTAAACATTGAAGTTTCAAACCACTCACCCTCAAACCACTTAGGCGTTACATCAGCGATTTCAGGTGGCATGTTATTTACAATCACTGTGCGGATATATTCTGGCATAAAGATTGGTTCAAGTCCACCTGACACAATGTTTGCCACGATAGCAGTGTTGTGAGATATAATCCCGTTTGATAACACATAATGCTGTGCGTTGGGTACAGTTATGTCAAATGTTGGATGTAGTCCAACACTGGTCACTGACATGATTGTTTTTTCGGTTAATTTAAGACCGGTAATGTCTACCTGTTCATACATTTATTGTTTTCCTTGTTAAAAATTTTGTTGATGATTTCATCATATGTAGGTAAGTCGTCACTCCATACAACAATGACAGTATACCCTAATGATCGCGCTAAATCAAGTTTATGCATATCATCTGTGTATTTTTCATCTGCTAATATTGTTTTGTTAACGCCATATGTGTTCTTCGCATTCAGCCTATTGTAATGTTATTTATGATTAAGATAGGCTGAACCAGAATTTACTTTGATAAAATATGCATACCTGGACGTAAATCACACACCGGAACCCATTCCGCAGTAGTTTCGTTTACACGCACCAAATACCGGTGGTTTCCAGTAGATTTTACTTCATCGCCGTTTACAGTTTTAACACTAAACACCTCGTGGTGACCATTCACATAAACCTGAGTAACTGATTCTTGACCGTGTAAAGTATCCACCAACATCGGAGTATGAAGTTGAATCGTCACACCTTCTGGTGCGTCGAGATTATCCTTACCGACCATTTCCCCGATAGTTACTTCCCCGTTGCTTGTGATGATTTTTGTATCGGCCGTCTGACAATTACCAGTTGGTTGAACAGAGATTAGTGAGCTGTTTCTAATACCAGTGGTGCGAAGTTTCTCCATATATTCTTCAGACAAGTCAAGAGAATTGGCAAACTTACCAGCAGCATGTTTTACTGGGTCGCAATACTTGAACATTCCCTTCTCAACTGCCAAATCAATGGATGCTTTGTAGGTAGTTTGAGCAAGCATTTTCATGATTTTGTCACGCAACTGTCCAGCCTTCTCGCTACCAAACTTGATCTTCATCATCAGCAGCATAGATCCCCATCCCATAATACCTACCCCAACGCGGCGCTTGTTACGCATAGAGTCAACGTATTCAGGCAATGGTGCGTCAGAGTATTCGTTCACATTATCTAAGAATCTTACCATGTAGGCAGTATATTTTTCAAACTTGGCAAAGTCAAACTCACCAGATGGTTTGACAAATTGAGTCAAGTTCAATGATCCAAGACAGCAGACGCCACCTGGAGCTAATGTTTGTTCCAAATTGTTACAATAGAGCTCTTTATCTCTATCTCTCCTCATTTCTAAGGAGTATCGGACTATATCTTCATTCAACTTACATTAGTTAAATGTTGGGCGCTCGTGGAGTGATTATTCATCTGATTGTCACACTCTAGTCTCTACACTTTTTAGGTACTATTAATCAGTTCCCTAACTTAGCTCGGTATTGCCTATACGGGTTCACCGAATTCACCCAATGATTATACTGAGGCCAACATTAACCACAGTTATGAACAAGAATTCCGTTTCCAAAAAAGTTATGATTTTTCTCCGTAGTTAAATCATATACTGCTGCATTTTCAATGCGAGATTTACTTACCATTTTCACCATTTTTAAGTTCCTTATTTAAATTTTCAAATGATCCAAAATACTTTATAACTGTTTTTTCCGAAAGTTGACAATTATTTGGTATTACCTTAAGTGATCTTGCTAACTTAATAGCATCTGACATCTTTTTCTTACTTCCGCAGTAAATAAGCGAAGCTGATTTTCTTTAAGATGTTCACTATACTCCTTGTTTTTCCGCTTCTCTTTAGTTTTCTCACCTATCAATTTTGACTGAGTGAACTACTACTCCCTAAAGGTCATAGCTTTCTGCATTCACTCAGTTACAATATCATCATCCTCGGTTAACTCGCAAGCGTTAACATACCCCCGATTTGTTGTGAAAATTTTATGTTCAGGAGTTACTTGAATTTTCTTACCATCTGAAAATACTATTTCTAATAATTCACGATCAGGTGAAGTACACCAGGCTTTAACTACCCTTTCAAGTTCAATTGTTTTAGTAGTCT
>Ga0210025_1003137_pt1 | contig 15248 bp, 22 predicted proteins | sample CryGeyme20150102_FD_183989 | JGI IMG/M metagenome (GOLD analysis project Ga0210025, IMG submission 183989) | Groundwater microbial communities from Crystal Geyser aquifers in Utah, USA - Crystal Geyser metaG 2015-0102 (SPAdes) (version 2) | ecosystem: Environmental > Aquatic > Deep subsurface >...
AGACTGGACTTCCCTCCGAAGCTCCACTGGACTACATCTAAACAATCACTGCAACCTGTCCAAGGTTCGGGGCCACCTCAATCAGCCGAATCGCAATTGACAGAATCATAAACATGGTCATCTTTTATCTAACATGACTACAATCATTATCAATGAAGCAAAAACCCTGTCACGCGATGCGAACGCGTAAAAGCAGCTGAAAGTATCATTCTGGCCGATCGTAACAAGTCCTGTGCCGAAATCCGACTACTCTCCAACCCGAACCGCGCGAAAAAGCGAACGCTCGGGCAGCTAAAGTCCAAGATTCAGTTCGATGCTGCGGCAGATCGTGCTTTTGCAGCAGCAGATGCGGCAATCGAGGCCGAATTTTTAAACCGCGAAATCTTCGTGCCGGAAGCGAAGCCATGCTGACAGCTCGGACTGCCTAAAAAGCTGTAAACATTCTTTTGACAGCATTAATTCAGTCTCATAATAGTTAATTAGATGACTACGTTAAAACTCAGCGAAGCCAAGGCGCACCTTGGAAAATACGCGCAAAAGGCGGTCAATGGCGAAAGCTTCACCATCGCCAATCGCAATCGCCCGCTGGCGAGGCTGATACCCATCGAAGACGTTCAATGTGGCATCTGCCCAAAAACCGGTTTACTACGAGGCCAGATTAAGATCGCAGAGGACTTCGACGCACCACTGCGCGATTTTGAAGTCAGCTACTACGAAGAATGAGGACGATCCTGCTCGACACCCACATCTTTCTCTGGATGCACCATGAGCCGGAAAAACTATCAGCTAAAGTCAGGACTTTGCTGAAAGACAAGGAGGTGCGGTGGTCGATCAGCCAAATTTCAGTCTGGGAGATACAAGTCAAATACGACACCGGTAAACTCAGCCTGCCAGCCCCTCCGGGAGCGTGCATCCCAGACTTGATCCACCAGTCCGGGCTGGCCTACCAGGTTCTTCAGGACAACGCTGTTTTCATGCTCGGCAAACTCCCGATGCTCCACCGCGACCCCTTTGACCGGCTGCTGATCGCCACCTGCATCGTCAACGGATGGACGCTCGCCACGCAGGATGAGCAAATCCATAAATATCCGGTCCTGACTCTGACATGAACCATCCACAATACCCGCATCGCTGCAATCTGCCTCGAAAACGGCGTCCAGGAACTCTGGACCGCCGACCGGGACTTCTCCCGTTTTTGGCTCGCTCAGGACGCGGAATCCACTGACGCATCAATAGCGCTGTCATTACAAACCGGCAAGACCCGCTCGAATCTGATTTTTAACTTTGCTGGTCATTCAGCTAGCCAAACATGAACACCCCAGCTCAAGAACCCGTTAACATCCTCTGTCTGAAGTACGGAAAGCTATACCCTGCCCACTACGTAAACCGCCTTTACGCAGGTGCCTCTCGTCACCTCAGTCGTCCCTTCACCTTCTACTGTTGCACCGATGATCCAACCGACTTAAGGCGGGAAGTGCGCGTGATCCCCTTCCCGGAAAACCCAGGACTAAAAACGCATTGGCCGCACGTTTTAGTAAAACTAATGCTTACCCGTAATGGATGTGGCGGATTGTCAGGACCCACATTGTTCCTGGACCTGGACGTCGCAATCACCGGCGACATTGACTGTTTTTTCGACTACCATCCGGGCCGCAACTGTATGATCCAAAACTGGGTAAACTGGCATAAAAAGCTGCTTGGGCGTCGGCCACAAATCGGTAACTCGTCTGTGTTCCGTTTCGAAGCCGGGCCAAGCTCGGATTACATCTATCAAACATTTCTGAAAGAAATGGCGCGGGCTGAAGATACCCGGATTTACAATACCGAGCAGGCCTTTCTAACTTATGCTATGCAGGATGTCATCTGGTGGCCCGATTCATGGGTGCGCAGCTTCAAGTGGCACTTGCGCCCGTTTTTCCCACTCAATCGAATCAAAACACCTCAGTTACCTCACAATTGTCGTATCTTGGTATTTCACGGTCGTCCGAATCCGGATGAGGCGATTCGCGGTTATACAGGTAAAACAACCCGCCATAGCACCTTGCCCTCGCCATGGATTGAGAATTACTGGAAGCTTTAATTCAACCAGCGCAGTGAACAACCAAGATCACGAAAAAACCTTAGGTTCCGCCCTGCCACCCGGAACCGGTGCCTGCATTATCAATCTGGATTCGCGCACAGATCGTTGGGAAAGTCTTTGCGACAGAATTTTGCCCCAGCTTGAACCACTGCCGCTCCAGCGTATTCCCGCCACCCTCGGCACCAGCCTGCCAGGATACGGTCATCGGCCCTATTTTCGCGGGCGAAAACGTGACCGGACATGGGCTGCCCGCGCTGGTTGCGTATTGTCACACCGTGCCGCACTACTGCATGCCAAAGCGAATAACTGGCCTTACGTACTGATTCTGGAAGACGACATCACCTTTTCAGATAAGCCTGACTCCGCTTTCCTAGACTCTCTCGGCAGCACATTACCATCGATCTACTTCGATATCTGCTATCTCGGACATACCGATCCGGTGCCGCCGTTTCGGCATCTTGCCGAGCTTGATACAGAGAGATCGCTACACCAAGTTTTCGGGTGTAATACTGCACATGCTTACCTGGTATCTTCTACCGCTATCAGCCGATTGCTAGAACTCCTGCCACAACCAAATGATATCTGGAAGTGGCTCACCTGCCACCGAGCAGTGGACCGCTTCTATTACCGCAACCTTTCACCATCGATGACGGTAATCGCACTCTCACCCGCCTTCATCGAACAGGAGGCTGGCTTTTCGGATATTCTCGTCCGTAGGGCACCTGCGTATGCGGAATGCCATTGCACCAAAGTGCCGATAAGACATCCCAGTACGACTAGCTTTCAAGCAGAACTGTACGCACAGGCGAGATTCTTTCACCGCACCGGCCAGGCCGACGCACTACGCGGCTTTTGGAAAAGACTCAACGGGTTTTAATGCCTATCTGCTCTATGCCACTGCGCGTTAAATTTGTTGCTAAATCATCCGGGAGTGATCCCACCGAATACTGGCGGCGTTTTCTGCCATCAGGCGAGCGATATCAGGGAGAAGTGGAATTCCTCTTTCATCCCGATTGCCGCGATTATGATTGGCTGGTCGTCTACGATGATCTACCAGCCGTAGATGGTGAGCGCTTCACACTCTGGCGTGAGCAGCTAGCCTGCCCGCGTGAAAATACCCTGCTGATAACGGGAGAGCCCGCTACCATAAAAGTTTATGGCAAATCATTTCTAGCCCAGTTCGGACATGTTTTAACCAGCCAGGAATCATGGGCGGTGCCTCATCCGCAAGCAATTTTCTCGCAATGCGGGTTACTGTGGTTTTACGGAAAAAGCCATATGGAGGCCACTAGGCAGTTTCCATCCGACAAATCACAGCTCATTTCCACCGTCTGCTCGTCGAAACAGCAACATCACACCTTGCATGCGTTGCGCTACAATTTCACCCGGCGACTCAAGGAGCAACTTCCCATGCTGGAAGTCTTCGGACATGGCCATCGACCGATTCCAGCAAAGATTCAGGCCCTTGATCCTTTCCTATATCATCTCGCAATCGAAAATCACCGCGCCCCTCACCATTGGACCGAGAAACTGGCAGACAGCTTTCTAGGTGCTTGCCTGCCGATTTATTTTGGCTGCCCAAACATATTCGAGTATTTCCCTGAAGATAGCCTCATTCCAATCGGATTGCAGGATTTCGATGCGGTGATCGAAACCATCCAGAAAGCCATCACTGACCGGGAGTATGAAAAACGATTGGGTGCAATTCGCGAGGCCAGGCGCTTGGTCCTGGAGGAGTATTCGACCTTTCCAATGCTAAGCCGCCTAATTCCAAAAATTCACTCTCCTAATGCTAAATCCGCTTATGGTGCAAGCATACTGAGCAGACATGCCTGGCGACGCAGTCATCCATTTTTGGCCTTAAGCTACGGCATCGAACGCGCATTGATTTCACAACGGGCAAAACGCAACCGTTTCAACAACCTCGAAAAGCCCCGACCGAGCAAACCATCTTCTGCGCTATGAGCCATATTCTTCTCGTCGAACCGAGACCCTCCGGACATCGTGCGTTCTACCTCGCGCTTATCACCTTAGCGATGCACGGCGACAAGGTGTCTCTGCTGGCACCGCCCGAAGATAAGCATATCCTGAACCACTTTCGCAACTGTGGCCTGGACCCCGAAGCTTACAGGTTTCATGCGCCAGCTAACCAGATTATCGCGCAAGCGGCAGACCTGTGCCGGACGCAATCTTTCGATAAGGTTTTTTTTGCCTACATAGATGAACAACTACCGGAATTGCTCTCGTCCAGATTCCCATGTCCAGTTGCGGGTATTTGGTTCCACCCATATGCATTGGATCGGCGCTACCGATGGCTGCCTCCCTTTGATAAACGCCTTCGACTGCGTCGCCACATCCAGCATACCCTTCGTCGACCACCTGAAGGCCTCACCATTGAGCGAATCTATTTCCTTGATTCCAGCGCGGTAACCGCGATTGCCAGCTTAAATACATCAATATCCACCACGCTACTCCCAGATCCTTGGGAGAAAATACCTGAATTAACGCAGCCTCAGGCCCGACGACATTTTCAGCTGCCGCCTGATCGGATGATCTTTTTACACATTGGCAGCTCCGAGCAGCGCAAGGGCTTGTCCGATGTACTGGCTGCTTTTGAGAAGCTTTCCACGAGCAGTCCCAAAAATGGAAAACACCCGTTGTTGCTTCGGGTTGGTGAAAACGACCGGCTCAATCCAGTGGACCGCGAGCGACTGATAAAGCTTGTCTCGACTGACATGGCTCTGGTTGTCGACAAGTTTGTCGACGAGCCTGACTTTATCGAATATTTTTCTGCGGCAGACTGGATACTTCTTCCTTACAGAAGCTTCCGTCATTCATCTGGAATTTTATCCAATGCAATTGCAGCAGGTAAACCCGTAATAGCCTCTGATTACGGAATGATATGTAAAAATGTCCGCGACTATTCCTGCGGGCTTCTTTTTCGCCATAAATCCGTAAATGAACTCACTCGCACGATCCAGAGCGCCGCAGTTGCCACAGCTCCAAAAATCGACTCATTAATTCGCGATAATTTACATCCAAACCGTTTTATTACGACGATTCGGGATACCCTGTATCAGTAAGCCATGCCTCTACCAACGTCTGCTGGAAAGCAGCCGGTGAATTCGAATCGGCGAATCGCTCCATCCCGGATGTATCCCACCCATCGTGTTCATTACTTTCAATCACCGCCATAATTTGCTGCCTCAATGCCTCAATATCGCAGTGTGTGAAAAGTCGTCCCAATTGATAAGCTTTCACGCAATTGCCGATAATTCCATAGTCCGAAGCGATCACCGGTCTGACATTGGCAGCAGCGTGAATCAAGAGTCCTGATGATTCTTTCTGAAAGCGATAGGGCAACAGGACCCAGTCTGCCGCAGCGTAGCACAATTGAAGTTCGTCCTCAGAGACATAATAGTCCAGTATTTTTGCGGCCCCTAATTGCTGTAAACTTTTCAAACAAGGCAAATCCAGAGAATCAACATTGCCAGCCCTAAGCAAACACAGTTGATTGATATGCTTATCGCCCATGTCTAGTATAGCTGAACAGGCATCTTTTAAGCCTTTTTCCGGACGGGGGGTGCCCGCGTGCAACAGGACTATTCGCCCAGGGTTAATTCCAAGTGCTGCACGGGCGCTGCGCTTGGCAACACTGGCTTTTTCCAACCATGGATCACATATCATTGCTACCGAATCATCTCCCAATAATCCGGCAACATTAGCCAGTGCCGCAGAATTGGTAAAAAATAAACGCATACGCCGTGTCTTGGCCTTTGGCTTTAGAAATCCAGCTAATCCGCGACGGTTATTGGCAACTGTGCGGGCGTAACGACGTGCTAGCTTGTTTGCTCGGCTGCGAATCACCTTCATCTTACACTTTTCCATCCAACCAATGGAGGAATCACACAAATCGGGCCGCAACCAAATACCACCAATGTCCATGCCAGCAAAAGCGCCACTAAGCCGGTATTTCCCCATTTCATAGATGATTGAATCAAAGTTGGGAAAAAATATCCTGGTCACACCTTTTTGCCTCGCAGTAGCTTCGGCATGCGCCGAATGATCTCTTATTGAATCAGGTATATCACTAACCACACAACCCTCAGCTGCTAATTTTTTCGCCCAACTTGCCACCCGCGAATCCCCATAATGACACAACACAAATACTGCCGCTCCATTTGCACGGAAGCCACTTGCCACCAGATACATCCAACCCGGACAGTGCCCCATTGGATTGTGATCGTAAACCAGCACACCAAGCTTCATCGGCGTTTTAACCAGACATTCTGATCACCTTCAGGTACCTGGGAGAGAAAATCCAATAGAATTTTTTCGCCATTTGTGTCAATTAACCTGACTTCGAAGTCACTTAGCCAGCTTAACTCTTCAAACGATTGCTTGCTTTGACCACACTGCCGCAACCTCTCGTCCGAAAATTCAAAAACTATGTTCTCAATGCGCGCAACTTGGCTTGGATGTAAACTGGACAATGCTAGATACTCGAAACCCTCGACGTCCATTTTAAGTAAAAATATATTCCCCTCAACCCGGTCGATGATTTCTGAAAAGGGAACTACCTTGATTTTAATTTTCTCGATCGGGTCGGATGTTACCGGACTAGTTCCAAAAGTCCCCAGACTAGGTGCGTTCGGGGACACACTAAATTCAAGGACGGCATTTTCCGCACCCACTCCGACATTGATTACTTGAGCATTGATGCCATTCAATTTTAGATTTTCTGCACACCGTCCAGCCATTATGGGATTTGCGTCAACAACAGTGATATCAACATTCGGCATAACTTTGCCCACGAGTGTTGCATAGTAACCCAAGTGACAGCCAACATCCACAAAGCTACCTTCAGCTCCCTGGCTCAATTCCCTAATAAGATTTGTTAAATGCGGTTCAAAACAACCGGTAACGGCAATTTCATTGTCTACATTATCACCAATCTGCACGTTTAACCGGCATTCATCCATAGTAACCACTTGCATCGTTTTACCGTAATTTCTCCGCCTAAATTTGCGGGCAAATGATCGCTTTATCCAGCGAGGTAATGGAGCATTCGCCCCATATCTTAAAGTTTTACTAATAGTATCCATCCAATTGGTTTACCCAGGTTTAGTGGTAGAAGTGATCCGCAAAAATTGGGTGATTTTTGCGCAAAAAAAATAGATCAGCCTGCCAAAAGCTGCCATCCGATGGACGATGCATCACATCAGCAATATCTATCGGTCGAAATCCTCGCTGTTCCAAATAATCACATAACTCATAAAACAACAAACTCCCGCTTGTAATCCTATGACCATAAACCTCAACCACTAGCAGGGCTACTTTTGAAAGTGTTTTGACTGCACCTTCGAAAATTGGCACTTCATAACCATGCGTGTCGAGCTTCAGCAAATAATCTCCAGGCGGGTATTCCAGACTATCCAAGCTTGTAAGCGATACTACTCTTTGTTCAAAACCACAACCGGAATCATAAATCGCGCTGCCGTCCAGGTCGGGAGAAACCGAAAATTCCACCTCGCCCACAGATGCGCCCACTGCAGTTTGCAGATAGACCCACCCATCACGCCTAGCCGCCAGCTGCGATAGTGTGGAACGATTTTCTTCCAGCGGCTCTAGTAAGCGATAATCTGCCTCAGGCCAGATCTGCTCCGCACACAAGCTCCAATTTCCACAGGCTGCGCCCACATCAATGATGCAATCAGGCTGTATCGACCAGAGATCACGGGCTTTTTTGAGTGTCGCCTCCATGCCATTTGGCATACCGCCTTTTCTTTGTTTCCAAAATTTCATAGTAATCGAAGAACCAGGCTACTGGACTGCATTGCTCTCCACTGTAATTTTGCAAGGAAGCTCAACATTCGACCGCTTAGCAACCAAAACCCCATCATAGGAAACGGTAGCGGATAAATCACAGGAAACCAAAATCGTCATACCATATTGCAGCAACTTTTGCTGGCAAGCGTGATGCAGCTCCTGGGAGTGCGTGGAAATGAAAACATAGTCAATTTTGCCTGCATTAAATGTTCCGCAAGCCCCCTCCAAGAGATCCATTTCGGCACCTTGGATATCTGCATGAAGTATGCTTAGATGATTAAAATTATAGCGCTGCATGAGTTCATCCAATGAGGTAATCGGGATTCCATCGCGGGCAAAACCACATTTATTTCCGACATAACATGCTTCGAATAAACCACTTAAGCCATTAGCTGCAAAGTTTTGCTTACCCGAAAGTAAATGTTTGGCGACCGGTTCAACCAACAACGCACGCCGATCAGAATCGTGTTGGAGAAACCACATTGAGTAGAACCCCCAATAAGCACCCAATTCAATCATAACTCCTCCTGCCGGCAAATAGTTCAATATCTCTGCAAAAGCTCTTTCTTCCTGGGGCTCATGTACGCCACGATTCTCAACCAGCATATTCAAAATACCTGCCCCATAGTAACCCAAGGCACCAACCTTAAGGCCGTTATGCATAGTAATCATGCCATCTTTCAATTTTCCGGCATCGTCAACTCTGGTAATGTGCATGTTGTCCTTACAACCAATCACCGCATTGATCCGCACACGCCACTCTGCATCCACCGCTCCAAGGGACTGTTCCGAAAGGCGAGAATTAAAATGGACCTCGGCTTCTTTTGATGCGAGCACCATCGCAAACCTACGCCGTAATTTGCGAGGCAACAGCCGTTTTAAAAGCTTTAAGAATATAAACATAAATTCGTCTCAGGTTATGCCACGGAAGTTTGAAATTCAACCCCCAATTCTCGCAGTGCCTCAATCAAGCGCAAACCGGCAGGCTTTGGAAGATAATGGTCAATTACTCGAGTATATCCGGAATGTCCCATACTCTTGAGATTAGGATTTTCCATAGCCTGCACTATTGTTGCGGCTAGGGCGGATACATCACCGACAGGAACAAGATAACCTGTTACATCATCAATAACAATACTTGCCGGGCCATTACACCTTGTGCTGATTACTGGTTTGCCGGCCGCCATTGCCTCGATTAACACAAGACCAAACGACTCCGTTAGAGAAGGTAAGACCAAAAGATCGATCGATTTAAAAAAATCACTAAGATCATCCAACCAGCCCACAAATTTAACCTGCTGAGAAATGCCCTTCCGCTCGGCTGCAGCTTCGATAAATGCTCCGCCATCTCCGGCGCAGAGCAGTTGCAAATCTTTACCCCTTTCAATAACCTCTAACACGGCTTGTATCAGTGTGTCAGTTCCTTTGCCTATGCCCGCACGACCTATAAAACCAATTCTAAATTGGGATCTTTCGCCCATGCTGACATTCGATAATACCGGCGGCGACAACTGTTGAGCTAGAAGAGCATTTGGTGCCCAGGAGATTTTACGCCATCCTCCAAGCGAATAATGCCTGCTTAAATACTCTGCGTATCCGGGAGAAAGGGCTAGCCACCGCTTAAAATAACGGTAGGGTCGCACCAACTCACGGTGAAAGACTTGAACATTGATAATTCCTGCGAAAAAAAGATGTCCCCAAAACCAGGTACGCCCGCTGTGGTGAATAATACAACACGGTTTTCTGCGATAACGGAGAAAAAGAAGCTTAAGCCAAAATGCCGGAAATAGGATTGGCTTAATTGAATTATGCCAGACGGGTGAATAATCTACTGACGCACCCATAGCATTGGCACACTCCGCGCAGGGATAAGAAGCAGTAATCAGATGAACCTGAAAGCCATTTGACCTCAAAGCGGCGATTTGCCCAAGCACAGCCTTATGAATGCCACCGGCGGACGCACCTGGAGCTTCGCGTGATGCCAGGACCATTACGACTAATTCGGCCGCCATTTTCATCCAACGATGCGCTTGCTCAATAAATGCGCTTTTTCTGAAGGGATCCCTACGATATCGCCATGACCGGACACCCATATACTCAGATTATAGCGCTTCTTTTTAATCCCATCCAGTCGGTAAAAATTATACGCATCCGGAAACAGTTCAACCATCCGGGAAGAAGCACTTGCAGAGTCTTCAAGTAGCTCTGTCAGCACTAGTGGGCGATCACGTTGCAGTGTTTTCGCCAAACCGGCTAGCACCCGCAGCTCGGCACCCTCAGTATCGATTTTTACCGCAGACAGAGTTCGCTCTTCAACCGACATAAGTCCATCTCCTGTCAATAGTCGAACTTCCATATTCTGCTGACTGGCTGAAGCGCCGAGAGCAGCGGCAATGGAACCCGTGCCTAAATTCGAGTAAGATGGGATGTTAAAAAATGAACTGCCTTCTGATTCCGCCAGTGCAGCCTCGACCAGACGAACATGGCTAATAGTATTAATAGCCAGACTAGACCGTATCCGATTCGCAAGTAGCGGATACGGCTCCACTGCAATTATTCTGGGATAATGTGCAAGCGCACCGAGGGTATGAATCCCTATGTTAGCCCCAACATCCAAAAAAATTCCCTGTGAGTGCACTTTTGCCCAATCGATTAATAATCTGGTAAGCCCCGGCTCAAAGGCACCACGGGAGAGCACATGATAATCAATCATGTTAGCCGCATCCCCTTCAAAAACTAAACCATTCAAATGGGTTTTAAATGGCAGGCTTTGGAGAGACTTGCGGCGTATTAATGACAGTGTAATAGGCTTGCGCAATACTTGAGGCCAAGAAGCCAGACACATTTGATTAACCAGTAGTGATGGTAACGACATTTTATTAGTTTTATATACCCTGCGTTGATGGGGAGAATGAGCCGTCATTACGTCATGAGACATGCCCATCGTATACGGAAGAAAATGTGCGGATAGGATGAAGCCATGCAGGGCAAAGACAAGTTTTAAAGCGTAATACGTGCAACGGAGTCATTAAACGAGTCGCGACTCAGTTAAAAAATAAGCATTTGTAAAGGACCAAAATCTAGCTCTTTTAAAACAAAGACTGCTAAAGCCTGGTCCTAAAGACAGCGGTTAGCGTTTACCGCGTATTTTTCGATGCACCCGTCCGAATGCATGCAATAAAGGCTTTTTCACTATATGATGTAATTTCTTTTCATATTTCTGCCCCCAGCGCCCAAGGTTTCGCCGATAGGCCTGACATGGTGGACCATTAAAGATATTCTTCAGGAATATCGACGACGGTTGCATCCCGGAAGGCAATAGGTTCCACGCCCCCTTCGAAACCAGGGTTCGCGCATGTATTCGGCGAAGCAAAGCTCATTCTGATCCACTTTGGCTACATGTTCCGCCACCGCCTGCAAGTCGGGAAAATCGTGGCAATTGATAAAGGCCTTGGGATTGAAATACGTGCCAATATTGGGATCCCCCCAGTAGATCGGGATCGCCCCGGAGCAAGCAGCCTCGGCGAACTTCTCAGTGAGGTAACCGGGATAGCTCTGATTCTCAAAGGCGATCACAAATTTGTGTCGACGTTGAAAAGCGACCTTATCTTTGACCGGCCCGCCGGTGTTGTTCCGCCAGCGGCCACCCAGACTCACTTGCTGATAGGCATTCAGCCGATCCACGATCTCCGTCCGCTCCGGCGCGCTGTTTTTGGTATTAGACATCACGTAGGCGCAAAATCCGTTTTTTTCGGCCAGGAGCGGTTCCACCGGTTCACGCGGTTGCTGTAAATAGGTGTAGGCCTTTTGGTAGAGTTTGATCAGGGGAAACCAATGATTCCGGTCGCCGAAGTCCATGGCGTCAAAAGAAAGCGCGTAATCACTGATATTGAAGTTGGGGGAGACCATCTCTCCGGTCACGAAGATCCTTACGCCCGGGTAGCGCAGCACGTCGTAACCCATGCAGGAATGAAGCACATAGTCCGCATCCCTTGCAGTCGTGAATTCGAACTCATGAGGTCCTCCACCAAACGCAAAATTCCCAAGGCAACATGGGCAGGTTCACCGCAATCCACCAAAGCAACTCGAATCCGTTTTTTAGCCATTATGTGTTTTACCGGTGGACCGCGAACGCAGGCCCCGACAGCATCAAAAACTTGATCCATTTGAGCGCGGCGACAATCAGAAAAATCCGCCGAAACTTCCGGAGGGCTTTTAAAAACGCTTATGCAACCAGAAGGCATCGAGCGGGCGATACATGGCACCGAAGGGCACCTCAATGCCGTGCTGCCGGGCCAACCCGGCAGCTGCGCCAGCGCCTCCCATGGCCCCATGTGCGCCAGCAGGATGATGGCACCCCGGCCTTCGGCCAGAGCCGCTTTGAGCTGGTCTAGACCTTCGACCCGGATATGTCGTTCCACTTGCGCGGGAGTCATGCGGTTGAAGGTAAAACCGGCAAAGAGGTTGGCCCCGGCGCGCTGGAAGACCTCCCGAACTTGCGCTGCGAGGGATAGCGAATGGCGGATGGCGGATGCTTGAGTTCAGATGGCTCTTGGACAGCTTTTTGCCAGTGGGGTGCCCCTGCACCTTCGTGGCCGCTCATGTTGACCCGGCTCACGCAAGGTGACACCGACGGCTCGTGGGGTTCACATTCGCCATGGAAATTTACCGGAAATTTACAGGACACCCACAAATTCCGGCGCGAGCTGTTTGAACGCTTCGGCATATTTACGTATCGAGGGGGACTACGATCTCTTCGTGCGCCTGCTGGAAGTCGGACAGGTGAGTTATCACCACATCTCTGCTCCGCTGGCCGTCTTTGACCGGAGCGGCATCAGCAGCAATCCAAGCTATCGTGCGCTGCGCAAGCGCGAGAACCACCGGGTGCGCAAAACTTATTTTCCGAGATACCGCTGGACGCTCAAAGCCTGGCGGCAGGAGTGGCGAAACTTCTTTATCCGTTACGGAGTAATCAATTCAACCTCTGGAAAATAATGCCTGAAGCGACTCGGATCGCGGGTCAGTATCTTCAGGTGACTCACCTCGGCGTGCGCTCCAATATAAAAATCCGGTAGTGGCAGAGCCCGTTCTCCGCCGCTGCGGCGATACTTCAAAAAGGCTTTTCCAGCTCTAAAGCCAGCGGGGTAAGGCAGTTCCCAACGAGTCAAACACAATGGATTAAGTGCGGAATCGTAAGCTGCCTTTGTACGGTATGCAATTGATGCTTCTGCATATATGATTGGGTTAATCCCAATCAAGGCATAGCGGGATTGCTCGATGAGCTGAGCCTCTGACCAGTCAGACCAGTTTGGATCCTCCGTGAACAGATCAATTAAAATATTGGCATCGACCAAAGTCATCTTATCCCCGGGTCATCTTTAAAATCGCTTCGGTGTCCAATCCTGTATCCGCAGTACCCCGAATCGAGCGAATGCCGTTCCGTAATCGCTCTGTTTGCGAATCGACCTGCGGCCGAATGAGCAGACCGGCTTCTGTCGCTTCGAATTCAACTTCCACCCCAGTCCAAAAACCGAATTGCTCGCGCATCCGCTTTGGCACAGTAACTTGACCTTTCTGTGTTAATCTCATAGGTATGAATTATAGGATAAAGTAATACTTTGTCAAATATTGCGACAGGATGTCGACCGCTTTGTTCGACTGCAGTCAGTGGCCTTTTTGTGCATTTCCTACTGTCTCAGCCTATGGGTCTAGGGATGAATTACCCCGACCACTGGGGCAACTTGACGCAGTGTCTTCAAAATTTACCGGACAAATTTACCGGACACCCATTTAAACCGATACGCAAAATTTACCGGACACCCATTTAAACCGATACGAACAGATCGACGCAACGGCCCTGGATATTTTTTGTTCAACTGTTCTTTGCCGGGAGAGACCATCAAAACGCCCTCCGCAGGGGCGGCAATTAAGCGATCGAGCCAGCGATCTGCTGTCGATTCGCCCAAGTAAATCGCCATCAGAACCGAACTATCGACTGCCGTGATCATGGCAGTTCCACGCGACCGCGCGTCGCATCCAACCATCCTTCACTTGAAAGTGCTGTCTTAGCTTGGCCACGCCCTGCGACCGAACGCATGCGCTCTGCGTCAAAGCGCGGCACCGCCTTCACACAGGGCAAATTATCGTCGAATTCCAAAATATCGCCCGACTTTAAGCCAAGCCGATCACGCAATGGCTTCGGCAGCATAATCTGACCCTTAGAGGCAAGGACTGCTTTCATATTATAAATCAAATTTTCTCCTTACTCTTGTCGAGAATCAAGTAACAGGACACCATCAAAAGCTCGACGCCACCGGCGCGGCAGCGCTACCGCAAAACTTCCCGGGAAGCTTCCGTGGCATTTTTCACGGCCTTGAGATTGATGTTTGCATCAAAAGTCGCGAGCTTCACTCCATGCTTCGTTGCCAAGGCCAAGAGGTAAATGTCGGTGATTTGTTTTGGACCGATGATCTGCTGGTGATCGAATAGCCCTGAATCTGTCAGGCTGATCGAATCCTGAAGCAGGCGGTGATCTTGCTTGGCGATAAAGCCAGCTAAACGGCGAATAATATCAGGGGGAGTGAGACGGATTCTTTTACTGTAGTTCGGATGACTCAGAATACGAATCAAGCCGTTTTCAACTAGAGGGCAGGTAGCTATTCCAGAGCTGGATTGAGCCTCCAGCCAACTGTGTGCAAGGTCGTTGAAAATGTGATTCGCATCAAAAAGTGCGATGAGCACATTGATATCAAGCAGGGCACGCATCAAATGCCCTCTTCGTCCAGAATCGATTGGACGTGGTTGAGCGTGACTAACTCATCACGTCGCGGCAGCATTTCAATACCATTACGCTCCATCCCCAGACTCTGAGGCCTCTGCAGCTCAGGGCAAAGGCCACGCCGGGCCAAACGAGACATAATCCGACCAGTTGTTGTCTTTTCCAAAGCAGCCAGATCTTTCGCTGCCTGCAGGACATCTGTATCAATTTCCAAGGTCGTTCGCATACATTTGATGCAATTGCATTTGATGCTTGAGGTCAAGCTTTAAGCCAAGCCGATCACACAATGGCTTCGGCAGCATAATCTGACCCTTTGAGGCAAGGACTGCTTTCATATTATAAATCAAATTTTTCTCCTTACCCGCATTCATCCGCTCACGAACGGAGTTTTCAACAATTAATTGAAGTCATAAGTTGCTGATTTTAAGATGCATAGGAATTACTCCTTGGTTCTTCGCGATTTTTAGTGGTTCAAATTTAAAAAAGAGCGGCTAAATAATAGTCGTATGAATGTAGAATCATTGTTTCACGATTTGTTAGGATTAGGCACGGATTGGCGTG
>Ga0210025_1003138_pt1 | contig 15248 bp, 10 predicted proteins | sample CryGeyme20150102_FD_183989 | JGI IMG/M metagenome (GOLD analysis project Ga0210025, IMG submission 183989) | Groundwater microbial communities from Crystal Geyser aquifers in Utah, USA - Crystal Geyser metaG 2015-0102 (SPAdes) (version 2) | ecosystem: Environmental > Aquatic > Deep subsurface >...
ACTCCAGTAGGCTCTCCTGTTGGTTTAGATGAAGGTCCAGTTGTAGGTCCTGTAGTTGGCCTCCCAGTAGGCCCTTTAGTGGTGGGTCCAGATGTGGGACCTCCAGTAGGTCCTAAACTTGGCCCAGCTGTAGGTCCTGTAGTTGGTACTCCAGTAGGCTCTCCTGTTGGTTTAGATGAAGGTCCAGTTGTAGGTCCTGTAGTTGGCACCCCAGTAGGTCCTGCTGTGGGACCAGATGTGGGACCTCCAGTAGGTCCAAAAGTTGGCACGGTAGTAGGTCCAACTGTAGGTCCTAAAGATGGCCCTATAGTAGGTCCAGATGTAGGACCTGCAGTTGGCACTACAGTAGGTCCTGAAGTAGGTCTGAGAGTAGGTCCAGTTGTAGGACCTGAAGTTGGCACTCTGGTAGGTCCTGTAGTTGGCACTCTTGTTGGACCTGAAGTAGGTTGAGCAGTTGGTCCAGTTGTAGGTCCTGCAGTTGTCTCTCCAGCAGGTCCATTTGTAGGTCCATTTGTAGGTCCAGAAGTTGGGCCTACAGTGGGGATGAAAGTAGGGCCGGATGTAGGGGTGGGGCTGCATTGACATGTAGTAAGAAGAGCAACACAAACGCAAATTAGAAATGAAACATCGAAGCAACATTCTTCCAAGAACTCCTTGTCTGCCAGACTTACGTGTCTTCAAGCCGCCGTTGTTTAGGATCACTATTGCACAATGAACCCATACAATGTGTAGCACTTTCGCTGCTTTTGGTTGATTGAGCTGTCTCGGCACTACTGTGGACCGAGGATGTTGCCTCTATCAACTCTTCAGCCGCACGAACAGTATTATCACAAAAAACACCCAAATCTGTACCCTTGTCTCCCATCTTTAATAAAAGGGAATCGGCAATAGCCAAGTGCTCACTATCACCCGCCAGCCGCAGAAAGTTGGTCTGAAAATGATCAGGGAGCGCCCCAAAATCGTTGGGAAAGGTCTCGCCTGTCATGTAGCTGACAAAGGCAACGTACTCGCCCTCCTTATCGATGAATTTGTTAACGTCGTAGTCGGATAGAAGCAAGGCATTGCGACAACGTTCGGTGGTCGAACTGAAATCAGCATTTACCATGTGCAAGATACATAATGAGGTAGACACCAACAGAAAAGGCCAAAATAATCTGGCTTCTGAGCCCCGCTGGGAGTTTCGGTTATTCTTTGTTCTCGTTCTCGTAGTTGTTCGTTTTGCGACATTCAGTGGACTAGCTTCAATGATTCCGTTCAAATCCTTTTGAGAAGATTTCTTGTTGAATATCATTTTTTCAAGCATAACTTATTAAGGTATTACTTCGTGGCAAGCAGGCGGAATGACAGACTTTCGTGGCTTGGAGTTGTGGCAGAAGAACGCAGTACGGTAGATGAGAACTCGATAGGCGGAAGAAGATCGCAAAAGAGATGTCTCCTATTGTGGCGGCTATTGTTCAATATCTATAATTGACTTTTAAAGACTTTAAAGTCGTGCAGCTCTCACCAATATCGCCGCTTGGGTTGTTGTCGATTGAATGCTCGTGTGTTGTTGCTCGATTTGCTGGCTATTATTGTTGTTATTATTATTAATTTCTTCTTCTTTGTCTCTAGCTAGCGCGCTTTCGACGTGTGTGCGCAGGTTCAAGACCAACCAAGATGACTGGTTCTCGGTAGTATTGGAGTTTCAGTACTCAGCCCCTAAATACGATGTTGCTACTATGTCCCTCATATGTCCTCTTTACGATCAAGAATTACACAATGGAGAAGGATTGTTCGACGTAAAAGAAATTAGTGCGGAATGAAACAGCGTCAGTGTCAGCGTGTCTTCACTGTTGGCACTTGAAAATTCTACTTTAGCAGGTAGGCTGCTCTGATAATTAGTACTAGTACTCATCAGCTTGAGACCTCTACTCACTCCAGCCCCCCTCGGAGTCATCATCATCATCATCATCATCATCATCATCGTCGCCGTCCACCTCAGCTCCATCTTCCCAATCTTCGCTGTCACTGCCATCTTCCCACTCCTCGTTGGTCTTGACGTTGTTGGCGTCCCATTTATTCTTCTCCTCGTAATCAAATTGAGAATTGCTTGACTCAGACGCATTTGGTGAAGAGAACTGGTTGGGCTCAGACTTCTTGTTGAATGGCACTGCTGCATCAATAGTCTTGTCTTGCTCTACATTTTCTTCTTCTTCGCCCCAAATGTCGGCCTCATCGCCGCCAGTTTCTTCTGCCCAGGCTTCATCATCACCATCATCGTCATCATTTTGGGAATCGGTCATTTCTTCATTACTACCGTCCTCCCACGAGCCATCACCTTCGTCTCGAGTAGTCTTGTCAGACTCCCTATCCATCTGTTCAGGCTCGTCCATTGGCTCTAGCGACTCATCAGCTTCATTCGCCTGAGATTCGGAGATGTCTCTTTCGTCTGGAACGATTGTACCCCTGTCTTTCTTGTCTGCTTCATCACTAGCATCTGATGATTGCTCACTGGCCTTGGCAGCCACTTTCTCTTCAGAAACACATTCAATGTCAGATTCTGGAAGTAAAGCAGATTGGTCCATTCTTAGTTCCTGTTCTTCTTTTGATTTATCCTTTGGCTCTCGAGAAACAAAGTCGGAATCTTCAACAGGTTGCTCACTTTCACCTTCTACCTCTGGGTCATTATTTTGTTGAGTTGACATAGGAATTGCAGCAGGAGCAGTAAATCTTTTGTCATCAGTTGGCTCGTCATCATTGTCGTGTGTATCCAAAGGGCTTACCCTTGCTTTACTCTCTTCCAGAGTTTCTTTGGTGGCCACATTCTCTTCAAAAACAATTGCCTTGTCCAATTCATTAGGCGCTGCAGCTTTTCCTGGTTCCTCCTTTTCTACTTCATTTGATCCCTTCGTTGACTCTCCACCAGGAGTTGAATCTTCAAGATTTTGTTCACTTTCATCTTCTTCCTCCGGGTCATCCTTTCGTTGAGTAGACATAGGAACTGCAGCAATGCCAGATATATTGTTGTCAGTTGGCCTGTCATCTTCCATTGATTGAGACTCACTTATAGTCTCACTGCCTTCCTGGGCATCTGACGGGCTTGCAACTGCTTCACTTTTGTCTAGGGGCTCACCTTTGTCTTCCGCTTCCTCATCTGTGTCTGATTCAATGGCGTTCGATCCGCTTACATCATTAAGCTCGCTACTTCCATCCTTTGAATCAAACAGTACAGCACCACTGGAGCTCGCATCATCGTCTGCGGGGATGTTATTGCTCAATTCTTCATTTTGATCTTCTATTGGAGATTCGTCATCCACCGAATCTGAACTATGAGTGCTCTTACCGGCTTTATCAATTGCTGCTACCATCAGCACGTTAGAACCCTCATTTTCAGGCTCCTCCTCCTCGGAGTCATGAATTGGTGTCTCATTAGAGTCTTCAGGTTCCAACTGATTGTCAGAGGCTTCCCCGTTGGCAGACTCTGGTGTAGCTAAGTCACCTTCTTGGGCAGGACTTGCAAGTTTCTCTTCGGTGTCTTGCTCGTCTGAGATTAGGCTTCCATCATCTTTATCGTCACTAGATGGACACGGTTCCCTTGCTGGAATTGCTTCGTCGACTTGCTCGTCTGATTCTTTGGCGTTCTCTGGTCTTTCCAGCTGGCTCTGATCTTGGTCGTCAGCATCAGCTTGCTGTTCCAGTTTGCCCACCTGATATTCGCTTTCGTTTTCGCTTTCGTTCTCGCTATCTTCCCTTGCCGCGACGGGTATGGGTATAACGGGAATCGTTTTGTCGTCGCTTTTGACTTCAACCGCATTTTCATCGTCGTCGCCAGCTTTTTCAATTTCTTTTGATAGCGTGGAATTTGCCTCCTGGACAATCTCTCCGTGCGCACTTTCTTCCATGTCTTCCATAGGTGGGGCTCTTTTTTCGGCTGCTTCGTCGTTTGGGACGCTCTTTTCTTCGTCTATATTTTCATTCTCGTCCAGCTCCTCGCCCAGTTCACGATCAACATTCTCCATATTTTCTAATGTTGCGATTAAAGACTCCTCACGTCCCTTGAATTGCTCCAAGAGATTGTCTAGATTCTCTTTTTCTTCGGGGCATTTTTGCGCCACCAGAGCTGCAATGCGCTCCTTCTTGACCTGTTCCTGCTGTTCTCCAGAGAGCGTATCAGCTTGATTGTTGTTCATGCTATCGGAAACTGTAGGCTGGTTAATGCTTTCGTAGGCAGCATTGGCACCATTGTCATCTCTTCTGCCCATTGGAGGATCTTGGGGTGTTTCTCCTGTATCTTCATCTCCTGCTTCAACATCATGATTCTTGTTGTTTGGGTCATTGTTCTCGCCACCAGATAGTCCCTTAGTAAGAGCAGAATTATGGTCTTCGTCTAGATATTGTTTCCGGCGCAAAAAGAGAAAGATAGCCGCTAGAATAGAGACGAATACGGCTGTAATCGCAATGGCTATAATCAATCCTAGCATGACACTGTCCATTCCACCATCGTCGCTCTTTTCATCAGCACTCGTCGTTGTTGGTCGCGGAGTAGGAGCAGGAGTTAGGATGGTCGCCGTGGGAACTGGTGTTGGCTGCAAGGTTGTGTCAGCGCTCGGAAGTACCACGGGCTCTGATGTGCCTTCAATTACCGCTGTCGAATTCGGTTCGAGCTGGACCAACAAATCTTGCAACTCGCCATCATTTATGGCGCCCTGAGTTTCCTGAACAAACACACTGTAGACTTGTTCCGATGATTCACTTTGGGGGACAATAATATTGTATTTTGCGTACATGGTCCAACAAGTGACGTCGGTGCGATTGCTGGTACAATTGACGAGCGGAAATTCTCCAAGAATGACCGCGGAACCGAGCTCGTATTCGACCGTGGCATTCAAACCTGTAGTATCCTGAAGCCTTCGGAGCTGTTCTTGTTGCTGCCGTCGCTGCTGTTGCTGTGGTTGTAGAGTGATGCCTTGTCGCAAATAACGAAGTTTTTCTGGCGAGGTAGTGTTGGAGGAGGCTGTACCATTAGAAGTCTCGGTACTGGTAGTGTTGATGATGCTGTTGATCAACTCCTCGTCGTTCAATTCACTGTCTTCTTGGTTGACTGCAACAGTCTCGCCATTGACATTAAAGACAACGGCCTGGGACAATTGTTGATAGGCTCTTGATACGATCTCCAGTGTTTCATTGTCTAGTCGCGGAATTGCTGCACTCCCCACACTCGTCAAGGTTTCCGGGGGGAGTGGCACGGACAAGACAAAGGACGAATGAATAGAAAGCACGTAGGATGGTGCGGGAACAGGAGTTGTCAGATTCGTGAAAATTCCTGCGTCGGTATCGTTTTCCGATGATACAACCGGTATTTCTGTTCCGGTATCATTATTACTTGTGACAATAGGGGTTGCTGTCATTGTTTCATTCGATCTGACGTCTCCTGGATCCAATTGCTTCAAGACGGGGCCCATAGGTTCCGATTGTCTGATTGCTACAGTAGCATTACTGGGTACATGTTCGAAAATGTTGTTCAATCTACGATAATCCACGGGTGGTGCAGCAGCAGCAGCAGCAGCAGCAGCAGCAGCAGCAGCAGCAGCAGCAGCAGCAGCAGCAGCAGCAGCAGCAGTCACTACTAGTGTACTGAGCGTACTGCAGTGGAACTTGTTGACCCAACAGCATGCAACAATCGTAAGATACAGACGGTTTTTCCATCCGCCAGGGACAAGTCCATGCTTCATGGTAACATTCGTTTTATGTCGATCTAATTGAATAGCAGGGCAAGCTGGCGACGGCTGTATGTATCTAGTACTACGCTGTCCTGGTACGAGACTCCTCTCGCGTGAAATACAATCTTTTGTGAGCTTTGCTTAACTTATTAACGTTTGCTGAATTTGATGAGACAATTAGCTGCATACGTCTTCAGTCGTGCGATCCTTTTCATACACCGGCAGCTGGAGGTGTCGTTGTCGACAATTCTTGTGGATAGCAGGCAGCAGTATCGATATGAATTAGTCTACTAGTGGTACTCAAATAAACTGTTCACTTACCTGTTAGAAGCGTGAGGTTTTTGATCCTGGACTACTTTTGTGCAACCAGCAATAACGTATTCTGCTGTGCCTGAAAATTAAGGACCCGGCAAATCGTCGTCTTTTGTGAGAAATAATTCTGTCGAGACTAAGAGGATGACTCTGCACTTGTGTGCGTCTTTAAAAATAAACTAAGCGTCCACCCGGGGGTCAATGAGATGAAAGTTTGGGACAACAGCAACAACAACAACTACTAGCTACTCCGAGTAGCTACCAGCTAGTAGTAGACTACTAGTCTACTAGTCTACTCCGTACAACATGAGCAAGATCTCACATCATAGCGGAAGGGTCGAGAAGGTATCTATTATCTACTAGTACTACTGTACGAGTGGATCATCGATCATATAATTGAAAAAATTGTATGCGATGAAAATCCAGCATTTCGTTAAGTAACCTTGTCATAAGCTTGCCATCCGAAGTCGTCAATCCTGCAAAGTTAGTCTGAAGTTGACAATACCGGAAAATGGCACCTGACAACGACAACTGTACTGCATCATCATATTACATTTCATTATTTGACAAACTTTTGAGCCACGCTGGTCACATGCCAGTACGGCTTTATTCCAAAGAATTCATATTCTTGCTTCTGCTGTCTTCTTTTCAGTTTTCGCCCATTACTTGTCTGGAAGAAGATGTTCCCCTCCTGTACAGTCCGTTGCGACAGACCAGAGCAAATAATTGTGACATATACTTGGCTCCAAGTCCCCCAAGAGGATGGGGCGTTTTCGCGGCCAGAGACTTTGAAGAGCATGAAATCATTGAAATAGCACCCCGATTTCTACCCATCAGGATCGATATCTTACAACAAACTGTGTTGAACGACTACCATTACGCCTTCCGATGGGAACTTACCCCAGACGACTTGACTACTTGGGGCGTCATTGCCTTCGGCATGATCATGTTTTACAATCACGGAGAAGGAGACCTTCACAATGTGCAGTTTCTTCAATTTGGAAGGGAACCAGATGCACAGAGTCCGGCCCTGTCCATGGGTCTAGGATACGCCGCTATGCGCAAAATCAAAAGAGGCGAAGAACTATTGGGGACCTACGGAGGCGAACACTGGTTTACTGGAAGAGGACTGACCATGGAAACACCAACAGAAGCAGCCAAAATCCAATCTGTGGAAGAAATGGACCGACTGGAGAAACAATTTTGCAGCAAAGCGGTGGCAGGGATTGGGCACTCCACATGGTATAGACTCCTACTTTCGCAAGAGGCACTGCAGTACTCCTCATCGCCACAGATGGAACCGCACCAATTTCTTCCACTGCAGGATCATCCTTCAGCAGCCGCCAAACTGCCTCTTAGGCCAGGTCAAGTCATTGAGTATGCTCCTGCACTGGTTTTACCTGATGACCACATCCGGAACTCCTTCTTGGAGCCATTATGTTTCTTATGGGACGATTGGGACGAAACCCAGCAACAGAATATCTTAAAGCTACGGGAAGAGGGTTCCTTTCGTATGAGAGGAATAAATGATAGGGGAGAACTTGAGTGGGACGTCTTGGACCATTGCAGTAACGCCGTTATATTTCCAGTGGGCGGGAGTATAGGATTGGTTCGAAAAGTTGGCAAAAACGATCCATCCAAAAGCAACTGCAGAATAGAAATTGTACCGGCCACGGCGGCGGATAAGGAAAAAGAAAACTTTGGCAGCGCAGGCTTGGTGTTAAAACTAATTGCTAAGAAGAGCATACAAGAAGGAGAAGAATTGAGACTCGACGTACCCGATAGCAGTTCTTGGTTTTCCAAGATAAGCCTGTTACAAGAACTTGCCATGACAGGCCAGCCAGTTCCAACGTTTCTCGCCAATCCCTATAACGATGCCGCGGAGAAATTATTTGATGTAGGAGAAGCTGGTGTAAGACAAAAAGATGAGCTGTAATTCAGTGCTGAATAATGGTATAGAGAAAAACTTGGTGAAACTTTGACTCTCAATGATTCATGTTATCTAGGTATGGCTTACAGATAGTTCATGTCTCATGTCGCATAATCATTAGCACATAGTTGGCTATTACCCATATCGGATAGCTGCGGTCGACAGCTTCGTCCGTCGGTATTCGTTTCCTTACAGCTACTTGAAGCTGGCGGAAAGACGACTCATTCTCCCTCTATCGACGTCACCGGTAAACGTGTGGATTTTCGCTTTGCAGCACATGGTAAAGGGCGAGGAGATCCTTCGGCACAATTTTTGGTGGCAGCTTGTTGGAGCAAAGTTATTTGGTTCTTCCGCTCCTTGGTCCTTTCACTGGCAGCATCCATGATACGATTGTAAAGAATGTTTTGGTGTAAAATATCGGTAACATTGCACCCCTCAAAGACAACTTTCCATTCCATCAATGGTAGCTTTCCTAACAAGTCAATCCCCAAACAATTTTCCAAAACGGCTTGGCTGTAGGCTTTACCGTACTCCTCGCCAATAATACTCAGCAAATAGACCAGATCTTGTGGTGTATCCGATGTATCAATAAGCGGATGAGATGTAACTATTGCGGTGTGGTGTTTGAGGCGCATTGCCAGCACAGTGCGATGCAGTGGATTGGTGGTCATTTGTAACTCTGTGAGCAGACTGTTTGCATATTGGGATGGTTTAACTTTGGCAAGACAGGCGCCGGCGCTATATGAGTGCTGATTTTCCCATGCCATCAAATTCTCTTGATAGATGGCATACTTTGGCCCCATTTGCATTAACGCTCTTTGAAAATCTTGGGATGTACATGATCCCAAGTCGGTATTCTTTGGAAGATAGTTGCCCATCCTGTCGTTACTTTTTTGCCAAGTTACGCTGTCTTTGTCGCTGGAATGTTGTACCCTGTCTCTTTTGATTCGCACGATATCTAGATATACTACTGCAAGCTGCAAGGTGTGTCGCCTGTGTCTGCTCGTCTTTGAATAGTTAGTTGTTAGTTGCCTATTTCAACAAAGAAGTGAAGCCGTTTGCAGCTGCAGATGCACTCGATATTATTGCGATTGTCAAAAATAATTAGAATGAACAAGTGAGCGTGCCAGAGACCAGTGTCTAATAAGCTGCTTTTACAAACACTTTCAGCTACTACTACTAGTAGCACAGTAAGTAGAACACTAAAAAGGAGCAGCATAACGAAAAGAAGAACTAACATTGTGAAACATTCTGACGTAGCCCCGACAGTCTGAAGTTGCTTTAGGTCCAATCGCAGGCGCAGGCATCAGTACTAGCGCGGCCACACCTAGCACACAAACAGTGTTCAAATGCTCTTCTGTTTGTTTTGTGATCTCAGAGATGGTAGATACCGAGGCACTCGCTCTTGGTATTTGGTGTAGATAGGATATTTGGAAATGGTTATTGCTTCGGTCATATCTCCTGACCCCTGGAAAAGCAATACCAAAAGTACAGGTCCCAACAGCGTGCAATTGAAGAAGCAATCTATATAGCTTGTACCGTTCACAGACAGGAGGGCTGCAACCGAGAATAAACAGTAGCTGCACCACATGCCTTGTTCACCTGTATAGTTTGGCTTTCGAATGTAGGCATAGACACCTGATTGACAAAAACCATCGGCATAGTCTCCCTCCAGAGGTTCTCCAGCATTTTTACGTTGGTACTTTTCCGTTTGAAAGGAATATTGTGTATTGTCGGCGACGGTTTCCAGCAGCAAAAATCCCAGAAACAACAGGGTTGCCAACCCGTCCCATGTATTCAAACTCGTAGCCGCGTTGGTTCCAAAGCAGCTGCCCTGATTGGTCGCCACAAGATGTGCTGCGATGGACGGTGCTGCAATCAGGAACAATAGAATGTTTTGGTAAACACTGATAAAGACGAAATTAAAAATATGCCAAACGATCCGATTTTTGAGCACAGGAATATAAAATCCCTTTTGTAGGTAGGCCCACCGATAGTCCTCCTCTCCTTTCCAAGGTGGCCATTGATAACCTCCTCGTCGATTGAAATTGTAGGTCAAACGTAGTCCCCAAAGAGTCGCCAAGACCGCCATCAGCAGTGTTCGAGCATCACCCGCGACGACAAGGATCCAGGCGTAGAGGAAAGGTGTGATGCTCCACAGTTTGTCAACTTGGGAATAATTTCTCGTGAGAATAGAAGTGACGTAGGTAAAGCAAATCACAAATTTACACAACCACCACGCCCGTGCTATTGGTGACCCAGACGCCTCCAGAGACGCCCATATCAAAGAGCTGAGTTGGCAGGAACCGTCAGCCATAGTCCCGGTCGTCGATTTGTTCTAGTAAGGAGTTCAGTAGATACAAGAATTAATCGAAGAAGTCAGAGTATGCATCGATGAGTGCTGCGAGACATGGATGCTTTGGCTACTAATAGACCTGCTTGTTGTTGCGAATTTGTTTGCTTCTCCCTCTCGTCATTCCAGTACCTGGTACCGTCCCCCAGGCCGTCAATTAATTCGTACTGCGAGTAATAATAAGAGGAGTACCAGGTAGAGTACCTGGTACTGAGTACTACTACTACTAGTCTACTCGCTTTATTTGAATGAATCTTGGGGTTATTATTTAAGTTCGGAGCACGTGCGCGCGTTTTGCCATGTTCTGGGTTTTCTTTGCAGAAAACAATTTTCAAAAAAAACGTCGAGCTCTCACAAAAATAATTAGACAAATCGACAAATCACACAAGCTCGGGTCCGTTGTTGCTCTATCTCGCTCGTAGTCACGGTTGTGGATAATGAAGCAAACCAGATGGTCTAGAATATGCTTTGGACGGAGGGCCATCGGTAGCCACAACACGCAACACCAAGAACTTATCGTTATAGACAGTAAACAGTAACAATGATTAGGTTTCATGACGACACAACACGACAATCGCCACGAAGGACATGGATGGCTCAGGTAGCGAGCATATTTTTAATTTTAAGCTGCACTTTTGTAACATATGTCGCGCTGGTGGAACATGATACTTTTGGTTGTGTTGGCACGTGCAGTCCAGTGGCTGCCACCAAGCAGGATATCAAGATCCTTCCGTCGTTTGAGAATGGGGGCGTCATCTTTTTTCTCCACGTGCCCAAGACGGGTGGTGTGTCTGTTCGAAGCGCACTGCAAGAAGGCAAAGGACAGTACATATTGAGTGACCGCATGGTCAAGTTCAAGAAATTTCAACCGAAAATTAATCGAGCTGTCAAGTATGGCACCCACGGCAAACTCCTGATATTCGAACTTCATGCCGCAGATAGTCCAACATTGATGGAAGTGGCAGCAACGTTAAACGAATGGCGCAGTACGGCACGCCTGAATAATGTTCCGTTCTTCACATTTAGTATTGTGCGAGAGCCCATGAGTATGGCTGTATCCTTTTTCAATTTCTACAACGGCATGGATCATCACGATTCGCATTACACCTACTACGAAGATCCTTCAGAACAGGACTTTGTAGACAATCTCGTCTTTAATCCGCAGTGTGGTTTTCTAGCCAAGAGCGATCACCTTTTTTACAACAAAACACTACAACAGTTCTTGACACGGGAAGAATGCGAAGCAGCCTATACAACGCTCCACAGTGAAATGGACTGGGTCGGGTCAACGGATACCCTGACAAGCGAAACATTTCCACTTCTTCGACGACTCATAAGCACCAACACCGAAGCAGACTTTTTGGCGCCTGAAAATTTGAAGCCCAAAAACAAATCGCCTTCCAAAATTAGACAAGAAGATCTTACTTCCACGACGGTCGAGCTCGTTCATAAAATGACTCGCTGGGATCAGGTGCTTTATGAAAAGGCAAAACGTGATTACCCGTACTCAAGCGTACAAGTAAGAAGAGAGGGAGCCTTTCATTAAGCACCGCTACGCTTAAGCTTCATTCTTGCGAATGGCATATGGTTGCCTCTGGGCTCTAGCGTTTTACTGAGGACTCGATCTGATACGAAATTCTCGCCTAAAATGATTTCTAGCCGCTCTTTATCATGAGCTTGGCCAGACTGCTGCTTCCAAAATTCCAAGTTGTATCAGAGCATAGGCAATGATACAAAGCACCGTGACACCTACTTTCTGGGTGACTGCAATTCCAGGAAAGAACAGGTAGCTAACGGAGCACTGTAGTTATTAGTTGTAAAAAGTTCATGTATGCTAGTGGAAAATCTCATGACCTTGTCTCAACTGCGAGACAATAGACACTAGTGCTTTTCAAAAAAAAAGTGACCTCCAACAAAATAGATTTCAGTCACAATCATGTTCCTTGGCTTTGGCACTATGCTATGTTGCTGCCTGAACCCCCCTCCAAAAAGTTGCAGAATTAGCTACATAAATGCATATGGCCATTGACTTAAAATGGCGCAACGCCATAGATTATTTTGACTGAGAAGGCGCTCATGCAAACCTGTCGCGATTAGCCTGCTGACGCGAATGCACGATACTTACTTCAAGAATCCTCGTTTTTCTTTTCCAAACACAACAGCGCTAAGTCTCCCAGCCCGGCCCATAAAGCTCAATTAGGTTCTTATTTTCGTCGTTTGCTAGGTGATTCACCTATAAAGATCAGATACTTTCTTAATTTGCAAGTTTGGCATCCGCCCAAATTTCCACCGTAGCCGCTACGACATTCCAACATTTCCAAACTCGGCAATGATATTAGCAGACTTCATTCGCCAAACTCGCTGAGATTCTTCCAAGGAGGCGCCCGGTCTGGCCTCGTATAAATATGGTTTGCGCTCGTCCAGCGCGAGAATAGCTTTCCCTCGATCGGGGAAATCGGAATCGCTGTACTTCTTCCATGCATCTTGTCCTACTGCTATCGTCACGGCGTGCTCGAATTTACAGGGGGAAGCTGTCGACAAGAGGACCACAGCACTCTTTGGGACTGTATCGCCTGCATTATCATCTCTGTAGTATCCGAGTTTTTGGGCAGCAGCAAAAGCTACTGCAGTGTGTGGATCGATCATGTAGTTATGGTCGGACAAGACTTGGCGAATAGTCGCGCACATTTCGTCGTCCTCAACGCGCTCGCATCGAAATTCCGCCTGAAGTGATTTTAACCATTCCGGCGACAAATCATTCTTACTTGTCGAGTCGACTGTTGTCATCCAGGCTTTTACTTCTGCATGATTACTGCCCGAGAGATAAAAGAGAAGACGCTCAAAATTATACGGCTGAACAGCAAACAAAGTAAGGTGAGAGGGAGAAAGAGAGTTGTTGCCAGGTTGCAGCAATTTTTCCAAGAACCTATTCAAAGAAGTACACAACGACGTACCAATTGAACGTTAATGGCATCCGATAAAGTCTTCTCCATTTTGCTACTTTTGTGAAACTCGCCGATCTTTATCGTCCGATATAATATATCGTTTACATTGACGCCACTGCACATCATACCCAATGGCACGCCCATTCGCTTTGCCATGAATCCTCCCACTATATTTCCCATTGCACCCGTTGGAACAACAAAATCAATGGCAGTTTCTTTCAAAAGACGTTCGACAATTCCGTCTCAGCTTTCTTTTGTAAATTTGACAAACACAAACATAGAGCTGAAACATTATCGATAATTGTTTCTTACCTGGATTTCCAGGGGTGACGTCCATTGAGTCTACGACTCTCAGATAGGCCCAAATCTAAGAGAGAGCAAGCAACGACAGCAAACATTATTACCACAAGGAACATGGCAAAACAATTATGTTTCGCAGTCATACTTACATAGTGCACCATCTGCATGAGAGGTCGAGCAATGTTGTATGAGTTTACCCCCGTCAATCGTTGATCATCTTGACCCATTTGTTGCTGTTGGACATGCTGCTGTAATTCTTTAATGGGTTTATCCATATCGTCTCCTCCGCCTTGAAAGGCTACCACCTTGACACACGGAGAGTTTACTGTTGTAAGCTGCTTTCTCTGAAAATTGGAGATTTGTCCCTGTGGGTAGTGTACTAATATAGTCAAGAGTGGATTGTCAACATCGCTAACAGCCTGAACAGCTGCAGGACCGGTATCTCCCGTGGTAGCCACCACCAACGTTGTTTTTCGGTTCCGTTTTGTGGCAAAATAGGACAGCAACCCGACCAGAGTGCGCAGCCCCAAATCTTTGAAGCAAAAGGTCGGTCCATGAAAAAGTTCTGCCACCCATACATTTCCTACTAAGCGCAGCGGTACAATACGATCGGGATCATCGAATCCTGTCAAAGCAGACTGGCATATCGATTGCAGATCGTCGTTGCTGATTTCCCCAGTGGCAATAAAAAGGCGCAAAATGGCGTAGGTCAATTGTGGATACGTCAACCGAGACCAGGACTGCAGTGTCTCCGGTAATACTTGTGGCAGTGTTTCTGGAACAAACAGTCCTCCGTCCGGTGCGTATCCTGAGCAGATTGCATCTTCAAAGGTCGTAACGATCAATGCATCTCGGGTTGACTTGTACTTCATCTTGTGCGCTTGTTTGACTGTTTGATTTTATTTGAATCTATCATTTGATTCATTTGAATTTATCATTTGATTCATTTGACTTCATTTGATTCATTTGAATTTATCATTTGATTCATTTGACTTCATTTGATTCATTTGAATTTATCATTTCATTCATTTGATTCATTTGAATTTATCATTTGATTCATTTGATTCATTTGAATTTATCATTTGATTCATTTGAATTTATCATTTGATTCATTTGACTTCATTTGATTCATTTGAATTTATCATTTGATTCATTTGACTTCATTTGATTCATTTGAATTTATCATTTGATTCATTTGACTTTATTTGATTCATTTGAATTTATCAATTGATTCATTTGAATTTATCATTTGGTGATTCATTTGACTTCTTTTGATGTCATTCGTATTCATTATTAACTGGTAGTACTCTATTATTATGTAGTACTACTACTACCAGTTACCAGTACTCTACTAGTCAAAAATATTCTGGAAGGTTTTGATCAGCAGACAAAATTTGACCTAAGTAAAACGTCTTCTTTGATGTGGTTGCTTGGCTGGCTGGCATAAAAAGCTAATGTGGAGACTACTTGAATATTAGAGTAATATTATCGATAGACTGGACTACTGGACTAGACTAGTGTGTGGATACAGAGCAAGCATAGGCACACGACCTAATAGAGTATGACCTAACTCCTGAGTCCCACAGTCCACCTGGGCTTAATTTGGTCCCCTTGATTCATATATCCAAGTCTTGGAGATAGGGATCACATCACATTGTAGCCCAGCAATAAATCAAATCTGGTCCTGAGAAAACCAACCTTCAGGTAAC
>Ga0210025_1003163_pt1 | contig 15169 bp, 8 predicted proteins | sample CryGeyme20150102_FD_183989 | JGI IMG/M metagenome (GOLD analysis project Ga0210025, IMG submission 183989) | Groundwater microbial communities from Crystal Geyser aquifers in Utah, USA - Crystal Geyser metaG 2015-0102 (SPAdes) (version 2) | ecosystem: Environmental > Aquatic > Deep subsurface >...
CCAGCAATTGAAGAGACCGAAAAGAGCAGAAAATTTCGTCATAAATTTGCCGTTTCGTCGAATACGAAAGCAACTTTATATACCTAAAATAGTTTCTTAACCTCGCCCTCCCGCCTGATTGGCCACCCGAGTGTGAGAGCGACCCTAGCGGTCTGCCCTCTCACCCGGGCGCCCCGGAACGGAGAAAAGGTCGGCCCTAGTAAATTGCCGAGTTTCTCCAAACCACCCTACCTAGCCAAACGTAGCCCTAGAGAGCTGGCATAGTCGAGAGAACGCGGTAGCGTTCGACTCAGCCCTATCCCTACAGTAGTCTACTATTTTATTAGAATTCGATAAGTATTACTACTAGACTAGAAACCTACTTTTACATTTATTATTACCACTCGAGGAGACTGTTCCATGAAGAAGCACAGTGTGAGGCAACTGCGCATGTGAGAGTGCCTTAAAAGGCTCATTTCTTATATAATTTGACACCGCACAGAGGATCTGCGGCTATCAATCCTTGTAGTAGGTGTTCGCAAGCATAATGAATCTATAGAGTTGCTGTGTTTATCGATTTCAGTGAAAGCTTAGGTCTGATCATCTATGTTTCCATTTTCGCGTCAGTGGAAATCGTAATTTGCTATTTGTTATCTACTTTCATGCTAACACTCAATCACAAGACCTAACCTGACTAGCGACTCTAGTAGTTCGAAGCAAAGGATCATATTCTTGAATCATATTCAATCAAGAAGTCCGCCATATTCTCCCAAATCACTACTGGCTGGTGACGTTTGCTTCGGGGAGAAGTGTCGCAGTTGGCACTTTTTCAACAGGGGACAGTGTTGTTGGTACAAACGTAGGGGGTATCACGTACCTTCCGTATTCTTTCAAGTATTCGTTTTTGGTTGAGGGAGACACAGTGGGAAGAAGTGTCGCCGGTAACTCTACCACAGGAGCCATGCTTGGTACAAACGTCAGTTTTGGTTTGATGAGATCCTTCCAATGCTTTTCTTTCTTCTTGGCAGCTTGTTCTTCAGTCGATTCGGTTATTTTGCTGACTTTTTCTTCTTCTTTGGCTTTCTTTTTCTCCGCCTTTTTTCTCTTCCTTTTTCTTTTTCTCGGCCTTTTCTTTCTTTTTTTCCGCCTTGACTCTCATTTCCTCTTTCTTCTTCTCGGCCTTTTCTTTCTTCTTTTTCGCCTTGACTCTCATTTCCTCTTTCTTCTTCTCGGCCTTTTCTTTCTTCTTCTTGGACTTTTCTTTCTCCTCTGTTTTCTCCTTTTTTTCTTCCTCTTTCTTCTCTTCCTTTTCTTTCTTGCTTTTACTGTCTTCTTTGGATTTGCCCCAAAGCTCGCCCATTAGCTCGCCCGTGAGATGACCGGGCTCTGCCGACATGGGCGACACGGAATGCCAAGCTACAGATCGACTTCCACTTGTGTTGGTCAGCGCAAACGTACCCAACAGGGCCAAGCCACCAAGCACCAAGAAGGTCCACAAACGACGGCTAGTACTCCATGGAGTAGAATTGACTGGCTGCTCCTGCTCATCTACGGTTCGATAGGCAACCAAATCCTTCTGGTATGAAGGGAGGGAAGCATCTAATTGTCTCTGCGTGGATTTAATCATTGTGATGACGACCTTTTGAAATGTACTCGGAATTTTGTGTTGATATTAGAAATTAGTACTCACAAAGTAAAAAGTACAAACTAGTACAAACTACAAACGTCGCGATCTTCGTGAAAGTTCTGGTGAGATAAGAATTACGTAAAGCACGGTTGATTGTCCACATACGCAAACGTCGAAATCGGACTCTAGGAGTGCCCGGGTTGACATCCACTTTACAACGTATGATGAATCATCCCACACCCGTTTGCTGATTCAATCAAATCGTTATGGCTCCCTTTCTCATCACCAGAGATATCCTTTCGGATAAAGCCAATATGCTCTGTAATATATTTCTAGTATTATTTTATCCGACCACCTAGTATAACGCGAAACAGCCACCATCATGCCCCCTAGGAAGTTATCGGGTCTACAGAAGCAAGTGCTTGCTCTGTACCGATCCATGCTGCGAGAAGCAGGCCACAAAGATCGGGCCAGCAGCAGCAGCAGCAGCAGCAGTAGCAGTGCTCCGTCACCGTTTACAACCTTGCTCCATCAACCATCGACTACCACAAGTTATGCTAAGTCGGAATTTCGCAAGCAAGCATTGGGAGTAAAGCGAACGGACTTTCGAAGAATTGAATACATGATTCGCAAAGGCGAAAAACATCTGAAAGTACTGCAAATGCCAGGGACCAAACTGGCCCATGGAGCTTCTTAAATAACAGCTGCTATGACTGTAGGTATTATATTGGAAGTGCTGCAGTACTACTCACTTGTACAGCAGCACGTAGATAAGGGTCGAGCCAGCAACATAAACCAAAACAAATGTTACAACCCGGCATTTTCCAAAGCACCAAGGAAATGAGGTATGCTGACTTCAAAACCATATCCAGAGGAAGTACCTGCTCCCTTATTGCACTCAAGTACGGGTACGGGTAAAGCAAGAAGCTACACAGATCCACTGGATAGAAAGGTGAGGTCACAATCCAGCTTTTGTTTTCTTTGTTCGTGTTTATGCCGAAGGTTATTACAGCGCAGTCGTCGAGTTCGGATACATTTACATCCTGATGAGGTTCACACCACACGACGACAGCCTACAACAAAAATGACTGGACCTCCACATGATTTCAATACTTTTTCCCCTAGTGACTCAAAGAGATTTGATTTTACAAAAATGAGGGTTATGTTTACTAGGAATGATGGATGATTTATTGTAGACATGTCGCATATGATTTTTTCGAAAGTTCTTATCTTTGTGCTCACATTTTTTTGTCTTGTAGGAACAGGAAGTATCTTTCATAATCGCACTAGGTGTCAGTCAATAGCAAAGGAAGAACTATCACAACTAAATAGGGTCGATCGATTGCACAGCGGAAAGCGAAATTCCTATTTTGTGATTGGATGACACATGGCAAATATAAAGAATATTCAGTTTGACTGAAAAATCTTGATTCCAGCATAGCAACTGGTTTATGAGGACAAACAAAAACTACGGCACCTATTCTGGTGCCTTGTATTCATATTTGGAGTTTGGTATTAGAAATTCCTTGACAACTTCCCACTCATAATCCAATATTTTCCCACAAACAATCAAAGTATGCAGAGGCGGGCCAAAGTCAGTATCTACCAGTTCTTGCAATGTACCAGCCACAATTTTCTGTGTAGGTTGCCCCATGCGTGCCAATCCAATGCACAATGCATCTCCGTAGGACGTTTCTTTTTCTTCCTTTTCCAATATGCTTTGCGATTCGAGTAGTTGCTGCGCCGCTTGACCGACTGTCATGAAGCGAGGTGGCATGAATTCAGTCCGGCCTTTCATCATGGCCTCAAAATTGGGTTCTTTGACTTTAATGTCCAACAGACACAGTGTGTGGAGGCCTCCTTTTAAATTGTATTCCAGTTTTGGTATGAAACTGGTCGGTTTCCATTCCTCGGTAAAAAAAGGAATGGAAATAGTGGCCCCGAATTCGTACAAACTGAGTCCACAGGAAGCTGCTGCTCCCATGATACTACAATTGTGTACGATTTCCACCTGGATACCTCGTTGCCGAGCTCGTAGCCAGAGGTCCGTGTGGGTCGTCGCACACAGAGGATCTCCCACCACCAGAAAGGCAACGTCTTTGTCATTCGATAAAATGTCATCTTCGGCGGCAGATTCCACAGCATTGCGATCGGCTAAAATAATGGGCTTGCCGTAGATCTCTTCCAATCGTTCCTTGTTTATGCCCAAGACGGACGTGTAATTTTCCAACACGACGGTATCGCATTGTTGAACAATCTTGAGTCCCTTTACGGTAATGTCGTCCTCATCTCCCAATCCTAACCCGACCATGTAGAGGACCATGGTTGCTGCTTTTTTGTTGGTGTTCAAAGATTTGTCCTTGGTCCTACTGGGCGGTAAAGCGAGTTTGCAGGATAGTATCAATGTTGAGAGTTGAGAGAAACCTGCTTAACGTTAGGCAAGGCTCGAGCATTCATTTTCACACTCTTCTGTATTTTGAACTACTTTAATGGCTGTGACGCATATGCATTCACGAGTGTGACTTAAAACTTGTAGGGCACTTGTTTTATTATCATCATACCGTGGTGCCAGGTACTGCGTAGAGCAGTACATTAGGTCTAGTCATCACCAGCGTAGTTCGAGCAGGCATACAAGCGGAAAATAATACCACCACGTGATGAATGAGACACAGAAATCATCGCTGCGCCCTGAACAGTCCCGATTGGTCCACCTTCTGCGAAGAGGGTAGCGATTTCAAAAAAACGCTACTAGTAGCGTCTCTGCAGCTGGGAAGGACAGCACCTACTCAAGTACGTAGTAGACGACACTATGATTAGTAGTAGTCTACTACCAGCGCTTGTCCAGGCTTCGGGCTGGTTGGGTGCACGTAAAATGACGTCATGTTCGTTAAAGAAACATCAACCAGGACCAATGAGAACATGAGCCAACAAGAACGATACATGAGATCCACAAAAAGCAATCACAAATATTAAAACGCTACGCTATTAGAGTAGACATTAGACTACCAGGCCAGAGTAGCAAGCATACTAAGTATCGTCGCTAAGTACCGCGTTCTGTAGACTGCTGCAATCACAAAGGAGCTAACTATCCTTTCAGCAAAAAATTCAGAATTAACACCAGCCAAGAGGCAAGCTTTCTGCCCAAATCACAAATACTCGGAAGTGGCTCTGATGGCAAAATAATAGAAAGCAACTGCCAAAAAGCGCGACGGAACAAGACATATCATGAGGCTGATAGCGGACTCCACTTTCATAATATGGACAATAGTAACAGGGTTTCCCCTGGCGCAAGCTTTGATGGGAGATCGCATCCTCACTCGACCACAAGCTAGTACCTGTAACCACCACCATGATCCTGCAACAATAGTATTATCTACAACAAGACGGCGGCGACGGCGGATTGTTCCTACGATAGCACTGAAGACATCGTTTGATCCATCATCCCAATCATCATCGGAGACGAAAAGTAGTAGCAGTGCGAACCATGGTGTGGAATATTTGCAAGAGGAACAATTTGACAAAGATTATTGCGACGAAGAAGAAAAAGACGAAGAAGAAAAAGATCCAGGAGACGACGAGGACTTTAACACTCATAATAATTACAATATGGGGGAATCATCAGAAGACTACGCTCAAGAATCTTTGTTGCAGATTTATGCCCGGGACAAAAAGTGGCTGGAAAAAGCCACAGAAGATATGATTGACAAACAACGATATCCACTGGGAACACTGACGGAAGATGACATTGACAGCATCGTTGGCTTAATGGTGGCCTGGGTACCACGGAGGTCCGTTTCTGCGGGTATGGCCGTAGAAAATTTGCTGGTACGCATAGTAGCCGAAATGAGAGTCGAAAACCCAGTCGCACAAACGACAGCTCGCATGTATTCACTGGTAAGTGCACTCATTTTAATAGTTTTTTCTAGGAGTGCTTGTGCACAAAATAAATTGCTGAAACAGCAATCCTAATACTGTACCTTGCTCTGTTACGATAGGCTATGGATGCCTGGGCCAAGAGTGGTGCCCCAGGATCTGCGGAACGTGCGCAGCATATTCATGATACTATGGTGCAGTTCTATAAGGAAACCGGCAATGAAGCCCTTCGACCCACCGCCTCCAGCTACAACATTTTGATCAACGCCCATGGCAAAAGCACGGATATTAATGGGCTCGACCGTGCTGAACTTGTCCTACAGGAAATGATCGCCTCAAAGGATGAGGCTGCCAAGCCTAATATCGTAAGCTTTAGTACGCTGCTCGATTCGTACGCCAAGTCATCGGACCAAACATCCGTTGAAAGGACACTCAAATTACTCGATTTGATGGACGGAATGAACATAAAACGGAATCATTTTACCTACACTGCCTTGCAGAATGTCTATGCTACATCGGGTCGACTGGACTCGGCAGAAAAAACCATGGAAATCTTGGAGGAAATGCTACAAATATACAAGACTGGTGGAAATCCACTCATGAAACCAAACTGTAACAATTTCAATGTTGTTTTGGGCGCCCTATCGCGGAACATAAATGGGACCAAGAATGCCAAGTTGGCGTTCGAAATGATTAAGAAAATGGAACGACCGGTGTCGGATGGCGGATATGATGTAGAACCTGACAAACTGAGCTATGCGCTGTCTATTCTTACCTGTTCAAGATGCCCCGCCGACTTTGGTATCGCTCTGGCCGAAGAAATACTTCTCAGCATGGAAGCTAGAGCCTTGGTGGACAGAAAAAGGCAATTAGAAGTTTCGAGCGCTGCGCCACCAAGTGTCAGTTTAGATTTGGAGAGTTTCAATCTTGTGCTTATTGCGCTTTCCAAATCTAGGGCAGACGATGCAGTGCAGAGGATGGTAAACATTTTCGGGCGCATGAAGAAACACGCAGAAGAGGGATACACGAGTGTAACTCCATCAGTTCGCAGTTGGAATGCTCTCTTGAATGCCATATCCAGATCCAAGGGCTCTGGGAAAATTGCCAAGGCTGAGAATATCATAGACCACATGTATAGCTTACACGACAGTGGAGCCTTAAATGTGAAACCAGATGCCTTTAGTTTTGCTGCATTGCTGACTTCATATGCAAGAAGCGGGGCCGACGATGTTTTTGAGACCATGAGGGGGATGGAAGACACTTTAAAGCGAATGGACAAACTTTATGAAGAGGGCAAGCTAGCTACGCCGCCAGACGTTTATCACTATACAATCGTTATCAATGCTTGGGCAAAGTCTGGTCTCCCATCGGCAGCAAACCGGGCAATGCAATTGTTGGCTCACATGTCACGATTGACAGCTCAAGGAGTGCCCAACGTAAAACCAAATATCCGTACGTACCACGCAGTGCTCGACGCACTGGCGCGGGGTGGTGCTGAAGGCGAAGCAGAAAGGCTTTTAGACCATATGATTGTAATGGATCGCCAAGGTGAAAAATGTGTAGATTCCGTTTGCTTTGACAGTGTCATTTTTGCATTTGTTAGAAGCAAAAAGAGGGGTTGCGGAAAACGAGCCGAAAGTATTTTGGACCGATTGCTGGACTACTCCCACGAAAAATCCTCTTGCCGACCGAAAGCAAGGAGTTTTAAGCAGATTCTCTCTCAGTTTCGAATAAGCAGAGAACCAGATGCTCCTTATCGGGCAGAATACCTCTTGAATCGACAAATCTCCTTGTACAAAGCGGGCGCTCAACAGTTGGAACCGGACACTCTGGCCTTCAAATTGGTCATGGATACCTACTCTGGTTTCAAACACCGAGATTCAGGTATGACTGCTGAGCGTCTGCTAGGACAGATGCGAGATCTCCAACAAAATTACAACACTACAAGGATGACCATTGACAGCTCTGTTATGTACTGTGTTTTGTATGCGTGGCTGGTTTCTGGAGACGATGATGCTGGTCGTCGTGCAGAAATTCATTTGGACTACATGGAGCGAAAATACAAGGCCGGGGATGAAACCATGAAACCGGATTCACGGCTTTATGGTCTTGTTCTCAGCGCCTGGGCCAAATCGAACAATTTCGAAAAGGCTCAGCGTGCTTTCAGTGTTTTGAAACGAATGGAAAAGCAGCAAGAAAGAGGCAACAGCCATGTGCAGCCCAACGAACATTGTCACTCTTTGGTGATCAATGCATGTGCCTTCACCAATTCTGGTTCCGATGCGGAGCGCGAAGCCTTTCGAATAGCTGTTGCTACCTTTAACAAGATGCTGGCCTCCGAAGATTGTCAACCTTCGTCGTTGGCGTATGGATGGTTCATTCAGGCCTGTGGAAGACTGAAAGTTTCCGACAGCGATCGTACTAAGGAGATAGAGCGAGCATGGAAGCTTTGTTGTGACAATGGATTAGTGAACGCCTTTGTTCTGCATCGATTCACTGGATCCGCACCCGAGGCATTGTACAAAAAATTGCTAGGCCCCATAATAGAAAAGCTTGGGCTACCGCTGGAGACACTCACCAAGGAAGAATTGAAATTCAAGATAGATCCTACTTCGTTCCCCAAATCTTGGACGGAGAACTGCAAAGAGCGTATTAAAGACAGCGCCAACACGGACTGGTGGAATACTCAGTAGCCAAGTTCTAAAATAATATAACAATACAGCTTTGGAAAGATAGAGGTGGTACAGACTATTCTTTGGAGTACATTATTATCGCCAACCACTCTAGCCAGTGGGTGGCCATAAAAGTTTTATTTGTCTGCTACTGATGAATATTTAGCTTACTATTTTGGAAGTGGTGTACTGAAATTTTGTATAGTCAAACCTACAGATGGGAGCTCAGACCTCAAATTCCCTCAGAGATAAATATTTACATTACCATTTTCAAAGTAGAGTACTAAAGTTTTCTATAGTCAGACTTAACACAAGGTCCGCAGACCTTGTGTGCTTTGAACAAATAAATGCTAAATTCTTAGCATGGACCTCAGACCTCTCATTTGTAGATGGGTGGGGATGTGAATTTGCAGTGCTTTTACTAGTAGTATTTTGACCTTTGATTTTTATCATAGGCCCATATATTTCTTTCCAAAAACAAAGCCCTGTAGAAAGTGTACTGGAGTCTACACCGGGTTGGTCAAATATTTCTAGTTGCAACAATTATCTCAAATATTAAATATTTCCAGTTACAACAAATATCATAGGTCCCTATGTTTGTTGTAGCCTCAACTCTAAAAAAGGAGTGGTTGGCGTACCCGCCAGGGGCTATTATCGATTTATTACTACTCGTAGACTACTAGACTACTAAAAAATAATCTTAATAGCAAAACCAAACGAACGCTTTTCGAACTCTGCGTGGCCAATTTGATCCTCATCCCTACTATTGTTTCCGAATTGTTTGACGTCGTGAAATCTAAGAAAGAATTTTTGATCTGCTTCTTTCCTGGAACTCACATCAAACAAAATGACAGATGACAGCACAGCTTCACCCCTTCACAACACAATCCAAAAGAACTCTTTCATTGTGAAGCATGCATTGAGGATCGATGTCAATAGATTCAAAGGAATTCTCATAATTTTGTGCTAACAATCGATTTCAATTTTTCATAATTCATAATTCTGGCAACTCGTTGCTGCGTACTGTACTGTACTGTATTCTGTATTCCATTGCCAATTGTCATGATTGTATCTACCAACATTCACAATTATTTGGCTCGGTCTGCTTTTCATAGGAATCCATTTTTGCAAGGTTTGCTGGGTGCACACAGATGCATCAGCGCGTCTCGGCTCGCTGTCGAATTGAAGGAAGATGATACAGATTTTAAAAATCAACCTCCCAAGGAACAATTAGCCTTTGGGCAGACCATTTCTGATCACATGCTCATGGTTGAATGGGACGCCAAGAAGCAATGGGGAGCACCCAAAATTGTGCCACACCAGAATTTGAGTATCTCCCCGGCAGCGTCGTGCCTCCATTATGGACTGCAATGTTTTGAAGGCATGAAAGCCTACAAGGCCCTGGACGATCCCGAGTCGTTGTTGATGTTTCGTCCCAACAAAAATATGGAACGGTTGACAGGATCCATGGAACGCCTGAGCATGCCTGGCGCTGACTTTGACAATGACGAACTGATCAAATGCATAGAGGAGCTGATTAAGGTAGATCAACGATGGATTCCAGAAGGCGAAGGCTACAGTCTTTATCTTCGTCCAACGGCTATTGCAACGCACCCATTTTTGGGATTGACGTCGCCCAGCAGTGTATTACTCTATGTCATTTCGTCTCCGGTAGGTCCCTACTATAAGACAGGCTTCAAACCGATTCGACTGACCTGTGATACTCCCTACGTACGAGCTTGGCCTGGGGGCACTGGAAGTTCCAAAGTGGGAGGCAATTACGGTCCCACCATGAAAGCACAGGCAGATGCTGCAGCTCGGGGATATTCGCAAGTTCTGTGGTTGTACGGCGATGACCAAGTCGTGACAGAAGTGGGTGCTATGAATGTTTTCTTTTTTATTCTCGACAAGGAAACGAACAAACACAAACTGGTGACACCTCCCCTGTCAACTGGAGATATTTTACCTGGTGTGACTCGTGACAGTATTTTGTCATTGGCGAGATCGTGGGGTGAATTTGATGTGTCGGAGCGAACGCTTACAATTCACGAAGTCAAGGAGGCTGCCGCGGAAGGACGAGTGCTGGAAGCTTTTGGGGCCGGTACTGCAGCAGTAGTCACGCCTATTTCGTGTATCGAATACCAAGGCGAAGACATTGAAATACCAGCTGATGGAAGACTTACGAAGCGCATCTGGAACGAAATCACTGGGATTCAATATGGTCGACTCAAGGGACCGGAAGGATGGAGTCGCAAAATTCAGTAGTCTATTTTTTGCATTTCGTCGTAATGGTTTTCGATTCACTGGACTGTCCCGAGTAAAGTTTCATGAGAATAAAATGTACATGTACAGTTTAGAGGTGAAAGATGATTTATTTAGCCAATACTAGCTACTAGTTAGCTACTACAGTAGCTAGTAGTAGCTGCTCTACAAGAAATAAAATACGGAGTAATACGAACTGATTGCAGCTAAGAGCCAAACCCACTGGTTGGACTGTGACGTCAATATTGCCTCCAAATGATTGAATGATGAATAGATCAACAGATAGTAGATTCAATCGACTCATCAACCATTATCAGGAAGGTTATTCTTTCTATCATTCCTCGCATCTACAAAACATTTTTTACGGATACAGCAGCCGAAAGCATGAGAAGAGTATTTGCTTCCATTGTCCTATTGTTGGCATGCCACAACAGTTCTGGCTTCACACTGCCATGCCTTGAATCCCGAGCACACCGATCGACTGCACATGCACTGCAAGGCGCCAGCCACGATGAATCGACAGAGACAAACTCGAGAAGATCCTTTATCCTCGGCGCCGGTATATTATCCACTCAACTATCATATGTCTTCTCGTCAGGCAATCAACCAGCCTGGGCGGAAGACGGTGGAGATATGACCAAACAACTTTTCAACGAAGATGGCAGTCTCAAAGAGGGTGAGGTGGAAGAAGCCAAGTTTCGAACGGTCGATATTGCCTGGGCGGACCTTTCCGAAAGCGAGGGCAAGTATTTGTTCAGTATCGACGGAAAAGCGTCGGACAGTGGATCTAAAGTTCGTCTTTCGTACAAAGTTCCGGAAAAATGGCAACAAGATAGCGATGGCTATTACGACAAATCGACTACCGGCACTCTCAAAGCTTGCGAACGAATCACTGTTTATCGTGCTCCATTCAAAGTCAATCCGGAGCAACTGGTCAAAGCTGCTACCATCGGAATTGGAGAGGCCCTCTACGTACCCGAAGATTTGAAAATTCTAAAGAAAGCTGATCTGTTGTCGGGCAAAACGAGGAAACAAGGAGACCTTATGTTCTACGACTTTGACATGGCCAGTGCCCCCAAGGAATGTGAAATGTCGCCGGAAAACTTGGGATTAGGATTCTGTCCCTTTAATAGCATTTATTTGATTTCGGCAGTAGTAGTAGACGATGCACTCTATGTCTTGGCCGCTGCCTGTGACAAGTCGGAATGGAAGGTAGCCAATGCCGATCTCAAGCGCGTTCGATCCAGTTTTTCGGTCAATTTAGCATAACTGGAGCGGAATAAAGTAAAGTGGAGCACCACCAACCAAACTTGCTAGCTAATCTCTTAAGAAAATAAAAGAAGTGCACATTGCGATGCCGTAAAAAATAGTGTTGTGATACCAACAGTGACTCGTCCGCCAACTTTCTTCCCACTAGTGAATCTACTGCACCAACAATTGGCTAAGTTAAAATTGGTTTCGGTTGAGTCGGCGAGCAGTGTAATCTTCTGACACTTGTTTCGGCGCTACTAAAAAAACTGAAATATTGGCAGCATCGCTCTATTCCGTCTATCGTACCTGGTAGTGAGTAAATATTACTGACACAGTAGACTAGTAGAAATAATAGTAGTGGAAGCAGTATAGCAATATTAGATCACACTTCTTGCCTTCCCAAGAACCCCAACAACGCCACGGACAAAATCGATCAGCAGTCACCTCTCACGGCCACGGCAAAATAAATACTATAAGATTGTCATCCAGTAATAATCGCCCATCATCACAATTCATGGCAGTCATCTGCCCATGTCTTTCTAGCTAGCTACTCGAGTGGGCCCGTATTTGTCCAGCACTTTTGGCCGAACCTGCCATAAATGTCAATAGAGTTAAGGATAGAGCCTCCCAGCCATTTCTTTGATCATTCAAAATTCTTCGTGAACGAGGATACTGGTATGATCATCCATCATCGTGAGGCTCCGTGTATAAGTGACTTTGCTTTCGCTGCCTCCTCGCTATGCTTGTGCCTTCTCGTGATTCCAGGCCAAAAACCTCCTTTCAACGCAACCCAGCGAGCAGCAGCAACCGCCAGCCATCAGCTTCTACCATAACCTCTCTTCTTTTTTTTGGTTGCTGGGAAGACAGGTTTAGAAGAAGATGACCGCGTCGTTACGGACTATGTTTGGGTTTGGTTCAGCTGCTAGCAGTGGGGCTAGCAGCGCTGGTAGTGGGTTATTCGAATGGACAAGCCATTCAAATCCTGTAAGTAGTGGTAGTAGAAGTAATAGTACTGACAGCAGCAGCAGCAGCAGCAGCAGCATGAAACTTCGTTTGGTGCGGCAGCCCAGCAGTATGAGTAGTACTGATTCCGAAACCATTGTGAGCAGTAGTAATAGTACGGAGGTTAGTGTGGTGGGTGTGGAAGATGCCATGGACGAAGGAGGAATGCGAAAGAGACTTCGCGAAGCTGCCACTAACAACGGCAGCAGCCGCATCAGCAGTGGGGCTATGGATGGTTACCGCACACCCACACTGGTAGCATTGCGCAAGCGTGTGGAGACGACCAAAAAGAGTGGTACAACGGCACAAGATCAACACCAGCTGGAATCCTTTGACGATATGGATCGTCCTCTCAAGCGGTTCCGTGGAGAACACTGCGTGGTAGAGGTGTCTATGACATCAGCATCAGCATCCATTGAGGAGTTTTCTAGTATTACTGCTACTACAATTCCAAAAAAGGAAGCGAAGAAAAAAGATACCTTTGGCTTGTTGAGCACTCTGCCTCAAGATGCCCTCGCGCACTGTTTGGGATTTCTAAATACCGAAAGCGATCGATTCGCTTTGCAAGCTACCTGCAAGCAGTTTCGTACCGTTTCCAACAGTGACAATATGCTGGTCAATGTCAAGGTGGGCGGAGATCCGGACACGGGAAAGCATGGCATTGTTCAACCAGAAGATACACCCGAGACTGCCGCAGTCAAGCTAGCGCCCTATGCTCAGGCTGGAAATTTGGAAGCTATCTACATGTGAGTCATTTGGGGATGCGCGTGTACTTGTTGATGTCGTTGTGATGCTGGTATCACTCAATTCTTCTGGTTATTTTTTTTCGTGCACTTTTTAAATTATACACAGGCTCGGAATGATCAAGAGCTACTGTCACCAAGATGTCGAGACGGGTATTCGCCTTCTCAAGAAGGCATCTGCGGAAGGATATGTCCGTTCTTCTTATGCCTTAGGACTTGTCCTCCGAGATTCCAAGCCCGAAGAAGCCGCCAAGTTCATGAAGCTCGCGGCGGATGAAGGATACCTTCCAGCCCTACAGGAATTGCTACCCGCCCGCGAAATGAAGGCCAAGTACGGCGAACCCAATGCCGAGGAACTTCGTCGTCATTTGGATCCCGTCTGTCTCAACTTGTTGTTGGGACGTCATTATGTGCATTCGGCAGAATTGCGCGAATTGAATACCAGTCATTGCTGGAATCCCTTGTGCGGACGATGGGCGTTCAAGGCATCGGCGGTTAGTGCGATTACTGCCGACCATGAACCTCCTACGGAGCGTAGACCCTGGAGAATGTTTCGAACCGGTGATGCCGAAGTAGCACAGCCGGCGAACGCTGATAACAACAGCGCAGCAGGAGACAATAATGCTGGTCCACGCGCAGGACCAGCAGATGCGGAGACCAGAGTGGATTCTTCTGGCACGTCGGACGAGTCTTTCCCTTCACAGCCAAATGGTCACAGTCATCATTATCATCATCACCGCCATCATCATCATTATCACACTCATAGCAGCGGCAGTACCAGCAGTTTGGCTTCTGCTGTTTCTGCATCGTCTAATGCGTCGTTGACTTCGACGGATGTTCGCGTCTCGCGCATGAAAATGTGCAGCCGCTGCTGCCGTGCCAAATATTGTAGCAAGCTCTGTCAAGTGTACGACTGGAGGTCTGGTCGACACAAGATGGAGTGCCAATTCCTTTGAGTACCAGGTACTAGAATGACGAGATGGTATTGCTGTATCGCAACGATACAATGGCAATGTTCGTTATTTTAACAACTTCCTCTTTGGTGGAACTACAAGCAAGTACTTTGTTGCACACTATTTACTTTATGAAAATTATGATGATGATGATTTGTGAATGAATGAACTACTGATTTGATCGAAATATAATATCGCGAGCGCGCGGCCGGGGGGGAAGACCACAACAAAAAAATGTTCGGCATTTTGCATCACATTTGGACTGTTGTTGCTCTGCTTATTTAAAATAGTTGACTGCAACCTTCGTTATTTTTACTTTGGCATACCCATTTTTAGGATGAATGACTCGGTGCTCGGATTATCAGATTATCATACAGTACTATATTTTGATCTTTGACATAATACAAAATAAATATGCAGTCGATTGGTAGTAGACCTGTTGCAACAATTTACAGAAACTCTCTACGGGTCGATGACGCATCTACTCCAACGGAATGATCGCGGTTGCCATGATCTTCCTATTATTACAAATCATAGTAAAGGTCAAATTCTAAAATTATAAGGTCTTCTTACTACTAGCTGGTCTATTCCTGAGATAGGGCCTTTCGCCTAATTCGGTCCCCTTGGATTGGTATTTGAGGTTTTCTCCTTAAAACTGATCCATCTCTGCTATGACTTCTTGTCATCTTCTTCTTCTTTCTTTCTTCTTCTAATGATCCTCTTGATCATAATCTCCCCAGTACCAGCTATGACAAACTCTTCATGCTGGTGGCGCAGCCCTCCACAAACTGCATCTGACTTGTTGCA
>Ga0210025_1003174_pt1 | contig 15139 bp, 8 predicted proteins | sample CryGeyme20150102_FD_183989 | JGI IMG/M metagenome (GOLD analysis project Ga0210025, IMG submission 183989) | Groundwater microbial communities from Crystal Geyser aquifers in Utah, USA - Crystal Geyser metaG 2015-0102 (SPAdes) (version 2) | ecosystem: Environmental > Aquatic > Deep subsurface >...
ACAGACTACAGTTAATAGATAACGTTAAAAATACTTAGGGAAAAAATATAAAAATATTCTCGAGTTTGCTTTTCCCAAAACTCGAGACTGCAAAATCTCGACTTTGGTGGTAATAGATCTCGCTTGCGCATGAGGAAGTGTAGTTTTGTTGATTCTCTCGAGGAAGATGTAGGTCTGCGGTTGTTCACACTCTTTCGACACCATCTTGCTTATTCCTGCATCAATCATTGCATTATTTACGTATCTAAAGGATTGAACTCGAATCAGATAGAAACTTTAATGAAAAACGAGAAGTTGACAGGGTCTCTAGTAGCTAGCTATGGTAGAGTAACTACCAGGTAGCATAACCCAAAAACATATCTTTTTCAATTCCGACAATGAGGCAAAAACACAATCCATGCGTCGTCATCTCGAAGCGAATCAATCATTGAATGGACCATGGAAACCCGACACTTTTGTCAGCAGAGTCTGTCTGCCCTAGCAATGTTGCGAGCACTCTCAAGAAATGTCCAATGAAGATTCCATTTTTCTTTAAGCTGTTGTCATCCGGCGTACTCTATCCTAGCCAAATATTTGAAAATAGATGCAAAATTTGGAGAACAAAGTTATCAAGCAAGAAAAAATGCTGAAATTTTGGTGAATGGCTGTAATGTTTGCTTCCGAGACATTATTTAAGGTTTACAACTACATACACTCCTCTCCGATATCTATTGTATGCTCATATGCTTGAGAGGCTCATATCTTCACAAATTGTGTATATATATCTGCACTAGTCGATAGCAATTTTTGTTTTCCCAAACATAAAAGAAGTCTTGACATTGCCGCGCCCCCCTCCACCGCTGGCACCCGGCAAACCACTGAGACTTTCACCCAAAGAAGAAGCTCCAGCACCATTCGCACCCCCGCCGGTAGGTGCAGTCGCATGACTGTATTGTGCAAAAGCGGATGATTTGGAATGCGACGTTACCAGGAATGCCAATAAAACAATGGAAGTTGATTGCAGGATAGACGTCCACAAGAATACGGTCGGATTTTGTCGATAATACGGCACAAATGTATTCACTGCCCACGTTACAAACGGTAGCGACTGGAACCAAAGTAAGCCCAGAATGGCCAATTTAAGATAAAAATCTTGCAATTGTTTGACTTTGGCTTGCAAATGAGTTCGCATAGTGCCTGCCAAAAACAGGACCCCAAGAACAACACGAACAAACATGAGCAATTTGCCAGGAAAATGCGCAAAATCGTGATACGATTCAAAGTCATCATTGTAAGTTCGTCCCCATTGGCACAAAATAACATGTGTCCCAATCACTCCCCAGGCAAAGATACCGACGAGGCTGGTTGGTTGTACAAGTGCTCGAAGTGGCGACGTCAAATCCGTAAAGGCTTGTTGCAGGGCATTTTCATTGGGTCGCATTCGGATGGCATCAGAGGGCAATGTCCATCCTGCTCCGATACTCAGCAGTAACAAGATTAAAAATGAATCGCACAAGGCTTCGCAATGAGCTGCCAGCGCATCCAACAAATAAATGCCGTATCCGTTGCTGTCGTACGCCCTCAGATGAAGTATTTCACAAAAGGACGACGACGCATCCAATGCTGCTGCCAACGCAACCCATAGCACAGCTGCGTGTACCGTATGGCCCTGCCTGGTAGATTGTAACGTCGCATTCATCGCCAAGAACAAGGCAACACCGCCACTGATAAGAAAGGTAATGGTGTGTAATGTTGTCAAATTGGTTTCGTCGGCGGATAAGTGCGATTGTCGAAATTTCTTGATGCGTCCTCGTTTTTGCCGGCCTACAGGATCTAATTCGGCCAGATCTCGCTCGACTCGTTCAATGGGTTCCAATGCATTGACGATTTCCAGATCAAAGTGCAACATTGGAACTTTGCCGTCCAAATTGGTTTGTTCGAGCATGCAATCATCGAGAGTTAGGTACCAATATTGCGGCCGTTCGGCAGTAAAGGCCTTTGTAACGCCAATCAAACCACGTTCGTCTTCCGAAAGAAAAGCATCGTCCACATCGGCGGCCTGCTGTTGGAGTTTATTTTGCTCCTCGCTGCCCCCTTCAGCTTCGGTCGCCCGGTCCAAGGCTTTGCGCTTGTTCCTCATGACCTTGCGAGGATCATACTTGGCTTGTTGGGCAGCTGTCAAGATAACATCTTCAATTTTCTTTTTAAGCTGCCATTTTTTGTCGATATAGTCAAAAACAATGTCGATAGAATGAGTCGCGTGTCGGATCTTGTCTTGGCAGGTCATGACTTTTAAATGGTTCGTCCAAGCATCATCCTTGAAGAGCCGCAACTTTAAAAAGCGCTCCGTCTCGTACATGTCCGAGGCCGACAAAGAAAGTTCGAATTTGGCACCGTGTTCGGGCCGAACAGCAAAACTGGTCAAGACCTTTTCACTGTTGACTCCACTCAATTTAAAATCCCCCGAGACCTTTTTGGCCATCATGGTTGCGGGTGTATCGAGCAGGAGCAACAGGAACAATACCGCTGATATCCTGGAGAACAACGGCATCATGGACACAGCGGTACAACAGCACTGGAACGAGGTCACGTTTGAGTTCGTTATAAAGAAGTGATGGGATAACAATGCCCCGCGTCTACAGTTTTTGCAGGCTTGCTGCAAAGTACGAGTAAGTAGTATTGCAAAGAGTTGTATTATTATCATACGACGACTAGTAGATCTACCTACTAGACTACTACTAGTAGACGAGTCTACTACCTGGTACTAGTAGACCTACTAGCTAGAGTTGTATTTATTTTAATGACCAAGAAGTGATGAGAGCATGAGATCTTTTGGTCCCGTCTAGTCGTGATTCACAGAGAGAGAGAAAACCATTCATTAGGTTTCTGGCAATAGTTAAGTACCCGCCGAAGTGCGCTTCAGCACCTTGAATGAGGTTGTGTTTGCCGAAGAAGATAAGATACTATCGTTACTTGTGCTCATGTGAGTGCGGGAGAACATAGAAATTTCATTTAATGATTGTGTGGCTTCCCAACAGCGTTGAGGTGTTGAGGTGGACGCAAACTCAAAGCTCGGAGTAATCAATTTCTTTTTTCATCTATAATGTCGTCATCACGTCAGCGCTCTAACCCGCCCTTGTGGCCTCTTTCGTCACCAGATTGGTTCTCCAAGGACAGGCCACCCTTTACTGATACCGGGCGGCAACAATCTAAATGAATACTATTGTCACGTCTTGTTCCTCTTGATCAAACGAAATGGGTTCACCTTGTTGAGTCGACGTCCCGTAAGCTTGATCGAATACTTGGCAATTTCCCTATAACTAGATTCCACACGCTGGATTCTTTCTTCGCATTCTTTTTCGGTCACCTCCAAGGTGCTCATACTTTTTTGTAACGTTCCAATCTCGGCATTGCGGTCACTTATCAATCGCTGGTACCGCATGTCTGCAATTTGTTTGTCCTTATAGATTTGCTGCGTTTGTGCTTTCACTTCGTTGACAATCAATTGAAGGCCTTCCACAGATTCATTCGCGATCGAAACTTGGTCTTCCAGTCGAGCGATGGCTTCCTGTGTAGCCTCTAGTTTATTTTCATACCGCTGCGTCATAGTTTTGAGATCTTCTCGTCCATGTTGCTTTTCTTCCAAGATGCGATCCTGTAATGCTTCCCGTAGTGCATTGTAGCGACTCGACATTCGCGATCTGTCGTCAGCTCTCCTAATCTGAATGAGCGCCTGTTCGAAAGTCAGTTTGCTTTTGACGTTTTCAAATTTCGATCGCTCTGACCTGAGCTCATTTTCAATTTTCTCTAACCGCATCTGTTCTACTTCGATACGCTCCTGGAGTCCATTCTTTTCAGTTGCGAACCGGTCTTGCTCCTTCTGTAAGCGTTCAGAAAGCTCCTCGACTTTACGCTTTTCTTCCTCCATTGTTTGCTCCAAAACTGGTTTCATACTGTTGAAGTGTTCTATTTCTTGTTCAATGGCATCTTCTAGACCTGCCAAGGTCGTTTGTTCCTGCTCAAGTTGGGCTTGTAATCGATTCCGTTCTTGCTGGGATTTGCGACGTTCACTTTTGAGTTGTCTTTCTGCTTCTCGTAGATTGCGTTCTTCCTCTTTCACTTGCTCCTGGAGAACATTCTGACCCTGCTTGTACTCTGCCTGAATACGACGAATTTCGGCCTCCGATGCGGCCAGTCGCTCCTGCTCTTGTTGGAGCTCACACTTCAAATCTTGTTGAGACTCTCCAAATCTATCTTGTGCACGTTCTAATTTCTTTTCAATTTCTGACAATTGCTTCTTTTGCTGCACTATGTTCTCTTGCATTTTCTTCTTTTCCTTAAAGAAAAGCATTTGTTCAAATTCTAATGAATCGTTTAATTTGCCCAGGCGCTGTTGAAGTTCATCGTTGACATCACGTTCTTGTTCAAGCCTAGCGCCTACTTGGACTTGTTGATTCTTCAAAAGTTTAATCTCTCTTTGCAGTCGTTCTTGTTCTGCTCGATATTCGTCATCCCACTCATTCTGACTTTCACTATCGTCTTGGTTGGCTTGTTGTGACCTCAGAAGGTTAGCCTTTAGGGCTGCAATTTGTGCCACAAACGATGTCTTTTCTTGGCTATACGAGTCTTGCCTTTTCTCTAGTTCAGCCTGTTTATTGTTGAGGACTGTTTGGAGTTCTTCCATGGCCACTTCTAATCCCATCAGAACGGCAGATTGATCGAGCATTTTCTCCTGCAATACCTCTAATTCCATGTTGCCAGCTGGTTGTGCTCGATCGTCATTGAGCGGTGTGTCAGTCTCCCCATTAATTTTATCGCTGTCCATACGGTCATCCGAATCACCGAATAACTGTGTTACTGTTATTTTTCGAATGTTGGGCGTTTGATAGAGCTGTGCACCAAATGCCGAGTCTGAAGAGCCTCTTTGGAGCAGATTCGGTCTTTGTTGAAGTGTTGGGAGAACAGCCTGCAGAGAATCGGATCCCTGGAATGTAGCAAGCAACAGCCAACAACGAAACGATGTTCCAGCAGTTAATTTCATTCTTACAATCAGTATCTTCTCTCAATCTCTGCTTCTAACTGTTTAATTGGATTGCTCAAGTGACAAGAAGGTTGGCTAGAGATGGGAATTACAAAATATAATATTAATACATTAACTTAGTTGTGGAAAAGCTCTTTCCAAAAGATATCATTCATTCTTTCTCTTCCACGTGTAATCTCTTTTGAACTTGAACCCTCATGACGACAACAGCTGTTTCACTACTACCCTGAATATTCGAAATCGCACCAGTCTACAGTCTACTACGGTACACAGTACACAGCACAGTCGACGAGCCTGTGAAACGCTCAAACAGAAAAGCTTGCCACCTACAGCAATCACAGGTGAAAACCAGTTGTTATGAGTGCCAGCGCAAAGCCAGACTGAATGCCAGCAGCAACTCCGGGGCTGGTTTGAAGTAGCTAGAGTAGTACCATAGTAGACAACAAAAAATAATGCAACCCAAGACCGCGCTTGACCGACGACATCATCACGTAAAAAACTGCTTTCTTCCCACTCAACGACCTGGTACAGTACCAGTAGTACTTGAGGTCTGTTGTACGTAATAGTAGTAGGGAACTTCATAGGAGAGCAGGAGGTGCCTGCTACCAGGGGTAAAGCTACTCTAGCTAGAGTAGCTACTAACTAGTGTTGTTAGTAGTAGTAGTCTACTAGTAGTGGTACTGTAACAGGTCGTTACTAGCTATTACCAGGTGGTACCGGTACTACTACCAGTACAGGTATGGTACTAGGTACCTGGTACCATGGTACCGGTACTTGATGGCTGTCCTGATAGGGAACACGGCGACTATTATTTGCAAATATCGACAGCCTTCGCGCGTGGCTACTACTGTACTATTCGCTACGGTACTATAAGGTTTCGAGCACACAACGCCAGGTGTCCGTGCTTATTTGTCACAGGTTCATTTCGGCACTCCAATCCCGTTCCTCTGCCCCTTTGTTCTGCTGTCGCCACGTAAACCTGACATGTATTCGATGATTCTCCAATCAAGAAGGCATGGAACATCTGAAGTACCTAGTCTCGCCATTTCAACTACCGATAATCGATTACCAGGTGGTAAGCACCTTTTTAAATGAGAAACAACGAATACCTACCAGTACTCTACCAGTAGTAGTACATTAGCACAACTACTACCAGTACGGTATGACTGCCAGTGGTAGTAGTACTACTAGTACTGGTACTACGGTACCTGGTAGCTCCCTGGTACGGTACGTAATTGGAATGTTCTGGTACACTACCAGGTACTGTACCTGGTACTACAGTAGTACTATTCAAAGTAAGAATTGTCTACTTGTTTTTGCTTTGACCTGGCAGCCTGATCCACTTACATCTCAGAGTCCTAGTGTTTTAGCAACTATCCAATTTCGCCTTCTGTTGCGCTTTCCTGTTGAAGTAGCAGTTGATGAGCTGTTAAGCTGTACCAGTGGTGGTGAACGACCGACCAAGGAGCACGAAACCAGAGCACTCCAAGTACTCTTTTTTGCAATCGTTCGAAATAAAGTGTTCAAGACAAAGCAAATCCATTCCATTAGGTACCCCACAAAAGCAATCAACAAAACGAATCTCTCCAGGTACCGTACAAGTTTTAGCAATGATATCATCCCAGGGAGGACAACCTCAGCAGAGCATGTATTCCGGTCGATGGACCCCAGAAGAGGAGGCGTATGCAAAAGCATTAATGAAGGAATTTCGAGACGGAACTTTGCCAATTGCCGAGGGCACCAGTCTTCGCGCATATCTAGCAAAGGAGCTCCAATGTGGACCGAAAAGGTACGACGAAGGTATGATCTATCTCGGAGATAGCCTTACACACCCGTGTTCTGTCAGTTCCTTTGAATGACTCTCAACTGTGTCTCGCAACGTTTTATCTTTTCTTTCTCCAACAGAATCTCCAAAAAATATGAAGGCAGTGGATACAATGGAAAACAGGTAAGTGTAACGGAATACCGTGGTTCAACTGGCGCTACAGTTTTTTTATATGCAAGACATTATACTTAAGCTTGCCCTTCTTTCTATGTTCGTTCCGTTGAGAATTCACAGCCGTACGCCAGCAGAATGGATCTTCCGTCAAGCCAAGAATTGGCCGCTCGGCAATCTACACTCCAAACGATGCGTCAAGAATTCCTCGTTAGCAGAAAGCGAGTCACGGCAGGACTAATCGGCTTTATGGGTCGACCTGCAGAGCAGACTACAGCCTCGGGAAGAATAGGCGATCATCAAGGATTGACGCAAGTCTTGGCGCCGCCAGCATCAGTGCTGGAAGGGATCGGATTTGATGCACCTATGGGTCCATTAAATCCAACTCCATTTACCAGAGATCAACTTTTGGGGAACAATCGGACTAACTTTGCCAACCAGTGGCTGGATGGAAACTTTGGGATCAGCGACGCAGAATTGTTGCTGGCTAGGGCTAGTCGGCTTGGTCTCATGCACTCGTTTCGCTCGGATAACAATACTCATAATTCGAGTCAACCCGGCATATTCGCGAGAATGGGAAACCAATTCATCAACAATAGCAGTAGATATGACATTCTTGGTGTCGCTCCAACGGCCGCGTCGAGCTCTGCCTTTCTTTTTGCTGGCCTGTCTGATGGTACCGTCCACAATGAATCGGTACTGGAGCAGCGCCTGATGGAAAATATTGCACAACAGAATCTCCTCCGACAGCGCATGTCGTTTCTTGCGCCACGAAGAACCTCATTGTCGGCGATTCCAACACTGTCGTCGCAGTCCATATCAAGTGATTCGCAGAGGATTCTCATGATACAGCACCTTGAACGGAATATGAGAGAGCTAAGTTCGGTTGAAGGGACTAGAGGGACAACGGCAGTGTTGAACCAGTCAGCAGGAGAAGAAACTAAAGGACAAGAGGAAGCACAGTCCTCGAGGTTTGGAGTAAGTGAAATTGACGACAGTCCTGCTCCCAAACGCCCAAGGAACTTTTGATCGAAAGTGGCGATCTCTAGATAGTGAAAGCTTCCAAATTTTGATACATGAATTTTTGAATGAACAAAATGTTGAAAAAGATAACTCTGTCAAGCAGCCATACATGATGATAGCATCGCTAGCAACATTGCTTGGACTAGGCTAGATGACGGCGAAAGTGTGTAAGTACATTCATTGTTGCTTGATCGAAGTACCTAGACCTACTGTACTGTACTAATGTTGTAGTACGGCCCGGTAGTACTAGTGTACGTACACCAGCAGTAGTATTGTAAGTACGCCTGGAAAACCTTAAACATTACCCTGAAAAGCTAATAATAAGCTGCCCGGGTAATTGAAGACAGTGTCTCCCCCGGGCTACATTTTTATGATCAGTGACGTACCAAACCTTCCTTTGAATGGATCTCGACCAAGGATCTTTCCACAAGAAATTAACATGCGTTCATTAGGAACGAGGTAAATTCCAATCAAGCCGACTCGATGGACCATGACCTGCGCTTCAGCTACAATTATTTCACACTCGCTATCAAACTCTAGCTACTCTAAATAAAATAGATAATATTCTCACCATGAAGACTACTGCCGCCCTTGTACTGATCTCGGTCGTTTCGGCCACTGCCTTTATTCCTGTTCACAAGCCTACTAGCACTGACCATCAGGCAACATCGCTATTTGCCAAGGCTGCCAAGTCCAAGGAGGAGGATCTTGAGTTGACAAGAAAAGTCATTGCTGATTTTATCGGGGGAGACGAGGATGACGGATCTGAAGCTTCCTCCCCTGCGGCCTCTTCTGAAGAGTCAGCTGAAAAGAAGGGAAAGAACGGAAAAAAGAGTAAATAAACAATCTACTCATATGGCAAGGAAAAGCTTGCTAGTTAGAGTCTTCTGCGAATTTCCTTACGGACGAACGGACAATAACTATCAGGATAATCTTTTCGAACGACAAAGCTATCTCTTTTTCACATGTTTGATATTCAGCTGAAGCTCTCTTGGGAATCAATCTTACCGAGGCCGGAGGGAGACTATGCTCAAGCTACCTGTTTTGGTGCAATGCCAAGCAGATGCCAAGGGTTGGTATAACGTTACGCGGTGGGCGGATCACATTTTTATTTGAGTCATAGACTGGCAATTCATTGATTTAATCATTAGATATTAAGTAATGCCAGATTTATGATGCAAATGGCACCAAGTTTCAATAGTAGATACCTTTGTAGGCCTTGAAGCGTTTCATTGACGAATCGCCTATCTATTTCAAATTTGTATGAAGCTACTTTAATAGAGTAGGTAGCTGCCTAGACTAGCCAAAATTGCGCAAGTTATGTTATGAGGTTATGAATGGGACACAGTATGAGTACTAAAGAAGTGCGTAGGATACAAAATACTGCTAAAAGTATTTCTAGGTATCTAAAGCAGGTTGCAACCAAGCAAACTCTTCGCGGTAGGCGCCAAGTCCGTGCGGGCCTTGTCCCTTACCAGCGGCCATACCACCAGAGCAACTCTTTGTACAAGAATATATAGCTACAATTCCCCAATCCACCAGATAATCATCACCTTTGTATAAATCCGCTTGTAATACTTCCATAGCCTTGGCCTTGGTGTCGGCAAAGGACGGCGGAATTTGCGATGGATCCGTGTTGGCAATGATGGATTGCGCGGCTATCAGAGCATGCTTGGCTGCTTGATAAGTATTTGTAGTTTCTGCCGGGGAAGCTAACGCCATGGGGCGACTATCGCGCAAAAAGTTCAACATTTGTGGCATTAATTGAAACTCAAAGGCTCGAGGTGCGTGACAATAGGGGCATGGAGGAATCTCGGCGGGTTGATGATCAGAACGGATCCAAAGCGGTTGGCTGTCATCGTCAAATCGTTCTCGGCTAGTATCATCGTCAACTGTCCTAGTAGCATTAGAGTTCTTGTCTTCATTGTTCGTTGTAGAATCATCTCCAAAATGACTGTCATACGTTCGTCTCCATTCCATGGAATACCGCAGGCACTGATCAGGCGCCTTACGTTCCTGAATTCGGCAATAAAATTTTACTGTTGCAGCATCTTTGGTACTTGTTTGGTCCAGTTTGGTTCCTGTGACCATTTCATTGAGATCTTCTTGTTCCAAGTCTTCGTCGCTATCATAACCACTGTTGTCAATTGTCGAGGAGAGAGCAGGAAACATAGTAGGCCTAGCTTCAATTTCATCATTATCATCATCATCGTCGTCGTCGCCATTTAATCGTTTTGTTTTTGGTTCTTCTTCCACTACAAGCTCCGACTCGGCATAGACAGATGGCAAGAATTGGGAACTATCTGAAAGTTTGTTTCCTGGTTCGTCTACCGTTGGAGATGGGTCTTCCATCAATGGTGCCTCCTCATCTTCTTCCTGATGGATCTCTTCAGAAGCGATAATGGATGCAACATTGGCTGCTTCTTTGGACTTGTTGTCGTCAGTGTTTTGAGTCGTCGGCGGCGATGCTGCTGCTGCTGCTGCTTCTGCTTTGATAGCTTTCATAAATCTACGTTTGTACTCTCTTTGGTGCTCCTTCCCGCAAAACCAAATCTTTTGCAGTGGACACTTTCCCGCCGCCCTTTGACCACAAACATGACAGAGATGTACATTCCAAGTTTCAGGTACATGTTTATTCCAGCTTTCTACGATATTCGCAGCAGTGCCCTCCATAGGATAAAATTCATTTTCTTTGGACAATTGGACCCGTAACACTCGAATCCCCGTACCAGCTCTTTTGCTGCTGGAGTTTTCGCTATCATTTTTGGTTTCGCCTTCGTCTAGATGGGACTGTGATCGACAGCAGGTTGGACATCCGAAAATATAAAAGGAACGATGAAAGGCGTCGGGATTATTGTCCAGAGGCACATACAACTGGCAAATGAATTGGAGTGGTTTCGGAGATGTACAAGAGGTACAGATCAACGCCTTCTTTTCTGGTAAATCACGGGGCTGCAACCAACTGGGTCGTCCTCCAATCTGTCCTCCATCCCAATCGTTCCACCAGCGAGCGGATCGATGTCCAACTATATCGGCTGTATCTGGTCGGATGGGTTCTGAAAATCCAAGCTGGATTGCTGGCGGGGTATCATCGCTGTCTTCGTCTTCGACTGTTTCGATTTCTACCATGGTGTAGTATCCTATCTTGTGAGGCGAATGGAAGCCAGAAGCTGTCAGAAATACAGGAGGTTTCACAAATGTTCGAAAGAATGATGAACAAAGCGAGCACAGTATGTAGAGTAGTAATGTAGCTCCTCTCTACTACTAGTTTTTCCAGGTTTTCAATGGCTGAGAATACGAACGAGACAACTCCATCTGCACATTTGCTCCAGATTCTATCAACACACCCAAAAAATAAATCACACTACTAGTAGACTAAGTGGTAGACTAGCTAGACTAGACTAGTAGTCTAGTCTAATCTTTCCGTCACATTCCACGAGATCAGCACAACAAGTTCCTACGCTATAATAATATAATTTTGCTTTATATTTCTGGTACAATTCATTCTACCGGTTACCAGGAGGAAAGTGGTTCATATTATAATGTTAATCCTAATTTTGGGGTTTGCATTGATGCATGGCTACGCTTCGGCCGCGTTTGTTTCTTTGCCTGTATCCGCTGCCACTATCAGGAGTCCACAAAAAATTGACCCGCATCACAAAGTGCAGCAACAGCAACAGCAACAGCAACAGCAACAGCAACCACCGTGGGTCTTGATGGCAGCGCAACAAGATCAACAAGTTATAATGTCCTCCGGTACTCAGCCTCCTGAGATGGATATGCCCGCAATTCGACCGCATCCTCCAAATACAGGTCCTCCTTTGCAAAGCCTCCGGCCAAGTGTCAATCTGAGTACCAACAACCTTGACAACTCGCTTCGAAGCAACAACAAAAAGCGCCAGGAATTGGATAAAGTACCAATCAAGTCAAACAAAAGTGTCTTTTACTCGGGTGTATCCTTGGCTTCGGAAGAAGCACAACGAAAGCACGATGAGCTGGTGGATGAAATGTGGGAGCGAGAACAAGCACTAATAGCTCTAAGCCTGAATACGTCTCAGCTAGAGAGCAACTTGGCATATAAGACAGCTCAATTACATTTTCTTCAGTCTTCTAAACTAGAAGAAACCAATACGTTACAATCTAAGATTGAGCGCTTGACGAAACAAATATTTCAATCCAAAGAGCACGATGAACCACGAGCTCAAAAGAACCATCAAGCCAGAATGGCAGCCTACCAAGAACGTCAGACAGAGCTAGAAGAAGAGATAAAGGCTTTGCAGAACAATCTGGTAAAGGTGACGAACGAAATGCGATCGGAACAGGGACGGTATACAACATTGTCGCAGCGCATGGAGGAAGCATTGGGGACGCAAGAGTGGGAGGAAGCAGAATTCGAACGAGAGTCTCGAGAGCTGAGGGAACAACAATCTTTGCAACAATCGGAATTGACCAATCTGGAACGGCACGTGGCAAACGAAACGAATTTTATAGAAAAGATTCGCAAGACTCTGCGCTCGAAATTGAATGCAACAATTGTGGATAGAAAGAGCGTCGATGAGAAGCTTCATAAGTACCGACAAGATCATCTCAGCCAAAGTATCCTTCTCGAAAAGGCAATTCAGCAGGAAATAGGTATTGTCAATGATGCCATCGCCGATTTGAATGACAAGAAAGTAAATGACTCTAACATACTGGATAAACTGCGACAAGAAGTATCAAGTGCACAACAACAATACGGGGACCTTCAAAGAACACTGGAACAAGAGACCATCGTATTCTTGGAGCGCGAAACGGAGTTGAAAGACCTATTAGACGAGACCAAAGGAAACAAACATGACTTGTTTGTCACGTTACAAAATCTACAAAAACAAAAAGAATCAACGCGATCGTACTTACTAGGTAGAGTGGAAGCGGAATCAAAGCGATTGGCTATCGCAGAACAGCAATTGCGGTATGAGACTCGTATCCACGACAGGGTCCGTCACATGTGGCAAGACCATAGGGATGTTATCCTGGAGCGGACCAGTCTCGCAAAGAAGACAATGCACCATCGTTTTTCTCGCTTACGAAGTGTCTTGCACAGCCAATGGCAATCAGCGAAGCAAGAGGGACGATCTCACGAAAAAATGATGACCGCATTTTATGAGCAGGATGTTGCCGAAAGTGAAGAGGCGATACGGTCTCTACAAGCGAGTATTGATCTTTCTCGGCGAAATGTGCGAGACCTACAACAGCTCATATATGGAACATCCCAAACCACAGAATCTCTTGCGTCGACCAGGAAGAATATCGAATCTGGATTAACAGATCGATTGACACAGGCCACGTTAGATTTGAATCGTTTGAAAGTTGACGAAGAAACGTTGCGTCAAACCTTGAAAAAACGCAATGATGATATGAATGAATTGGAAAGCTCTTCGAGGGCAATTCTAAGAGCAAGCTGGCGATTGACCAAACAAAGAGCACGGCGCGTTCGCAAACTGATACTGCGACGTTGACTGCCGTCACGTTGAGCACCTAAATTCTAGGAAAAACTGGCAATCAACCAAACGGGGAGCAGAGCGCGTTCGCAAACTGATACTGCGACGTTGACTGTCTTGAGAACCTACTTACGCTATGTGAAGCTGTGAAACCGGGATGATTTTTTTGGTAAAATGTAGATTACATTGGGTCATCTAGATTTTGTCGCATTTTTATCCTTGTTGCGCTCTGTTGGGACAACCATGCTGCCAATGAAAGGTGTGCAAGGGAGCACTGTAGTAGATAGATTTTTGGCTTTTCGTTCTTCCAAGAATATACGCCGCCGTTCCAAACAGTTCAAGTATGGTTTGCTCGTTTTGTACAAATCCTTTCGGTATACTTCTGGACCCTGTGCTGCATTGTTAGGAAACACAACAGCTCCAACAAAACTGTCTACATCCTCGTCTCCAGCTTCCTTGTTCGAAAGTGGAAACGCTATACCGCCCGATTTGACGCAGTGATGCGAATCATGTTGCAAACAATCGTCCTTTGCACGAGGCAAGAGATTTTTCCATAAGAACTCTTGGTCTTCACCGTAGCCTTCCTTTCTTTTCAGGTATTGTTTCTGCACGTGATACCACTCTTGAACTAATTCCATCATATCGGGTGCGGCTCGTTTCTGGAGTCCTCCCCACATCCCACCCAGCATAGCCGCAAACGACGAAGGGTCGTGCAGAATATGATCTCTCATAATGTGAAAGGATGTTCCCGATCGTAACCACTCATCAACGGCTGCCTTTTCTCGAAAGGATGGTCGACTGTCCGAGTCGCGTATTAGGTAAACACCGACCGACGGATCGGCTGCGACTAGGAATCGCCAGACCATGGGATTGACTTCTTGGACCACCCACGAAGGAAACTCGGAAGTAACGTTGACGAGTGTTACGTGAGGTAGTTGGGAAAGTTGCTTCATTTCTGCGACCGGTACAGTGTGATCGTGATACACTCTCGCTTGCCAACCGGGAAAGTATTTTGGAAGCATTTGAGCTGTAGCAATCATACCAGCAACGTACTTTGGTCGTATCCCGTAGACACTGTACGATATTACGGACACGAGAGGTTTTGTTGGGTTCGGTGGCACCTTACTAGTATGGTAAAAATTCATCAATGTAGTGCTCGACAAAGTAGACGAGGATGTTGACGTGACTTGAATCATCTGGAGGAAAACGATGCAGGCCAAACAAGCCAGGCAAAGCTTGGCTAGTATATCTGTATCATTTATCCATAATATCCATGGCCGATGTCCTTTGTGAGATTGAGGAGGAGAAAGTATCGGCTGACTTTGGACTGGCTGGACTGCATCATTACCATTCCTTGGCCGACCCGTGATTTTCTTGCGTCTTGTTTGCATCTACAGTTTAGGTTTGTATTGTTGAGTAATCAGAGACACCAGCAGAAGTGTTACAAAAGCAGATAAAGAGGCCAAAACAAAAAATCAGAGAACAGACTCCGATAGAAAAAAGAGGGCCAGTCAGAGCCAGCCGAAGGGAACGTGAGACAAGGAGACCCGAATCCGACGTCACCGGAATGACCCGAAATGCCCCATCCCGTCTCCCACTCAGAAACAGGAACACATCGGGAGAAATCGGATACGACTATTCCCACTTCGGGGAAGAAGATCCACACGCCAGGCTGCCGAA
>Ga0210025_1003190_pt1 | contig 15079 bp, 8 predicted proteins | sample CryGeyme20150102_FD_183989 | JGI IMG/M metagenome (GOLD analysis project Ga0210025, IMG submission 183989) | Groundwater microbial communities from Crystal Geyser aquifers in Utah, USA - Crystal Geyser metaG 2015-0102 (SPAdes) (version 2) | ecosystem: Environmental > Aquatic > Deep subsurface >...
AGTGGTAGAGCAAAATAGGCTGGGTGCTGGTACCTGTGCTGTTAGCCAAACAGCAGGGCAGAGTGCAGTTTAAATCCTTACTCAGGGAGCCCCCCCCGCACCAAGGGGGGTATCAGCTCAGCTTCAATATGTTCCTTCTCGTCTCGGGTTTCGCTCCAGGGACAGTAGAGCCACTGCTTATTTTTTACCAAGTGCCAGTTGTAGTGATTATTTGGAGTTTTCTTCCAATAAGGCAGGAAACACACTGCACATTTAAGATAGCCGTCGTCCACTTTTGCTGTCTTTGAAGGGGGCGGGGGTTTCATTGGATGATGTTCTCGTATCCCAATGACCGCCTTCTTTCTGCGTGCCTCTAATCCCAAACTGTATTCATTCGTAAATTGTTTTTGCTCTTCCCTTCCAACTGTTACTCTCTGCGGCTTTGGGGCCTTCGAGCATCCCCCCCCACGCAGGTGCTTTCCACGTCCCGTTCCGAATGGGCACCCGCATGTGCTACAAAAGTATTGCTTGGGAGGCTGTGGGCGCAAATTATCACATTCTGGCAGGTCCGTCCATGTAATAGCACTTGGAGCCCGCAGCTCCAACGTCGACCTGTGTTCGATGCGAGCTGAAGTTTGCCCTAGTGTCTCTTCATTGTTCAGTATTTTTTCGAGATCCTGTGAGATTGCAATCGAAGTGTCCGAGGTCTTCCCATCTTTCATTGGCTTGTTTCTCTCTTTAATCATGTCTTTGATCCACTCCTCGGCAACGCTAAAATGGACAACCAGCAACGGCTCGTCGCTGGCTCTCTTCGTCCTGTTATGCGTTTCCATGCGGGCGGCGTACTTATGCATCATTTTTAACATAATATCACGGTCAAGAATTGTTCTCGTGGCTGAGAATTCAGTGAATATTTCTCTCCACACCCGTAGCATAGTTTCGTTGAAAACAACTGGAACGTGAGTTGCATTACAGGCGATGTTCTTTCTGTGGTAGACGTTCTTCTTCGGAGATACACCTTTTCGCTTCGTCGACTCAGAAATTGTGTCCGCCCAAGTAGCGTTTGGATTTGTCGCTGCAAGGATATCACGTGCTCCTGCCGCAGTAGCCTCAAGGTCATTACAGTCCACCGCAGTTCGAAGTGACTCCATGTGGTGGGATAGAGACGTCCGAACATCGTAAGGGGATACCCCGGTGACAGGCCCAAAATTGGTGTCAATATCGTTGTCAAAAAGAATGCCAGAATCTCCATTAAGAGTCACATCTTCAATTGCACTGGTGGTGCCACCAGCTTGCTCCTCAATTTGCTCACCAGCTAGCTCAGACATTTTTTGATCGCTGAACTTGTTCAAGTCAAAACCATAAATTTCACAGTTCTTATTACCAAGCACTCTCTGGCAGTAGTCGTGTCCAAAATAAAGAGGTGACAATTCGCCTTCGGGTATTATCTTTCCTTCTCCAAACTCAGCCTGAGCTAGCAAGCCTGGAATCATGCCATCTGGATCAAGCTGCCTCTGCTTGTTCCGATTGTAGTGAGTTACTTTCCAGAGCATTTTGGCATCAAAGTTCAATGCCCTAATGTTCATGTACTGCGCAAAGTGTCGGGCTGCAACAGAATGGAACGTCTCGCAACGCGATGTGCCGAAGAGAGAGCGGTAAGTCATGAGAAAAGTGTTTGTGTTCCTGTAGTTCCGGAGCCCGGTCTCAACGTGCGGCAGAGCACCTTCAGGGTCGAGGCAGCCATTTAAACAGTGAATCGTTTGGTGGATGAAGGCTTCCCGAACTTTCTTTGTTATGAGTGGGTAGGCAGCATGAGCCCTGTTTTTGATGTTGCAACAGTCAACGCCGCCCCGTTCCATTCGTAAAAGTGCGTCTTGGTCCTTCTTCAAGTTTGCCTCCATGACCAGTAGAAGCCTTTTAGCAACTAGGTGCCCTGGTCCTGGAGTTCTCCTTCCGTAAACGCTCGAGTCTTTCCTCTTCTCTTTGTCGCTCAGTTGGAGGCCGTGCAATTTTCGAGCTTCTTCAAGCCTGCGCTCGCACTCTGGGTCCAGAAAATAAATGGCTGCTGACACTTCCTGGCAAAACTTGATGTACCGGGGGTGCTCAGCATTGCACTCCCGGGTCAGACGAAAAATAACATGCAACCCGTCAAGCTTCTTCTTCAGAATCGTCTTCCACAAGCGGTAGCCTGAGCTGCCTGCAACAGGAGGCTCCACTGTCTCCTCCGATTTCCTGAGCAAGCCGTTGCAGCACCCGCAGTCAACGTATAGAATTGACGGAGGTTTGGACCCATTCTTGAAGCGACGACATACCTCGTCCAAGGCATCGTGCGTCCACTCTTCAGCAGTACTAGGAACAACGCAGTAATTTAGAACCAGCCCAAGGTCTCCCGTGATGACAAAAGATTGGGTTCCACCATTTTCAATACTGCCTTTCTGTTTCACGCGCTTAACAACCTGCCGCTGATGGTCGCAGGCCAGAGTGTGCTGTGATCGAATAGTTTGAAGCTCTCGGCATAAATCAGCATGGTGCATTTGAAAATCGGCGAGGAAAGCTCTCTGTAGTTGGTAATCCTTCATAAGCCACCCACGTTCGAGATCCTGAAACGGTTCAAAGCAGTCATACCTTACAATTTCATTGTTCTCCATTCCAAATGCATCGGGCTTCACTATCACGGAAGTTTTCCGATTATATGCATTCCTCAAGGAAGCATGCGTTGCCCAAACCTTCATATTCTGTTGTTCCACAATTCTTGATGCTGGCGTTCCCAGTCTCATTGGGATCACAGCATCAATGTCAACACCGTATTCCCTTCCTGTTTGAATAAATGGCATTTTCTGTCGGTCTGCCAAAGGTAGAGTCACAACATACTTGCTGTCCATTGATTTGATGATTCTGCCACAGCCCTTCTCGTTGCATTTGATGTCAGCACCAATACAATACATTGGGAATCCAGTCATCATATATACAGGCTTCATCCAAGTGTTCTTGTCCTTGATGTAGATGTTCCGAGATTTACAGTAGGGACAGTGACCTGTAACAGGAGCAAATACGAGCAGATCCAAGTAACCTTCTCTCTGAAACAATCTGATTCCTGTACTCCTGTAAAAGTCAACGCCCCATTTTTCTTCAATACAATAAACAGGTTTTCTTGGTAATCTGGAACCTTGGGTCCACTTCTTATACCCAGGTCTACGTACGTCGTTTGCAGCCACATTTATTGGCGGGGACAATAGCTTTGGCACCGTGGGCAACTCCGTCATCGTCTCAAGCTGCTTCGGCTTCTTCTCTTTCTTAGCGTATGGATTTATTATTGAAACAAACTTCCTCTTCTTGTTATTTAGTTTCAATTCCTCGTCTAAAGTACCACCTGTTGTTTTGTCGATGAAGCCCACAGTTGGCATGTTGGGAAGTCTTTCGTTTGGCGTCGTTGTCGTTGCTGGCACTTTCCAACTCTTGTACATGGTTGTGCTCTGGTTTGGTAGTCTTTTGTTGACAATTTTTATGTCATTCAAGTTCCTGGTTTGGTTGATGACTGTAGCTTGGTTCAAGTTGGTAGCATTCGTCGCCGGTTGATTGGGAAAAATCGAGTTGGCCGGAGTTTCGTTCAAAGACGACGCTGGAGTAGTTGCCTTTTGCGGCTGATGTGCCAATTTTTGCAAGTATGGATTAGTCCCCCAGACAGCGGTGGAGTTCGCTATGCTCGTCGGGATTCGGTGCGTACGCTGACTATTCGCAGGACGACTTGCATCGGCTTCGGCCGTGTTGCCTTTACTCGTCGAAGCGATTGCCGTAGTGGGATCATTACCTAGATGCTTCTTTGACGGAGCCTTCGCTACATACATCTTTGCTGGAGTCTTACTTGCATTATTCTTGGCAGAGGATCTCACAAGTTGCAAGGAAGCTCCAGTTACACCACGCGACGGGGGCTTAATTGGACTCCTTGTTGCTGATATCAATGAAGCTCCAGGTAAAATCTGCAAAGATGGCTTTATCTTCATTGGCGTCTTTGGAACTACTGTCGGTAAAGCTCTCGGGACAATACGTGAGGGTTTCTTCTTGATCGAACTCCTCGACCACGCTTCTGGCGACAATGAAGATCCAGGTACAATCTGCGATGATGACTTCTTCTTTGTCGACGATTTTCCATTTCGATGGAAACCGCACCTGCAATCTTTACTATTCACCGCATTCTTCGACAAATAAAATGACAGTTTTTTTTGTCCACCATGCCTGGGACAGTCTAGAATCGTTTTGTACGTACGATGTGCGCTCGTACCAACACCAGGAGCCCTTCCTTGGCCGAGACGGGGCTCGCCTTTGCGGGCGAATTCAGCAAGAATACGCTGCCAATCGGAGTCTGTATTTCCTGTCTTCGGCATGTTTTTGCAACTTATTGTGGTTTTCGCGAAATCTGACCTACAACCGCTAAAAAAAATGACGGGGCTTGAAAAAAGTTCAGCGTAATTTTTAAATTTAATTTACAAAATTTATATATCAAAAGTTTCCAGGAATGAGTATCTGATATCTGCGAAACCCGGTTAGGTAAGGCAAATGAGAACGCTTCTCGTCTCGGTTCAGCGCATCAGAAAGCTTGCCACTCACGTCGTCACATCTGTAAAATCCATGCTTCCCCCGAGTATAGCTCAGTTGGTAGAGCGCTCGACTTTTAATCGTGTGGTCGAGGGTTCGATCCCCTCATCGGGTGAATTTCTTTTTGCACCATTCTTTTTCCGCAGTCTACTCCTATTATTAGAGGAAGTAGCCTCTGGGACTGGTGATATTTTTTGCCCTGCACCCTCTTCCTTTAGTCTGCCAAATGAAAGGGTAGTACTCTAGTAGTGTCTACTATTAGCTACTAGTAGTAGCCTACTAGCAAAGGAGCCTACTACTAGCTAGTAGAGTACCATCATTGGTGTAGACAAGCAAATACCATCGATATCAAGGTTTTCTGTTTTTAAAGATTATTTGCTATCTTGTTGTGGCAACAGAGAATAAACTAGCCTTTTCAACACCACAGGCACCTTCAGAATCTTTTCGCAATGTAGAGCACGCAGCTGACTTAAAAAATATCTCCTTAAAGAAATCTCGACAGCAGCTGATTCATCTTTTCTTCCGGTCCTGGTGTGGCAAAAAAGTTGTGCTTTCCAGGAACAACACCAGGCTCGTGGATCTTGCTGGCCAAGCGTGTTCCCATATCAATGGCACGCTTGGCATCCAATTCCCCAGCAAAATAGGCTCCTCCGATAGGATACACCTTGGCAGCCAAAGCTGCGTTCTCTTTGGCACTCAGCTCTAAATCTTTGTGTTCCACTTGCCCGGCACAGATCACTACATTATCTACTTCCAAGACGCGCTTCTTACCATCTTGGGAAATGTGGAGGTGCCCATTCTCGTCCACGCGCTCGTATTTGACATTGTCAATCATCTCCACGTTTCCCTTGTTCAAAGTTGTGCGGTGAATCCATCCAGTTGTTTTGCCGAGATTCTTTCCGAGCTTGCCCTTTTTCCGTTGCATCAAATACAGCTGTCGTTGTGGCTCATGGTGGTGTTGCTTCTCAGGAGGAAGCAAGCCACCCCGCTGCGACTGAGTGGGATCGATGCCCCACTCATCCCAAAATGCTTGGTTAGATGTCTCCTTGTGAGTCCTATCTTTGCCATCAAAATGCAACAAATATTCGCCTACATCGAATCCAATGCCGCCAGCACCCACTAATGCCACCCTCTTGCCTACCGGTTTTTTGTGGCGAAGGACATCAATATACGACAAGACTTTGGGGTTGTTTTCGCATCCAGGAATCTTGGGATCGCGTGGATTAACGCCAGTAGCTAACACCCACTTATCAACGGCATCACCTTCCTGACGCATTTGATCGTAGGAGATCGTGGTGCCTAACTTGATTTGAACGCCTTCCTTTTCCAGTTGCACTCGAAAATACCGAAGCGTTTCGTAGAACTCTTCCTTTCCCGGAATTCTTTTGGCCATATTGAATTGACCTCCAATATCTTCGGCTTGATCATAAAGAGTCACACTGTGTCCCATTTGCGCGGCGGCAAGAGCAAAGGAACATCCAGCCGGTCCAGCTCCTACAACACTAATATTCATGCGTTGCTCGACAGGCAACTTGAAAATATTCAATTCTGTTTCATGACAGGCCCGAGGATTGACCAAACAACTGGCTGTCTTGGCTTTAAAGACGTGATCCAAGCATGCTTGATTGCAGCCGATACATGTATTAATTTCTTCGGGTCGTCCTTCTCGTGATTTCTTCAGCAGTTCGGGATCTGCCAAAAAGGGGCGTGCCATGGACACCATATCACAGGTACCGTCCGTTAACAAGTCTTCGGCAATGGTAGGATCATTGATGCGATTTGTTGCTACAAGAGGTATCTGCAAAACATCTCCCAATTTTTGCTTGAGTGTCTTGGTGGGGAATGCAAAGGCACCTCGGGGAACCGAAGTAGAAATTGTTGGCACCCGAGCTTCGTGCCATCCAATACCTGTATTTAATATAGTAACGCCGGCATCTTGTAAGAGCTCGGCCAGTGCGACAGCTTCGTCAAAGGCCATGGCATTATCTACTAGATCCAGCAAGGAAATACGAAAAATCAAAATAAAGTCCTTGCCAACAGCTTGCCGCGTTTGTTTGACAATTTCTAGTGGCAAGCGAGCTCGATTTTCGAAGGATCCACCGTACTCGTCCGTTCGAAGATTGGTTCGGGGTGATAAGAACTGTGTCAATAGATATCCTTCCGAACCCATAATTTCCACTCCGTCGTACCCAGCCTCCTTGGCCAAGGTGGCACACTTGACAAAATCAGTAATCGTCGATTGTACTCCACTGTTGCTCAATGCCTTTGCCTTGAAGGGTGAAATGGGTGATTTAGTAGCACTGGCCGATACGCAAAAGGGATGATAGGCGTATCGGCCCGTGTGCAATATCTGCATGCAAATACGTGCCTTCGTTGTTTCGCCACCACTGCTGTTGTCGTTGCCCATTGGAACTTGAACGGAATGAACGGCTTGGGTAATAATTTTGTGTTGCAACATTTCATCTGCATTGGTCATTTTGGATGCAAAGGGACCCACAACACCTACACTGTTGGGAGAAATACCACCCGTTACCATGAGACCAACGCCACCTTCGGCACGTTCTTGAAAGTACTGTGCCATTCGTGCCATTTCGTCGTCATGATGAGGATCATTTCCCATTAACCATCGTACCATAAATTTAGGAATGGTATGTCCTTCCAATCCTGTGTGCATACTACCCATCAAAGCACGATTGGGAAGTTTGCCAATATCGGGGCCCAAATCGAGTGGAGAAAAGAGAGTGGGAAAAGAGGATTTGTCGGCTCCTGTAGCAGCACTTGTAGCAGCAGTTGTACTTGTAGTTGCAGCAGCAGCAGCAGTGGACTGGAACCTGCCAGCCACAGCCATGATCAGGGGAGAAGTACTCCTGTAGTGGAACGGCGTGTAACAGTTGACAGTAGCATTCTCATCATGCTTTATTATGGGAAAAAACAATTAAAGAATAACAGTTTGACGTAGTAGACTACTGTACTGTCCTTTAATTTCAAAGAACAAGTATTTGGAACCACCGTCTGTCGAAACAAAACTGAAAAAAAAATCAAGAAGATTAACACAAGAATGTGTTACTACTCCAATACTGTAAATTGGATTGCCTTTCGATTCCTTCTTCTTGTGTGTTCCTACTACTAGTACTTAGATATGAATGTCCTGATGATGGTTGTGATGCCATTCTTAATAATGACAGAGAGGATTGATTCCCTTCTTCAACAGAAGTTTTAAACGCAAAACATCCAAATCCATCATCACAGATCAAGATTGGTGTCAATCACATCAAGTTGTGATGATGACGAGTAGTGTAAGGAATAGATTCCTGAATAGTGATAGGGATAATAAAGTGCGCGGAAAAGGGAAAAAATAAAAAAAGTTCATCAGCATAGACAACAAAGGTTCCCAAATATTACTCTAGTCTACTTCCTGTTATTATTCGTGGAGCTACTACTCTACTAGCTATTCTACATGCAAGTACTCTACTCCAAGTAGATTCATCGATTGCTTTATCTAAAAGTTCTTCCGTCATTAAGTTTTAGTTAGTCTATGCCTACGCGTCTACGCGTCTACGCTGGTAATCATACCATTGCCAAAAAGTTTACCGTATCTATTATCAATCGATCGGAGCAAGGAGAGGATTTCCTAGCAAAATCACAGCACTTGGGAAAAAAATCTTCTTCTCCCATATTATACACCACGTTGCGGTGATGTACGAGTTCTACTGGCGGTCATATTATTAGTATCGACACATTTCCTGCATCTACTCAAACATCAATAAAACATAAAAGAAAAATATCAATGGAAATATCTCCATTAACTTCCCTTCTCACCTCTTGTTCGAACATTCGAAAACGAGCACGATCATGGACAACCCTGCAACAGCAACAACAACCTACAAATAATGGTAGTACCAATACTGTTTGCAATGGTAATGGAGCAAAAAATGACACGGAAACAATGCAGCAAGAGCAACGTCATCGGGCAGAGATTTTAGATCATCAAATATGGGAGTATCAATCTGCCATTCAAAGGATTATGAAACGACGACAACGACTTTTACCTGTACAATGTAGTGATAACATACCATCCGTTTCCAAGGACTCTACAATGATCCAAACCCAGCAAACAGAAACAGAAACAGCAGCTGTAACTACATCCAGCAGTGCCACCAAAAAGCTTCTACAAGAACATAGACTTTTACAATCCAAAGTCATGGATAAGACTTTGCAACGCCAACAAGAACATTTATTGTTGTCTCGTATAGCCATGTCGGTTCCCGCCGTTTGGGTTGCTCAACAAAAAGCTATTACTACAGACCGAGAGCTGCAGCAGCAGACTAGAAACATTACTCAACAACCACAACAACAAGAAGAACAACAGCATCGCATCGTCCTTTTGCAGGAAGCCATGCGGGCTCGAAATCGATTCGTCCAAAAAGTTTTGGTCGTTCAACAAAAGCTACGTGAAGTAAATCAAGAATTGCGGCAAGTCGACATGAAATGCCAGCAACTACGACAACAAAATCGAGACACCTGGAATGCCTTGCAACAAAAACAACAGGAGGAACAGGAGGGAAGAGTTGCCGCAGCTGCTACCAATGCTACTGCTACTGCTACTGCCGACGATGCTACTACTATCAATAATAAAAGTAGTAAAACTACCACTAGTAGCATAAATACAGAAGAAGGAAACAATACCGACAGGCTTGTCAAGGAAACATTGGTGCTCAAACGAGTCCTTGCCGATATTCTAGCCCAACAAAACATGGTGGATTGGTACCACGATGAGCGTTTACTGGAAACGATTCAAAAGTTAGAATGACACATTTTTCGTGCTGGAGGATAGTATTAATAGAAGTTACATAGTACCCGATAAATTTATGATTTGAGTTAGTCCACTAGTGGTATGATGACTGGAATTTCTAGGGAGTTTTAACATGACTGATCTGAAAGTGAAATCGTTTATGCTGCCTTATTTCATCATGGTGGGAAGAAAAAAAAAAAAATAATGACTTTGGATAATTTCATTCTATTTTAGTATTTATACAAAACTTTCACCTACTATAAAACGTAGATTCAGTTCCGCTATAGTGAAGTGGTTATCACTCTTGACTTTGAATCAAGCATCCGCAGTTCGAATCTGCGTAGCGGAATATTTTTATTTTGCTGGTGAATTATTTTTTCATTCAACATCTCACTACCTGGTACCACATAGTACCATTATTTTATGTACTAGCTACTCTAGTAGTACGTACTCATGTCTACCAAGTACTACAATAGTAGTAGTACTAGACCTACTAGTACTTGGTGCTAGTCAAGAAGTCGTCCTCTACGGCTTAATTAGGTTCTGCTATGTTTTTTTTACTTGCAGTTTTTTAAACAACACTACTGCTACTAATAGTAGTAGACTACTAGTACTACTGTACTAGCTAGACCTAGTACCAGCCTAATTTAGTAGACGAATAAAGTATAGCATCTAAGGTTGTCATCACAATTATTGTTTAGACAGGCGCTTCCGTAGACAATAATTGCTGTAATGAACTGTATGATACCAGGAGAGGAAGGAAAGAAATAATAATAACCATCGAATTTATACTCTAAAAGGACTGAGCTCTTCGTTGAGAGCGAGCGGCCGTAATCTACTATTATATTAGTATTCGAGCCACTTCCCAGGTTTTGCGGTCAATGATGACAGTACAAGTGTACTGTTATTGCTTGCTACAGTAGTCGGTCGTAGCGCTACAAGCCCTGTTGGACACAAAATTATTATTTGTGGAATTGAAAATTATCCACAAGGCGTATCCACAAGACGATGCAGAATTTTGCCTCAGAAACGACAAAAAAAATCTGAGAGTTTGATTAGTCTACTACTACTACTAGTAGTAGTAGCTAGCTAGTAGTAGCTACTCTGGCTAGCTAGAGTAGCTACTCGTAGTAGACTAGTACTACTGCTACTACTACTACTAGTAGTAGTAGACTAGTAGTAGAGTGCTGCTGACTGTTAACGTTGGCTGACTGTTAACGTTTAAGGGATTCTTGACATTTAACTAGTACACATGCAGTGTCACCTAAACATTTTTTTAACCTGTTAAACACTATGTGACCTGTGACCATATTTGTCATTTAATGTTTGCTAGTTGTATCACTGCATAAACGTTTAGTCAGCTGGAGGCTTTCTGGTCTCTAGATTTATGAAAGTGGATTCTGTCCTCTAGCTCACTAAGTGATTGTCCAATTCCAATAAATAGATGATGAATGGAAAGGTCTCATCAAGAGCTGTCCATTTAACTACTCAAAAAGTGTTTTGAGACCTTAATGCTTCCTGTATATTTTTTGTCCTGATGTCAATACGGTGATGTCATCCTTACTCTACTAGCTACAGTAGCAGCGAACCACAGTATTATTTCTCTCGCAAGACCACACGTCACGAAAGTACGGGGACGCACACTACTTCTGTCTTGATTTTTGTTGGCGGGAGATTTTCAGCATTGCCTGGCAGGCAGGATCGCCTATGTTTGACGTTGTTTTTTGCCACTACTAATAATAACAAACCACAATATTATTATCACACCTCACACCACCACAAAACACGGATAAGGACGACGACTTCGACGACGAAAAAGACAAAGAGGAGTAGGAGGTGACAAACAGAAAAGGTGGACCATGACGACCGTTTCCAATAAGGATGTTAAGCTAGCCTTTTCAGCCGTCGGATTGGAAGGGCTTAGTGGATCCTTGCTCTCGAAATGTGAGTATCCTCAAAACTCAAAATACTACGGCAGTTTGAATGTGATCATTATTTCGTTTTCAACTCGATATTGTCATGCTCTCGAAATAAAACCTAATTCATTTGCGCTTTATTTCTTTGTATCTGTGCAGGTACTGCGCTGGCCAATTCGTTGCACCTTCAACCGGATAAAGTGGCCGAATGTTGGGAAGCCTTTAGTTTGAACAAAGGTGTGAGCAAATTGGACGATCACTGCTGGCAAGCCTTTCGCAACGAACTGGGCAAGGAATCGGAACGCAATCCCTTTCACAATACACCCACCGAAGAGAAAGCCGTTTCCACTCGAAAAGGAATGGGCAAACGACAGGTTGGATCTCCCGATGCGGTAGGATCTGCTCTAATAACTCCTCCTACCAAACGAATGGCCACGGCACAAAAAAAGGGTAACGATAAGACCGACAATAGCAACCAACAGATGGATGTCATTGCTGCATCTGACACGACTCCTACACCTTCCAAAGCAACTCCCGATTCTATCGTCTCGTCAATGGCGTCATCATTGACTTATACTCCACCCAAATATGAAGAGCGTACAGGATCTGGTACTTGCACCCTTTTATTTAATCCCAACGATTGGGCTGCAAGCATTTCCAGTAAAGCCTCGGTGCAACCCAGATGTACCATTTCCTACAATCAATTTGAAACGAATGTACAAGAGCCATATCGTCACTTGTTCACAACCTTGGACGATCGTGCCAAAGCTTTGGATCGGCACTTGGTGGATTTTGAGGAAACGTTGTGCCAACGTTACAACATTGCAAACAATAACATCGAGGGGGGTGCCGAAGGCGTCATGACGGACGACAATGCTATTGCACCCTTGGCAAGTGTCGGTGATCCTTGCCAGGAAATGATTTGTAACATTGGACGTATCTGTAATGTGGTATGTAGATAATTGACTTAAGAACGTGGCCTCTGTGATTCTTTGTATAGTTTTACGACTTACACGTGAATTTTCCCGATACACACAGGCACACGAAGGACGCATCAATAAGACATCGGTAGTCCTCGAGGGCTCGAAACATTTGGGAGGAGCTCGCATTGAAGTTGATTTGTCCCACTTACAAAATGAAAAGGAGGTGGACTTTTCCCTTTTTCCAGGTCAAATTGTTGCTGTAGAGGGAATGAACCCTACAGGTCGGAAACTGACGGCGCATCGCATTTGTGAGGGAGCGGCTCACGGTGTCAACAAGAGTACCGCCAGGGAATTGCTTCAATTTCATCACTACGAGGCCCAACAAAATGGCCAGCCACTCAAAATTATGTCGGTCGCGGGACCTTACACTACTAGTGACAACCTAAATTACGATCCATTGTACGATTTTATGGAGCAGGTCATGGAAGAGGAACCAGATGTTGTCATTATGGTTGGGCCCTTTGTAGACATGCGTCACAAGGACATACAAGCTGGAAATGCAGGTCTTCAACTTCAGGATGGGGAGAGCTTGACTGTCCCTTTTGAGGCCATTTTTGCCAACAGAATTTCCATAATTTTGGAGGATTATTTTGCTGCCAAACAAAATTCCACTCAGTTCGTTCTGGTGCCTAGTTTGGACGATGCCACGGCAGAATTTGTGTAAGTATTCATGACTCTTCTGCTGTATCTTAAGAATGATAATGATTGTTTCTCACCGCATGTCATGCACGTTTTCTCTCCCTCCATTAATTGCAATTGCAGCTATCCCCAAGCTCCATTCCAAGATCGTGTCTTTGGACAAGCAGGAAAGTTTTTGAAAATTACGGGAGCATCGGAAGTCGAAGTTGGAACCTTGGGACTGGAAAGGCTCACGGCCAGCATTAAAAAAGGTGAAGCGTCTTACAGTCGCGTTCACTGCGTTTCCAACCCATGCACATTCAAAATAAATGAAATTGTCATTGGCGTCAGCGGCACGGATGCTGTTTTCCACATGAGTGCAGACGAAACCAACGCAAACTTGGTGCCAGGATCTAGACTGACCCGTATCGCGCAGCATATGTTGCAGCAACGAAGTTATTACCCACTCTTTCCAGCCGCACGTGGCACAAATCTAGATTTGAAGCGCATTAAAAAGTGGAGCATGCCATGCCAACCTGATCTTCTAATTGTTCCTTCGAAGTTGACAAGCTTTGCTCGTCAAGTATTGGACTCTACTGTCGTAATCAACCCAGGACAACTGACTAAAAATACCACAGGAGGCACATTTGCGATCATGAACATTCACCCTATGAAGCGAGAAGATCTTGAGAATGCTGGAGGTGACGACGTGGAACTGCCACACAACGTTGCTGATCGAATGAGACTAGAGATCAAGAAAATTTAGATGTTTGGCTACAATTATGTCTTCTCGGCGACTTGCTCTGTTCTGGTTGCCACCAGAGTGATGATTAAGTAATGGTTGAGGGAAACGCGGGGTCTATTCTCCTCCACCACTTTTCAAATTAATGATAGTGTCAAAGTTTGGTTGTCTCTTTACGACAGTATTGCTTGTACTCCGTAGAGGATTAAGGCTGTCGCAGTTTCTATCTACAATGCAACAGACATTAGCTAGCCCCTTTGACCTTGTCCAGAGCCAACGTTAACGGCCATGGCCAGAGCATTTTCAGATGCGATCTGGTCCCCGAGTAGACCGAGAATGATACTGTATCGCCACCATTCTTCAGGTGACATTTGCCGCAGCGTCACGCCTTGGCTGCTAATGGACCGTGCGTACGATAAGCTATCCGTATCTCCTGCACGGCACGCCGCGTAGCAAATAGCATGTTCCATGATTGGCCGAGACGAAAAGTCCCAGGATTCGAAACGAAGGGCACGTTTTACCTTTTCATCTTGATCACTATCCGAAGGATTCCCTTCGATGCCATCCAATGCCGACGTCAGATGATTCACAATCTCCTTCCATTCATCTCTACTTTCGTCTTTTGCAGGCAACCAAAAGTCGGGTTCTATGTCTGCAATGACCAGGTCGACGTCTTTTTCGTCGTCATCTTTTTCCACCGACATATTTCCAAGATTCAACATATCTCCCAGCAATTTAAGCCCAGCAGCCATACGACCGTTCCCAATCTTATCACCTCCTGTATCTTCTACTGGGAGCAAGATGGATGCAGCCAAAGAAGCAAGCGGAAAGTGTTCCAGAGAGCGCCGGTTGCCATGCTCGTCCTTTTGGAGATCGAGCAGTGTGTTCCAAGAATTGCGAAGCGAGTCCCACCGATAGTCTTTTGTTGACAGGGTACCATTCAGAGTGAGTCGAAACATAAGCAAGGTAGCTTCGGTCAGAAGAGCTGGAGTCGGTGGAAGCCATGTCAAGACATCTTCACAGGATGGATCCCAGGCCTCAAAGTCAAGAGATGGCGGCAGTGTCTCTTTCACAATAATCTGTGTCCCTGAGTGATCTTCCACCCTTTTCTGTTCCTCCTTTTGCTTCCCACCGCCCAACAATGTTTTGAAAAAATTGGCAGTTTTGCTGTTCTCACCATCATTCGCGCGCTGAGTCCAGGCAATGGGAGCTTTCCTTTGTGGTCGAGTCCACGCTTTGCCTTGAGAGAACCCACTGTAGTCTAGCACTCGATCGATATTTCGATCATACAACCGCAATGCTGTACTTCGCCCCCGACCACGTTGTTCTCTGTCGATTGAATACAAAGCTCCAAAGCAGCTCAATCGACAATCGAAAAACAGCAGCCCACTGCCTTCGTAATTCGCAATTCCATCACTGTTGGCCAGGAAGGAATTGCGAATTACGAAGGCAGTGG
>Ga0210025_1003194_pt1 | contig 15068 bp, 7 predicted proteins | sample CryGeyme20150102_FD_183989 | JGI IMG/M metagenome (GOLD analysis project Ga0210025, IMG submission 183989) | Groundwater microbial communities from Crystal Geyser aquifers in Utah, USA - Crystal Geyser metaG 2015-0102 (SPAdes) (version 2) | ecosystem: Environmental > Aquatic > Deep subsurface >...
TGCCGCTCCTGCTGCTGTTGCTTCCTCGTACAATAACAATAGCACCAGCGCTTACAACGGTGCCTCAGCTACGAAGAGGAGGGCGAACAGCAATCGAAGACCAAAACCAGCAGCCGCAACACCACCACCACTACCGCCGCAAGAAGACTTTTTTGCGCAAGCTCCAAAGGAAGACTTGTTTGCTCAAGATCCGAAGGAAGATTTTTTTGTCCAAGCTGCCGCCAATTCTTCCATTCCACCTCCTCCTCCAGAACAACCTCAGACAACGAGTAGTAGCTATCAAAGAAAAGCAAGCTATGGAAGTTTCGGCAGTAGCGCTCCTGCGTTTGATTCCTTTGAAAATGAAACTTTTTCGAGTGGCGCCTTTGATGTCGATCCTTTCTCCTCGTCTCAGCAGAATGAACAACAGTACCCTTCGATGCCGCCGAAACAGCAACAACTTACTCCTGCGCAACGGCGCATGAACAAAAAGGGGCGGCCTCCCAGAAGTGACAATGCGAAATCGGCACCTTCTAGTGAAGTCAGTTTTGGGTCCGTGACATCATCACAATGGCCTTCTACCCATTCGCAGCCAAACCTTTTTCAACAAAATTTATCGACACCTCCACGATCGTCCCGGCATGTACCTCAACAATATCAACAAGAGCCACCAAAACGTACCATGGCTACATTTCCTTCTAACTCTTCCATGCAATCATCATTTACTGGTCCTTCTCGTCCTAGTAGTGGTAGTAGTGCTCCAAAAGTTGTCAGTTATACACCATCTTCCGCGATGACGCCACCTCCAACATCATCAGGGAGCGTCGGAGGAGGCGCAGCAGCTCGGCGACGCATGCGAAGTCAAATGCGACACTCGTCCAGTGGATCTCTGGGAGGATCAGAATCGGCGAGTTTTGACGAAAGTTCTTCTCCGCCGGCGTCTCCCATGAGCGGTCGGCCATTGCATCCGGCGCACAGCAACGGAAGCGTCGGATCGTCCAATGGTAACACGCAACAGCAACAACACGCACGAAATCGTGTGTCCAGTTATACCTTTTCGGGACAGCAACATACGAGTAATAATACTCCGGGAGGAGGCGGTTGGCAACATTCGCCGTCACCTTCTGTTCGGGGGAGCGGTGCTTCAGTGTGTTCATCTGCTGCCGAAAGCGACGTTGATTTGTTTGATAGTCGCAATACCGGAGGAGGTTTTACCTTTGATGCGTTCGGGTTGGATGCTTCTGAAATTGATCGGGAAGTTCAAGAAGCGATGCAAGCAATTACAGGCCCTGGCGAATTCAATCCTTTTGGATTTTCAGCGAGTCATAGTACCAATAATAGCACGAGCAGTACGGGACAAGACAACAATACTCAACTGAACAAGCAACAATTTGACAATAGCGGTGACGAATTTGAGCCGCAGGTATGGGACTCTCCACCAGGGAGCCGGAGATCAACACCCGCCCCGCCACAAGACGTTGAAGAGTACGACGGTTTTGTCGATGGATTCCGTGTATCAAAACCCTCTCCATTGCCACAAATCTCAGTTCATCGATCACCAGCGAATTCGGAACGTTCTTCTAGCCTATCCAGTATTACCGATCACAATACAGAGCACGGGGCACCGCGCCGCAATGTGTTCAAGGAAAAGGCAGGTTTTAGCTCTAGCAACCGTTCCCGTACGCGTCGGTCTACTCAACCGCAATCAAAGGCACCTACCAGGAAGCAGTGGGTGCCGCCCCCTGGTGCCGTCAAAATGCTAACACCTCCTCGCCGTGAAATCGCCAAAGGACAAGAGGCAGCACCACAGAGGCAACAGGAACCTCCTTGTCCGTCGTTGTCTGTGGACGAAGAAGCTGAGCGCTTCTGGAACGATCATCTTGTTCAGATTGATGATGCGGTCAAGGTGGAAAACAATGAAAGGCAAGCTCTCGCTAAACAACAGCAGTCAACGCTGGTGCCTGCGACATCCAAGGAGGATGTCGCCTCTACTCTGAAAAATAGATGGCAATCGGTAGCCAAGGAGGGTACACATTCTCTGAAAAATAAATGGCAAACACCTGCTGCAAAATACTCGAATTCTGCTTCACAACCTCAGCAGCGTGAACAACAGTCAGAGATGCCGCAACCAGCTGCGCGATTTACTCAAGAGGCATCCTTTCGTAAACAAAAGGGAGAAGAAAAGAAGGAAGATGACGCCTCTGCTGAAGACCGGGATAATCAAACTGATACCACCTCTGCTATGACCACTGTTTTCTCAGAACCTCAATCTTCGTTGTCGCCTGGCATGAATCACACTAAACCAACAATACGGACAGACCTGCATCAGAGCGAAGAAACAGAGTCTGCGGCTTTAACGCCGACAGAACTACGCAGGCTTGAATTGGATCGACTACGTCACAGTACAGCTTCTGGAAAGCCATTCAAGGCAAATTTGCTCCACAGCGTGACGACAGGTGAAAACAAAATGATCAAGCCGCAGCAGCAGAGAGCCAACGAATGCAACGACCTAAGGTCATCCTTCGCCAGCTTAAAGGAGCGCTTGAAGTCGCCAGTTGAAAAGAAGGAAGCAAACAACAGCAATACGGTGCAACAGCAGCAGCAGGGCGTTTTCTTTGCGTCTCCTGATGCCCCACATGCACCCAAGTCTGAAGTTGGCGTGTCCTCGTTTGCACGCCAAAAAATGAAGATTGCTTCCCTGTCGTCGTCTTCCAAATCTGAGGTCGGTGTCAGTAGATCTCCTAGAAACAGAGAGCAGTCAGAATTGACGGATTCTGTTGTTAATCGGATGCGCGAAAGGAATGTAGATTCGGCGCCCTCCGCCGCCACCAGAGCCTCTCTCACGGTATCTTCATCTACACCTGCCTTTATGGCGATTAAGTTGCGGAAAATAGAAACGTCACCATCACTGAAACACAATGGCAGCGATCAAACTGATGATGCCTCTTTAAGTGACGGCCTAGAGTTCAAAGATTCGTACAGTGAACATCGCGAACAGGAACCGAGCCAAACGCAGGAAATAAATGAATCTTCTTCGGGCGATTATCACAGGAACAGTTATAATGGGCAGCCTCCAGTTCAATCACCAAAAAGACAGAGCTATCGTGAACGCCAAATGGCCAAGGAGCGAGAGGTGAAGGTGGAACATCCAGCAACTCAGTCATACGAAGAACCAAAGAGAAACGTTGAAGATATGATTCGCCGTCGAATAGCGGCGAATAAGGCGAACCGTGCCAGCTCACCTGCTAACGAAAACCTGCAAACTGACACTTTTGATGCACCTGGCGACGAACACTTTACAAACATTGATAAAGCTCGAGTGTCGCTTCAACCACCTATTTTGCCCCCAAAAGAGTCTGAGTCTCATCCTCGAGAGAAGCTGGCGACAGCAGTCGGCGGTATTAGCGCTGGAGGTTTGTCTTCCTTGCATGCTCAGCTGAAGCAAAGGCAAGATCTCCAAGAGCAGGATACACAAACTCATTCAGCCACTAAGGGAGATCAAGCAAAGCTACATGGAAGACCTAGACTCGAAAAGCTCGAACTTACTGCTGCCGATAGTCAAGGCAGCGACAAGAAAGGCAGCCCCACAAGGACTCCCAAGGCAACTTATGCAATGTTAAATGCGTTTTTACACGGACGAGAAACAGTTTCAGGGCCCGAAGAATCACCTTTCAAATCTAAGTTTGGGGAAGAAAACGACGATTCGGCAACTTCCCCGCCAAACTCCAGTACACAAGCCTCGTCTGTCCACATTGACGATGGACGCCCGGCTCTCAAGAATGACCCAAAGTACTCAAGATATTTTACTATGCTCAAGATTGGCATGCCGATGGACGTTGTGAAACATGCACTGGTCAGAGACAACCTTGATCCGAAAATCATGGATGGCGATCACAACAAACCTGCACCCATTGGAGGTGTGCCCCTGAAAGAAGACCCTAAATACTCCAAGTATTTCAAAATGTTGAAGATTGGTATGCCAATGGAGGCGGTCAAGCATGCCATGGAAAGAGATGGCCTCAATTCTCATGTGATGGATCAAGATCACAACCTGCCGGCAGACTCCAACATGGATAACAAAGACGAGGGACCGAAAGAGAAAGATTCTCACCGTCGTTCACGGTTGCATTGGAAGCCGATTCGCGAAGTGCGGCGCAACTCGCTATGGGCCAAGATCGACGAGGAAATTGATCCTGACAACATTGAAATTGACGAAGAAGAGTTCGCTGAGCTTTTCCAGGCTGAAATCGAAACCGATGTTGACCAGGCCAAAAAGACCAAGGCCAGAAGCCCCCGAAAGGGCGCAGCTGTTCGTGTCATTGATCCGAAGCGTGCCAACAATGGTGGAATCATCCTGGCTCGTCTAAAACTGGATCATGATGAAATGGCTGATGTTGTTGATCGAATGTAAGTATTTCGCCTGTATTTCTTAAATTTTGCGTTGCTTCTGCTAAGTCAATTCTAATTCCATTTTATCCATTCTAAAAGCGACGAGAATGGAATGACGGGAGAGCAAATTGAACACATTATTGAATATCTGCCAACAGCGGATGAGCGTCGGGCGCTGGAAGCGTACATGCTTGAAGGGGGACAAGACGCTTCCGAGAAGTTTGATGGACTGTGCGAATGTGAAAAATTTATGGTGTCAATGATGACTGTAGAGCATGCGAAGCGAAAGGTTCGAGCCTTACTATTTAAATTGCAGTTTGAAGAGGCTCTAGAAGCTCTTTATCAGGAAACTTACACTGTCGAGGCTTCGTGTGACGAACTGAGCAACTCTGTTCGTCTGCGCCAATTGCTTGGCATCATCCTGACATTCGGCAATCGTCTCAACACTGCAGGAAAAGGCAAAAAGAAAAAGGCCGGAGCCTTCACCTTGGATTCTCTACTAAAATTGAATCAAGCCAAAGCGTTCGACAAGAAAACTACGTTTCTCAACTACATTGTTCAAATTGTCCAGAGAAATAATGAATTGCTGCTTCGCTTTGCGGACGATTTACCAACCGTAGCTAAGGCTGACAAGGTCTTTTGGGAACAATGCGTGTCCGACTTGGAGGAAGTTGAGAACCAGCTAGAGAATGTTAGAAGAATAGCTCTCTACCAGGCTCGCCAGGCCAAGAAGTTCCGGCGCCAGAAGAAAAGGCACCCCAACGGAGAAGATGGTGACGAGGAAAGCCTCAGCGATATGTCGCTCTCCCTTGAAGAGGAGGTCGAAGCACTACGTTCTAGTCCCATTGGTCTCTTTACGCTTTCCGCCATTAAAAAGGTGTCGTTCTTGCGCGATAGGGTGGAAGGGACGAAAGTCAAGTTTCAAAAACTTTTGGAATATTTTGGAGAAGATAAGAATAGCACCCAGCCACACGAACTATTTTCTACCATTGTCAAATTTTGCCGCGACTTTGAGAAGGCGAAAGAGCAAGTTTTTGCACAAGAAACGAAGAAAAAGCGCGAGGAGCGGAAACGTCAAAGCATAACGAATGGGAGAAATGCATCTAAGACGCCAGGAAAACCTCCGCAGCACTCTCAAATGCCTATGAGAGCATCGAATATGCAACCAAATGCCAGTCGTCTGATTGAGGATATGAAGCGAAACAGTCAAGCATTCGCGAAGCGACAAACTCCGCCAGGTATTCCATCGCAAGCTCCGCAACAGCATCAACAACGCCGTGACTTTACTCCTTCAGTATCACCACCACACTCCGAAGTGAGCCCAAGGTCTTGCCATCCTATTTCCGAGACCACACTTGGTCCCACGGGTAATAGCAATGCATCCTCTGTGCAAAGCACTCGTCAACATACAGCGGGTGCGGGCCAGACTTTTGCTTGCGACAGTCAGGAGATGAAGGAGAAAGCTGCCAGTCTCACTAATATGCATAGGCAAGATTCGTCTCAAAATGCCAATGAGTATCCTTCCTCGCCTTCCCAGGTCAAAGCCGAGCCGACAGCAAGAGGAAGTGGGGCTCTGTCGAATTTTGCATCAGCATCACACCAGCAGACCCGTGAAGTAGACTCCTCTGTGTCATCATCAGAAACTGGATCTGCTGCCCTTCGAAGAAAAGTTAGGATGCGCAGCCGTCGTCCCGGCAGCACCTCATCTCCAGAATCGCGACCAGAGGATCCAACCATAGCTGCATCGAACACGAGCAGACACCAGTCTGGCCTAGCAACGGCATGCGGTGCCGAATGCCCAAGCAGCGTGCCTACCAAAGATAGTGCGAATGATTTGCTGCGAAGCAAATTGCGTCACAAGAGGATGCTTGAAATGAAGCGCAGGGAAGCCATAGAACAGGAGCAGTCGTCTTAGAAATGCCGCTCTGAGATGAGCCCAACATTGAAACTGTCGCTGCGCCTTGTTGTAGACAAATTGGAATCCCGGCCGTGTGAGTGGACTTAACGCTGATTCCGCCAATGGTATCACTATCATTGCAGCATTTTAAATGATGCAGTATCTAATCCCGAGCCAATTTTCTCTATGTCTCTCCACATGGTCGAGTGCGGCATGTGAGGAAATAGAACCCTAAAAGAGATGTCTCTCATTCTGAATAGACTAGAAAGCAACATTTTCGATTGCAAATTGAAATGATTAAAGTAGCGGTATTTATCATGAAATGCTATGTAGAATTGTGAGTTTTATGTACTCAATATTTATAATTTCATGCAGTGTGAAATGTATCACCATCGATGAAGGCAATGAGCACAGGATCCCGTCCCCTCGCACTGGCATTTACTGCTCAGCAGCATTCTTTACCACTGGAGAGTCGAGGGCGCGGAAAGGATCACTGGTGTTGGTGCTACGTTGCTCAAAGGTTTGCATTGTCAAAGATGATTGATTCGAGTATTGTATCGCGTCTAGTTGATCTGTGGCTACAGCATTGGGGGCATTCCTGATCATTTCTTCAGCTAGACCGTTTGCGTCCTTTCCTAGTTTCTCTTTCGTCGGAAGTACCCAAAGGCCAGCCGGATTGTCGCTCATGGACGAAGCCTGGTGGTACCAAAGTTTCCACTTACCGTTCTCCTTTTTAAAGGCATTCGTCGCAGACAGCGTCTCTATAAGCTCGCTTTTAGGCTGCAGCTCACCTTTGACAATAGTGCAAGAAATGGAATAGACAGACTCCTTGCAAAAGACGGTTGCCTTTTCACTCGTCTGGAATTCGATTTGAATTTCTGATGGTTCCATCCAGTTCCTTCGAGAGACTCCATCCATCTTTTTCACAGCATGTTTCCAGCTCTTCATGATGTTTTCATAGCCGACCAATTTCTTCATGCCCGGAAAATGACAGATACAACGCTTGTCGTTAAGCCAAAGAGATTCCATGTCGGACATATCCAGTGATGAAAACGCGCTGTAGAAGTGAGCATTTGTTTCCATGATTGATCGAAAGTCGTCAGCAGGAATACGCCTCTGCTTCATTCGAGATCTCTTGCCCTCCTTTGCCTTGCTAGGCTTGGCTTGCGCTTGCTCCGTCCCAAAGGTAGGAGAAGCAATGACTGCGGCAATGTCCTTTCTCATCTTGGGGGGAAACGGGAAAACAGTAGATAAAAGATGGAATATTTTGGTAGGGTGGTAGCTTGTAAAAACAATTACTATGGTAGAGATAAAAATAAATTGGTGTTTGCGAAAAGATGAGGGGATGCTGGAGGCAGAAAGAGCGAATGTTGGCGGCAGTAGATAGTTCCGTGACAATTTCAGCGATCCTTATGAATCACGGAAACTTTTTAGCGGTCCATTGTGCTGTCATTAGTAGGCAAATCACCCAAATAGTGAGCTCTGGTGTTGCGCGCTGGCCTTACCCAAATTTTGCCTAAATACTTTAACCTCTTCGTAACTTTATTCCTTCGGTATTTCCAAATAAAAAATAATGATCAATCATGTTGTTACATTTTTTCGCTTCCTCACATTTTCAAAGGTTGAGCTAGCGTTGTTCGCTGAAGCTTATTATTAGTCTGGCGGCAGTCACAATTAACTTAGCTTTTACAAGGACACCAGAGCAAATTAAATTAAGATTAACCAAGGCACATCTCCCAGACATCGAAACCAAGATCCCTTGCACCAGCTCTAGGAGGAGTAAATTCAAGATGAGGAGGAAAAGTCCCAAGGCAACAAAGACCTACAACCGAGACGCGGATCGTATATTAGCTGCTAACTCCATCTTTTATTCTGCCTTTTCAACACTAAATTATCCGGCAATGGAAGATCTTTGGTTACCGGACAATACTAGTATTTGCATTTTTCCCAATTCGAGACCACTGCGAGGATCGTCTGCAATTCTGAAGTCATGGAAGCATGCGGTTGAGTTCATGAGTGGGAACGACTTGCGCAATTGGATGACACCCGATCGGGTTCGTTTCGAATATATAGGGACCAACCGTGCAACACTGGTATGCGATGAATTGATATTCTGTCGTACCCAGCAGATCGTCGCTGGAAGGCAAATTGAACACACCGAAGTGGTGAATAAATTCCGGGCCAGGAACATGTTTAAAAAGGTTCGAGGCCGATGGTATCTGTGCTACCATGAAGCTATCCAGATAAAGCCAGTGGCTCCAGTAATGCCTCCAGTGAATGATGCTTGGACCATCATCTCCGACGATGCTTCGACTGTAGATTCGAGGCAAACTTTTTTAACTCTCATGACAACAGAAAGAGGTGAGCGAAAACGTGATCGACGTCGGCAGCAAAGTTCATTTTCTAGATTCATTAATTACTGGAACTGCAGCTGCACATGAAAGGAAAACAGCGACTGTTTGACAGGTGAAAGGCCCACGAAATAGTGTAGGAGGATACATACGCACACACTATTTGAACACAGAATAGCTACAACCAAGACCGGACTGACTAATCATGAAACGCACCATCTGCTCAGCTTTTGAAAAGGTATTGACAGAAGAAAAAGAAGTCTCCACAAAGAGAAGTGAGGGCTAAAATCGACCATGGCGATGACGCTGCAAACGCAGTTCCAAGATTTTCAAAATCATTGAAGCATGAAAAGTAATCTAAAATTAACAGATGAAAACATACATAAATATTGATTTCAACCCCCCCCGGTGTGAAGTGTCGTAAGTAATAGCAGTTTTAGTACGCAAGAGTGTAAACCTCGTTTTTGTGTTTAAAGCTCAATAAAACACAACAGTAGAATGGTCTACTCCAGAGTACTTCTTCTGCATCTGACCCGGAAAGGTCCGCCAAAAGCACTAGCTAGGTACTGAAAAAAAAAATAGTTGGCTATACAAGGACTGCATTCACATTGCTTTATGCATACCAAGAAACAATAATAGTAGTCTATGCGGTACCTGGTGGTACTAGTAGTAGTAGAGACTACAAGTGCAACGGAGTAAACTAGTAGTAGTCTTCTCAAACAGCAGTAGAAAAGGACGAAATTCACATCTTCCTTGGTCTGTTATTACTACTACTAGAGGTAGCTAGCTAGTACTCTAGCTACTGTAGTAGCTACTGTAGTAGCTACCAGGTACTACTACTAGTAGTATTACGGTAGGAACCGTGACGGTGACGTTGCGTTCGGTTCCACGAGTCGCAGCATTCGTGAGAGATGACTTTTTTTTGCAAGGCCAAGCAAGCAAAGATGAAGAAGGATTTTTACGAAAGGCACTGTCTTCTTCTCACAGGAAGCAAATGTGCGTACGGTATCTTGCTTCCTTCAAATCGCTTTCTGCAATTTATGGCGATGGTCGGATCAACGAATCCGGCGGGCGTTTTCTTCTGGATCCGTTTTTTTATCTCATTGTCCTAATCTTTTCTTCAAGCTGAATTATCTACTGCTGTTGATACTACTGAATAAATAGCTCCTCTACTAGTCTAGTAGCTAGCTAGCTAGTGTAGTAGCTACTGTAACTGATAAACATGTCAACATCATCAACAAGAGAAGAACAGCAAATTACACTGAAGCGACACGACAACGATGTATGCGTGATAACTTTGACTGGGACGCCGCACAAAGCCAATGTCTTCGACCTCCCGTTACTTCAGCATTTGGATCGGTTGTTGACTCTCGTGGAACAAGAGTACATGCCTTGCACTCTTATCATTAGGGGTCAAGGAAACAAATTTTTCAGTGCCGGATTTGACTTGCAAGCCTTGACAGGATCTGGTCATCGTAGCTCCAAAAATAATCAGAAGAACAGCAATACCAACAACAACAACAACAACAGCAGCACCAACAACAACAGCAGCAGCAAGGCTACTCCGAAGTCAGTTCAAGGAGATGCCTTGATTAATTTTAGTTGGCAAGTCTTGAATCGACTATTGGTCTTTCCTGCTCCTACCATTTGTCTTTTGAATGGGCACGCGTTTGGATTGGGACTGTTCTTGGCCTTGGCGTGCGATTATCGCATCATGATGATGACAGCAGGTCAGAAAGGTGGAACATTGTTGTGTTTGCCCGAAATTACTATCGGATTGCCACTGGGGTCCGGATTTGCGGCCTTGGCGAAATGTAAATTGACGCCGCAAACCTTGCGAACGGCAGCATTAACGGGAAAGCAATTTACTGCCAATGAAGCATTCAAGGCTGGTATCGTCGATGGTACTGTACCCTTTTCCGACCAAGAAATTTCTCCTTACGTATTAAAACTGGCGAAACAATTGGTAACGACGGCTACCAAAGGAAATTTATCCCTCATCAAACAAGAATTGTATCATGAAACACAAGCCGTGTTACTGTCAGGACAACAGCGAAGCGTGTCTTCCTCAACGGCTAGCAGATCCAGATTGTAATAGATCACTACGAAACGTTGTTCCACCATGCAGGATCTACAGACACAGGTGCTCTATTGACAAACACGATCGAATTTTTTAATTGATACAGTACACTTCTATTTTCCTTCGTACTGTGCCCAGAGCCACGCTGCGCTAAGCAGAGCAAACGGTACGAGATCAAAAATATAGTGCCAGACAACGTCCACTTGTATCTGCAAACCAATTTTCTTTCCTGATGCTTGGTTTGCCTTGCTTTTTTTGCTACTTTAGCAAGAGCACACGGGACGATGAAAGGCTGTACCCATTTCCGACCACCACTAGACTGGATTACTGGCCGCTATTCGAAAGCTACTAGACTACTACTACTCTAGTGGTTTACCGCCGAACTAGGATGAAGATATCCATATCCTAGTTCTCAGGTTAGTCCAAATTAGCAGTCGCTTGCAAGCTAAAGAAAACTGAATTCAAAACTAATGACAATGACCTCCATATAACTCTGTTAATGTATTAGTTAAGCTATCTGGCAAGCTAATAGAAAGAGAGATAGGTTTATTTGTTAAGTTGTTGTGGTCGGTCGTGCTGTACAGGCTTTTGGCTAAAAAAATAGACACGGTGGCTTACTGCATTTTTGCGAAACATACACCATTGTACTATTTGACAATGGCAGAGCCTCCTCCTGTTAACGACGCAACAATGAGGGGCGGTTCTCCTGTTTGTTGTCCTTCCCCTGATCAAACAACGCTTCTTGCTGACAACCTTGCCATGGATACATCCGGATCTTCACAGCCCACTCCAGTCCAACTCAATGAAAGTCGATTTGGTGGTGGATCATCTTTGCGTTCATCTCCAACCACAAGTGAGATTGAAGCTGCCACTGCTGCTGCTGCTGCTGTCGTTGCTAATAATACTCCCCTGCAACAAGAACGACGACAACAAGATGACGACGATCCTCTTGGAAGGGGCAAAAGGAAGTCTCCTGTTGGCACAACCACTGCAAGAAACAAGAAAACAAAGAAGACACAAACCAAAATAAAGCTTGGTTGTCGCATCTACTCAACAAGAAAGACTCTCTTTCTTTGTGGCCTACTCAATGAGAACCAACAGAATGCCATCCGGTCGTTTCCACAGAATTTTCGCCTACACGGAACAGTGAAGAGTGGGAAGGGAACGAGTGGATACAATGTTGAGTATGATCTGTTCCCAGCTGGAGACAAGTTGTGTCGTGGAGTACTGCGAAACAGGATGGTGACTTTGAAAGAGGGAGAGGAGGAGATCGATCAGCCCGACAGTGTAGAAGCAATGGCAGAGATACAAGAAGAGGAGGAAGAGAAGAAGAAGAGACAATCGGTGTATCATCAATCCATTGATGGCTTTGGCAGTCTCTCCAAAGAGGAAATGGAAACTGCCAAACTTTTTGAAATGAAGTATGGCAATGGAGACAACGAGGTCATTGAATGGGAGATATTGCCTGACAATGTGCACATTACGGAAGATAACGATCATATGGAGTGGCCAGACGACTTGGAGCTGAAGAAAGACATCAATTTTGATGACAACAATGCGCTTGCAGATATATTCTTCAATGATTTCTTCCCCTGTATTACTGGACACGCAAAGCTTATTGACGAGTTCCATACAGACATGAGATCTCCAATGTTTCAGACCGTACAGGATGAAAAGATTGCATTCCATCAGGAGAGAGACGAGGACCCAGACTGGGTGGTAAAGCAGTGCTATTTGCTTATGATTGCAGCCGTAACAGAAGCAGAGATTGGTGTGGACAACTTGTGGAAAAGGGGCGAGTCCGGAGGACGACACAAACACCCCGACTTTGGACAGTATGTACCCAAGAACGTCTTTAAAGCCTTCACTTGCGCAGCTGCTTTTGTCTTCACTGATAGGAAATGGTGGTATGCAGACAAGAGAGATAGAGATTGGGACATCTTCATTCCAGTACTTGAAAGCTTCAATGAAAAGAGACGTGCGCTCTTCCACAGTGTACTCTTGATGCTTGATGAATCAATGAGTGCCTGGAAACCAAAGACATCAAAGACAGGTGGTCTCCCCAACCTAACAAATGAACCAAGGAAGCCTGTCGATCTAGGATCACAATTGAGGAATGGGGTTGAGTGCTTTACCGGTGTCTTAGCTTTTCAAGATGTTGTTATGGGTCCTGAAAAGCAAAGAAAGAAGAAGTATTATTACTCTGATGTCGATGCAATGCTAAGGGAGCCAACAAGTCTACCGAAGAAAGAAGACATGTCAGCACACACATCGGAAGTCCTCCGGCAAGTGGAAGGAGCCGGTCTTCCAGTTGGTGGGTGGGTTGGGGGAGATGCTTGGTTTGGAAGTGTGATGACTGTTGTGGAACTCAAAAAGAGGCTTGGCGTCCACTCCACATTCATTGTAAAGAATAATAAGAACTACTTTCCAATGGAAGTACTCTACAATGTCCTCAAAGCTCGCCACGGATCGCATCCGGCTGGACACTGGGTTGTGATGAGAGCAGTGATAAGTCATGTCCCAGTGATTGCAATTGCCTACGCTTGGAGTCAAAAGGGTGTTTCTTATTTTATATCTACTTGTGGGAAGACGACTCCATCTCCACACAAGTATGAAGCCAAATTTGAAGACGACTGGGGTAACACCAGCTTCCGGGAGATTCCACGGCCGGATATCCTCCATGTCTTGTATGAATATGTACCACTGATTGATGAACACAACAAGTCCCGACAAAGTATACTTGCAATGGAGAAGCGTTGGCAGACCCGGAATCCTTGGTTTCGTCTCATCACTACAATTGTTGGCATGTCAATTGTGGACATGTATCGTTTGTATCGACATCACAAGATCAAAGTGGATGGGTGGACCCCACAACAAGTTGATGCTCTTCGCATAATTAGATTCACCGATCTCATTTGTGGCAACCTCCGATCGTGGAAATACCAGCACAGGAGGAAGACTATACAGGGAAGGGAGAAGCCAGTCCTCGATCGCATTCGCGATAAAGAGGGTAACACGACAACTGAGCCTACTTCATGGCAAAAAGACAACCGGAATAATACTGTGGGGAACCCAATAACTCATCACTGCTTTATTTGTCGAAGATATCTCACGGATAAAGGAACTACAGTGTACAGAAAGACGTCTCACTGGTGCAAGGACTGTCATATGCCTCTGTGTGAAAAGTCTCGGGTTGGTTTAGATGGTGGAAGAGACCTATCATGTGTGGACGAGCACTGTTGCAGTGATGATGAGGTCTTTGCTTGTTCAGGCATGTTTAACAAGAATACAGCCGTACCCAAGGATAAGCAGATCTCTTTGCACCCACGACGTTCATCAAGGATTACAACTGCAACAAGGTGTTCGTATTCGGCTGTGATTTAGTACTAGCCACCATGATGATGATTACAGGGGTGTATTGGACATGATGAGAGTGGTGGTGTTGTTGCCACTGCTTTTTCATTTTTTGCTGCTATATATTACTGGTTGTCTAGTTGGATATCCTAGTCCTACTCTTTTATACATAACTCTTGATGTATTAGTCCTTAGCAAGCCATCAATAGCTTATTTGAAAGCTCTCAACGAGATCTACAAGATAGAGTAGTTTATTTGGATGCTGGGGTGTGTTGTTTGGGTGATGCAAACCTTCCAGTATTCGTTCGGGGACTAGGATATTCTAGTTTCCTAGTGGGACGATTAACCACTAGCTGACGTGGACGGCTGTATGCCGACCGCTTAGGGACGCACAGTTGTTCGCTGTACGGCTTTTAACCCGTGGTAAAAGTGGTGTATTGCACCATTTCCTGCTCCATCTCCTGCTGCTGCTGCTCCTCCTCCTCCTGTATCTCCTTGTTGTCGTCATTGTCCATCTCCTTGTCCATCTCCATCTCCATCTCCTTGTCCATCTCCTGCTGCTGCTGCTCCTGCTGCTGCTGCTCCTCCTGTATCTCCTTGTCCTTGTCGTCCATCTCCTTGTCGTCGTCCATCTCCTTGTTCATCTCCTGCTGCTGCTCCTGTATCTCCTTGTCGTCGTTGTCCATCTCCTTGTCGTCGTTGTCCATCTCCGTGTCGCTGTCCATCTCCTTGTTCATCTCCTGCTGCTCCTGCTGCTGCTGCTGCTGCTGCTCCTGTATCTCCTTGTCGTCGTCGATCATCTCCTTGTCGTCGTTGTCCATCTCCTTGTCGTTGTCCATCTCCTTGTCCATCTCCTTGTCCATCTCCAGCAGCAGCAGCAGCAGCAGCAGCAGTAGTAGTAGCAGTAGTAGTAGTAGTAGTAGTAGTAGTAGTAGTAGTAGTAGTAGTAGTAGTAGTAGTAGTAGTAGTAGTAGTAGTAGTAGTAGTAGTAGTAGTAGTAGTAGTAGTAGTAGTAGTA
>Ga0210025_1003197_pt1 | contig 15060 bp, 4 predicted proteins | sample CryGeyme20150102_FD_183989 | JGI IMG/M metagenome (GOLD analysis project Ga0210025, IMG submission 183989) | Groundwater microbial communities from Crystal Geyser aquifers in Utah, USA - Crystal Geyser metaG 2015-0102 (SPAdes) (version 2) | ecosystem: Environmental > Aquatic > Deep subsurface >...
AGATTACAGTGTTCGCTTATTACTGGTGATAACGATTTTAGACTTACTGCTTTCAACTCAGACCGAATTGAGTCTAATCCATCTAACCTGAAAATAAAATACTCCGGAATTGTAGCGTCTTCAGTTCTTTACGTAATTTCAGTTGGCATAAATTTATATAAAAACAGTCTGTTAAATCTAAATTACGGCAAACCAGATGCAATGGCTTTCGTGGAGACAATAAAAAACCAAAGTTCAAAAATATTTAAATCTATTCAAGTTCATGAAATTTATGATTATAACGCAACCAAAGAAACACTAATGGAAGCTTTCAACGATGTAATTAGTAAAGCTGAACCAAAGGATACGTTTATGTTTTTCTATGCAGGTCATGGCGTAATGAGCGAGGCAAGTGAAGACAAAAAAGAAGATTTTTATATCGCTCTTCATAATGTAGTAAAAATTTATGGAGACAATAAAGAATTAGAAAACAATGGCATTTCTGCGTCTGATTTAACTGGATTTACAACTGAAATTAAAGCTACAAAACAGATGATTATACTTGATGCTTGCCATAGTGGAGGCGCCATAAAAACATTTGCATCTCGTGGGGCATCAGAGCAAAAAGCTATTTTACAAATGGCTCGAAGTGCAGGTTTTGCCGTAATGGCCTCAACGGGAACCGAACAATATGCAACCGAATTTAAAGCTCTTGGGCACGGTGTATTTACATACGCTTTATTAAACGGATTAAAAGGTGAAGCGGACGGCGGAATTAAGGATGGCAACGTTACAGTAAAAGAACTCGATGCCTACATTAACAGTAAAGTTCCTGAGCTTACACAAATTCACAAAGGGCAATCTCAGTACCCAAATAGTTTTTCAAGCGGACAAGATTTCCCGATTTCCCTTGGTGATGAAAATTGACGCAAATCCGTCAATAGAAAAAAACGATATGCTACAAATTCATTTTTTTTCGATAGGATTAAGGATTATTCTTAACATTCTGAAAATTCTTCTACATTAGAATATTTACTTGTCACCAATGTTCTATTGGCGTATTCGGGTTAAACAAGAATCTATTGAATATTCATTTAAATCGTTAATTTCACACATCATAACCATTCAATCGACGTTTTTTTGCTTAACTCATTGCGCTGGAATTTCTGACTTTGTGTTATCTACCCAAGCGGTGACATTGTATTCCTTGGTAACTTCTTCGGCTGCAAATGTTGCTTTTGTTTTACTTTTAAATTTCCCCAATCGTACACGATAAAAAACTTGATCTGAATTTTGAACAGGAAAAATGGCAACATAGGCATTCTTAAAACCACGTTTTTTCCAGAGTTCAAGTTCTGATTCAATTCTTTTCGGATTCTGAAATGAATTCACCTGTACCGATAAGCTACCATTTTTCGCAAAATTATATTTTTCGGTGACAGGAATTGGCTTTATTTCTATTTCTTCATGAATTTCTGGAGTAGGCAACGATGGCATTTCTGAAGTTTCCGGAATCGACAACTCTATTACAGGTGAAGAAGTAAGTTCTTTTTTTGGTTTTGAATTACTACAGTTTAATGAGCTAAAAACACAGAATACAGGTATAAAAATTAAAACGATTTTCATTTTCAAATTGGTTGTTTAGGTGAATTAATCTGCCAAAAGAATAATGGTGTGTTTTGTTATATCATTTTCAAGAATCTGAATATTTATAATTCTATCCTGAAAATTTTTCTTAGACATGACCACTTTATAAGGTCCTCTAAGTACTTGAAGTTCAATATCTGTATTGCTTTGAATACTATCGTGTAACACAAATTTGTTGTCTGCAATAAACTGAAAGCGCACATTATCCTGATTTATTGTAAATCGCACTTTACCTTCAAACTTCATTTCCTCTGCAACTGATTCTTCAACCAATTTCTTTTCCTCTTCCTTTGCAGATGTATTTTTTACAATTGCTTTTATGGTTATTACATTGGTTTGCTGGAAATACAATTCTTGATTTGTGCTAAATGAATCAATTAGAGGAGTTTCGTCTATAAACATGGTTGTGTTAACCGATGATTCCTTACCCGCAGTAGCCGATCGAAACGGAATTCTTATGGTTAGACGATCGACAATATCACTGAAATCGGGAAGTAATTCTATGTTATCAAATTTTAGTGTTTTATTGGCAATCCACTCATTTATAAGTGCAGCGTTAACTTGTATCGGATTGTTAGTTTCAATTTCAAAAACGAGCAATCCTTGCCCAGAAGGCATCGCTTTGGTAAGACTTAAATTACTATTATCAATTCTAGACCGAACATTTAACGATCCTGAATCTATTTTTCCTGTAGGTTCAAGTGGTCTTGATGGGCGGTCATTTCTAATTTGACGCGCTTGCATTGCTTCTTTTTTCTCACGATAAATCGTTTGAATTTCCCTAGTCCAGAATTTTACCGTTACAATATTTAGCTGTTGAAGTGATAATTTTTGTCTGGTTGAAAAGTATTGGATAACCGGTGTTTCGAGAACCGCAATTTCAATATCGGTTTGTCCTAATATCGGTTTTGAAATTGTTTTAAAAGGAATTCTGACATTGGATTTATCAACTATTTCCATAAAATCGGTCATCAACGTAATACCATCGATATACATTGTTTTGTTTAAAATCCAATCTCGTACAAGTTGAGCGTTAATCTGATCTGGAATATTGGTCAGCAATTCAATTTGTAATAGCCCCTGATTTGATGGAATAGATTTTGTAAGGTTAAGATTACTATTGTCAACGCGTTTTCTTACCTCTGTTGCTTGAGCCTGAATAACTCTTTTGGGTTGCACAATAATTTCTTCTGTAGACTCCGTTTTTTCAGCATCGACTTCGACCTCCATTACCCCAAATTCCTGCATCATTTCAATAATCTCTTTAGTTTCTTCTTGTGATAGAAGTTTGATCTCAATAACGTTTAGCCGCTGTAAATAAATAGACTGAACTGATTTAAAATTAAGTACCCGAGGTATATTTGTGATACTGATTTCGGACTGAACTTTTTGCATTCCTTCTTCAAAATCAATCACAAATGGAAATCGTACCGTTGTATCGCTTACTAATTCGATGCTATCGAATTTACCTTTAAGATTATCAAATCGCATGAAACCCTCTTTTAACCATTCTTTAATCACACTCGAATTGATTAAATCTTTATTGTTGGTTTCAAGTTCTATTTGGATAAAACCTTCTTCTCTAGGCAATAACTGAGTTAATTTTTCTGAAGCTTCATCGAGTTGAATACGAACATCTTTTAACTCAGCCTCAAGCATCCGCTGCGGTTCAACAACTACGGGAGCCGGCTTAAATTCTTCAATTTTTTCAATTACTTTCTCAAGTTTGATAGGCTCTTCCAACCAATTTCTGGACACGATTTTACCTTGCTCATCATTTTCAAAACTCACCACAAAAAAGACATATCCATCATCAGAATACGTTTCGGATTTAAATTTCTGTTTAGCAAAAAAACCAAAATGTTTATCTGAATCGGGATTTAGAAGTACTTTTTCTTCAGAAAATGAAATAGCTACGGTTTTGAAAATCGTCTTTTTTAAAAGTTTTAATTTCTTGAGATAAAAATCGACCGGATAGCGTTTATACTCCGTTTTCTTATCGCTTTCATTTGCCAAACCGGCGATAATTACAGCATCATCTTCAAAAAGATCTGAAAGCATATTAAGATCCATTACTGAAAAAGCTTGTTCATATCTGTTCAGCAAATTCATAATGTTAATTTTATCAGCTTCGGAAGCCTCTGTTTTATTGATTAAAATTCGTTCAGGACTTCTTTTTTTATTTGTTTTCTTAACATCAATAAGTTCCGCATACCCAGAAAATGTGAATTCAAACTCATCCCAATCGCCGTTTTCATTTTCTATCGGTCTGAAAAAAAGATGTGGAACCGAATACGAATTATCGGGATTTTTAATAATAACGGTTTCAATACTATCTAAAATAGGAACAAATTTTTGCTCACTAATTTCGCGAATAAGTAATTCAATTCCCCGATCGCTATTAAATGTATTTATTCCTTTTTCTGAATACTCAGTAACACTGTTTAATAAACTAAAGAGTTTTTTTTCTAAGTAGGCATTAAAACGTGTGTCGAGAGGCGAATTAATTGTAACACTAGATTCGTGTAAATTTTGAGCTAAAGAGTTAGTGTGAATAAAATTTGAACCACTAAAAATGAGTAAAACTGAAAAACGATGCAACCAATTTCCAAATGAACTACTTCTCATTATTTTTTCATTATAATTTTATATCAATTTTAACCTGTATTCACGACACTAGTTATTTGAGATAAAATTAGATAACGAGTTTTCAAAATGGAACTGCATATCCATGTAGTTTTTTTATTTTTTACAACATATTACTATGATTTTTATTGATACTTAGCTTTGTAAGCTTCTTTTTCAGTTTCCAATTCAAGACTATTTTCAAAATATAGTTTTATTGATGGAAGAACCATTGGTTCTATTTTTGCTTATGCTGGGTTTAATTGAGTTTTAAAAAATTATTTAAGACCCGAAGGCTTTCGGGGCAGATTGACAATGCATTATAGTCATTATGGGCTTGCCCCATAATCTTGGCGCTACTTCTGTCTTTGTTTTTGTTATTATTACCAAGTTCGAGATCCGATTTTAATTTGGTTGACAGCGGACGCTGTCTTAATTCTTAGCACCAACGGACGTTGGCGCTAGATTTCAGACGTTGGCGCTAGCATGAGCTCGAATAATTTGTGAAAGACAAAAAAGCTGACGGCTGTATTATTCCAGCCGACAGCTTCCCTTAAACCTGAAGCCTCTAACCTGAAACCTTTTTTATTTAATCAGCATCATTTTCTTCGTCACAACCTTACCCGCAGTTCTGAGTCGATAAAAATACATTCCGCTTGATAACGCAGAAGCATTAATCTGAACCGAATGGTAACCGGCTGTTCTTACTTCGTTTACTACTGTTTTTATTAAACGTCCTGTAATATCAAATACATCTAATCGAACTTGTGCATTTTCTGGGAGAGCAAACTGAATGGTTGTACTTGGATTAAATGGATTCGGATAATTTTGCGAGAGTTCAACCTGAGTAGGAAGTTCAGTATTACCGTTATCTGTAAATTCACCTTTTGTGATTTGCAACACATAACGACCACTTAAATTGTTTCCGGATTGAATTTCAGGTCCCGTTTTGTTTTTTTCTGCATTTTTCTGAGAAGCTTTTGCCGCAACTTTTCCAGTTTTTTGAGCCGAAGTTCGAACATCTGATTCCGATCTTGTCTTTTTACTTTGTTGTCCAGCTTCATCAGTAATGATTTCTTCGATTTGTTCCTCGTTTGCTGCTGCGTTAACGTTTTCTTCTAGTTCAAATACAAATGGATCGTTTAAATCAATGCTTATTTCTTGGAATGTATCCCAGAGACGGACTTTCCAGCCTTCAGGTAAGGAATGGGTTTGAATCGAGAGTTCATGTTCCCCGAATTCTGTTGAACTGATAGCCAATGGAATATTCCACTGATTTTGATTTACTGGTAAGCTATTGATATCCAGCAAGATGTCTTCATTCAGTACCGATTTGGAAACCGAAGCCAATTGCGCCCAATTGTAACTCAGCGGTGCTAATTTGTAAGTGTCTCCGTCATCTTTTCCAGTCTGACCATCATCAGTAAACTCAAACCAAGCCTGATTGCTCAAACCTGATTTGGTTTTCAATTCAAGAGATAATGCAATCGGATTATTTGCGACTGATTTTCCAATAAATCCATTATTTCCATCAATTCTCGCATTTTGAGGAATGGTGAACGTTGGATTAGAATTGGTAGTTTCTACAAAGAATCCGTTAAAGGCGCCAACATGTCCGTTTGTTAATCCGCCCGTCGAACCGTTCCATGTTCTCCATTTCAGAGAATCGTTATCCCAAACATAGACCGAACCAGCTAATCCATTGCGCGACAGATTATTCCAATTAATGTCTTTAGAGAATGGATTTCCGAGAAGTGTCCATCCACCTACGTTTTGGTTCAATAAAGAGCTCAGATTTTTATCTTCAACCGTTTCCGTTCCAGAAATCGAAATCGTTTTTGGGAAACCAGCATTTCCTTCTTCAGGACCGTTATCATCACTATACACATAGACTAGAACACCAGAACCGGCTTGCATTGGGGAATTCATGGTTGTAAGAGGCGTCCAGGAACTTGAACTGTTTCCTGTTGCACTCGTTGGCCATACAAACACGTTGGAGGAACCACTTGTAGTAGTTGCGCCTTCAAAACCTTGAGTCCAAATAGACGACAATAATGGTGAATACGAATTAGCCGAAATAGGTGAAGCCAATAAGCGCCAGCCTTCGGTTCCTGTTAACACGATATCAGTTGTAATCTCTTGTGTAATCGGAATTAAAGAATTTACCCAACCCGAATTTTGATTAAAATCGAAGTTCGTGAGTGTACCAGTTAAACCGCTTTGAATTTCAGAGGTGCTTGTTCCCGATCCTTCATTAAATTGGAAATACATCACTAAATCAGAATAATAATCATCAGGTAAGGTTCGATTCATATTTTCCTGAATCTGTTGTTGGGTTCGAGCTGAGTTCCACACACGAAATTCGTCGATTTCTCCTGAAAAGTTTAAATCCCCTGTAACTTGTCTTCTACCAAGATTGAGTGCATTTGAAGTAATCAACAGTGGTGTGGCAAGAGGAAGAGAACCAATTACATTGTCTCCGGTAGCATCTGCGCCATTCACATAAATTTTACCTAACGATACTGATGGATCATAAACCACAGCTAAGTGAGTCCATTGCCCTGGAACAATCGCATCAGCGGGTGTATCAATATACACACCCGTGCGAGGAATAAAACGAATTCCATTAGAACCTGCACCTAAATGGATTTCCCATTCCTCACCGCTACGCGAAGTAATAAAATCTAAGGCAGTTCCACTTCGATTCCATTTAAACCAGAATTCCATCGTCAGTTTAGTGCTTGTTAAACCTGAACTTACTGGAATAGAGGCAAAATCATTGGTTCCATCAAATAAAACACTTTTTCCAGCATTGGCATCAAAATCATAGGTAAAATCGCGAGCTAAAACAAATTGCCCAAATTGCGAAACTCCATTAAATGTTACTGTTGTTGATGTAACAGAAGCAGCTATTGACTTAAGTACTGACCAAGCACCATCAGAACCAAAAGGTCTTGAATACAATTTGAACTGATTGGGCAAAGGCGCACCTGATGATGCAAATGAACTTGGAACAGTAAAAGTTAATGAAGCTTCAAAAGCACCTGCATTCGCCGGCGTTTCAACTACCCAATATGGATTATTCAAATTAATCGTATTTCCTGAGGCTTCAACAAGTGGTGCAACTGTAAACTGTTTAGAAACAACAGAAACGGGATTATCAAAGTTTTCGGTTAGGGTGAGATCCAGACCTGAGGCGTTAATCGTTCCAGACGAAACCGCATCAGAAGCAGAAAATGTACCTGCTCCAAACGGAATGCCAGAGTTTCTCCAACCGTTATTTACGTCAAATTCAAAATTGGTGAGCGTACCGTTTAATCCAGAAGCGGCGTCAATTGTAGTTGTACCTGTTCCTTCATTAAATTGATAATAGGTAACTAAATTCACAAAATCGGATGAAATGGAAGTAAACATAAACTCCCGAATTTCTTGAGTTGTACGCACATCGTTCCAAATACGTACTTCATCTAGTTCACCTTGATAGTTGTAGTATTCGTCATCATCCTCATATCGACCAATTCTAATGTTGTTTATTGGGGTATAATGAATTGTTCCACTACCATTGGTTGATGCGGCTACTTCTCGTCCATTGATATAAATTCGCTTTGTTATTCCGTCATAAGTAGCAGCAACATGATGCCACATGTTAAGTGTTATACCTCCTCCACTTGGCAAGTATTCCATATTTGAACCTAAAGAACTTGCTGTTTTCACGGCGAACAATAAGCCATTGCTTCCATCTAACATTAGCCCATAACCACTTTCTTCAACAACGGTATCGTGAATATTACCAACAATTTGCGCATAAGCAGTATTTGAGCTTGGTTTTATCCAAGCTTCAATAGTGATGTTTGAATTACTTTGAGTTGCTTCATTAAAAGGGATCAATATATGTTCATCTCCCCCTCCGAAATGTAACGATGTTGAAGCTAAGTCAATTGGAATACTTGCTAAAGTCTTAGCAATGCTAGCTGTACTTAGTGACGATAAGTAATTCGGCTCAAGCTCACCATTGAACTCTATTAGAGCAAAATGATAGGTTGTTGCGGCTGTAAGCCCTGAAATGGTGAAAACAGAATCTGTTCCTGAATAAACTACAAAATTTCCACTTCCAATTTCTGATCCAGAGCCAAATGTTGAATTGGCTGAATAAACGGTATTATCAACGGGAATAGCATCAACTGCAGTGTTTGCTTTGGCTAGAACTAGTCTTTTAGCTCCGTTACCTTTAGTGGCAGAAAATTGCAAAGATGTGGGCTGTTTTTGAAGTAATACCGAATTAGATGCGGCGACAGTTGGTTCACTTACAGTTTCTAAAGTGATTCCATATTTGGTTGCCAAAAAATTGTGAACTGAATCACGAGCTGAAACAGACAATTCTTTGTTATAAAAAATAATTTCTGCAATATCTCCATCATACCAAAAAGTACCACCTGTTCGAGTTCCAATTACCATCTGATTATCGGCTGATGATTGAGTACTTTGATTTAAAGTACCTAATAAACTATTATTTATACGAGTACTTCCTAAGGTATTCGTAGCTTTCATATTAAGTAAAAATGGTTCATCATTAGTAAACTGTCCAATTGTACCAGCATCAACTAGCTTACCAGCAGTTGGTATAAAACGAACTCCACTTGAGCCATTTAAATGAATTTCTTGTTCACCTAATCCTCCACTTATCAAGAATTGAGTAGCCGCAGAACTCGATTTACCAACTATGAAAATTTCGTAATTCGAATTTGACAGACCCAAATCAGCAGATTGTGGAATAACCAAATACGATGTTGACCCATTAAAATGTACTGCAGGTTGCGAATTAATTGCATCTTCAACCAGTGTTGGTTGGTAACCTTCAACGCTTTGTTCAGTATTGTTATCTAAACCCGATAGTTCTCGCCAAGAAGTTACTACCGAATTAGCACCCGTTTGAACACCACGGCCTGCGGAAAACCAAAGTTTTAAACTAGATCTTGGAATTCCTGTATTTCCGAGCGCATTGAAGTAAAAAACAGAGGCTGGAGAAATAGTTAAATAGCGGGGATTACTACCAGCCGCATTGTATTCGTACACATCAATGATGTAGTCGTCGATTGCTGCTAAACCTTTTGCCGTTGCCGAAGAACTTGTAGTTGCTGCTATTACAAAGTTTCCTACTCCTGTTATTGAGCCCTCTCCATAAGTCCTATTTGCTGCATAAACAACACCTTGAGTTGGTGCAACAGCTGCTGTTGTTTGTTCTCTCATTACAAATAAACGATGAGTTCCATTTCCGTTTGAAACACTAACAGTAACAGAATCGGTAAATGCAGCAGAAATATCTGCTGAAGAAGCTTGAAGTGTTGGAGTTATGAATGGGGTTAACGTGATAGAATATTTTGTAGCAAGAAATTCAGAAATTAAGGCACTTTCATTCAAAGAAAGATTGGAATTAAATATGATAATCTCTGCGATATCACCATCAAAAGGAAAAGAACCATTTCTTCTTGCTCCAATAAGCATCTGACTTGCAATAGATGACCGAGCATCTCCATTTACAACTGTACTATTTCCATCAATTCTCAATTCAGCTTGTGTTGATGTGGCTTTTGCATTAATTATGTGAAAATTCCCATCCGTTGTGTTAATAGTATTATCTAAGATAATTCCTGATTTTGGGATAAATCGTGTTCCCACGCCGCCGCCAGGTCTTGTATGTAGTTCAAAATTCCCTACAGTTCCACCAATCAGAAATCCAATATTCGTACTTGAACTTTTTGCTACAATGAAGATTTCATACTCACTATTTACCAATTGCAATGAATCTGCAAATCCCATTTCCATAAATTTAATAGAATTATCACCATCAAAACGTAAGAAGGAAATACCACTTTCAGTTATTCGAGTCGGTTTATACTGACTAAGTTCTTGAGTAGCTTTAATTGCTTGACCAGCTTGATTTGCCCAACTATTAACCGGGTCACCTGAATTTATGGTGTTTGTACCTCCATCACCAGCTACCCAAAATTTCAAAGAAGGCAAATTAATGTTTTCATTATACTTAAATGTACCAATCTCAGATTCTGTTGAACCAGCCACATTAGTAGCAACCACTTTGTAGAAATACTGTGTATTTGTTGAAATACCTGCCAAATTGGTTTGAACAGCTTGCACAACTTCTTGACTTCCAATGACTTGTGCACTTGTAGAAAGATTCAAATTAGTTAAACTTGTTCCATAAAACACTTGCAAACTTGTTGAATAACCATTGGGGTTTATTCGAGATGTAATTGTAGGTGTAGTCGTATTTAGTTGTTGCACATCATTTAGTGAAACCGTTGGGGCTGAAGCAGTAAACGTAAATGTTTCTATCTCCGATTCTGCCACTCCTGCTATATTGGTAGCTCTAACTTTGTAATAATAAAGGGTATTTACACTAAGTCCTGTAGCAGATAATTGAACCGCTTGAGCCGATGATTGACTACCAACAGGAACAACAGCAGAACTCAGATTTAAGTTTTCTGCATCTGTTCCAAATACAACTTGCGCATCGGTTGCGAATCCATTTGGGTTCACACTTGCATTAATAAACATGGTAAAATTGGTTGATTGCTGCGCCGAAATACCAGAAATACTAGCTAATTGTACAGCTTGTGTACTTTGAGCTACAGAATTGGGCGAAGTAAGCATATACTGAGGCTTCAATTCCATCACATTATATTCATACACATCAATCGTATATTCCGTATTGGGCGACAATCCTGTAATGTTTACCGATGTACCTACACCTTTTCCAACTACAAAATTCCCATTTCCCAAATTTGAGCCACTTCCAAAATTTGTACTTGCCGTATAAGAAGTACCATTTACTGGCGGTGTTTTTTCTGAACTACTCAAACGCGCTACAATTAATCGCTCTTCACCATTTCCTGCATCCATTGATACTGAATAACTAGTTGGAGCAATAGTTGAAAATTGAAAAGCTGAAGCAGCATTTGTTGGTACAGATGGAGTGTACACAGGCACCGCATAACGTTGAGCTAAATACTGAGAAAGTTCTAAACGTTGATCAAATGATAATTCTGCATTATAAATTATAATTTCTGCAATTTTACCAATAAACGGTTTGATTGGGTCAGATCCAAATCTAATTGTACCAGAATTAAACGCATTTTTCCTAAAAACCTGTGATGCTTCTTCATTATTTATCCTTAAAAGCGATTGCGTAGCATTTGTTTTGTAGTGTAAAACTTGTGTATTTCCATTTGTGAAACTGTTTGACGTACCATGATTTATATCGTCAAATGAAAAAGCACCTTGAACACCATATCCTGAACTATTCAATGAGATTCTGTTATAGTCTTGTATGTACATGAGGTGTTGTTTTGAGTTTGAAGAAGACTCAAATACTATGATGACTTCCAAATCTGAATTTGCAATTCCTAGCACATCAGAGGATATTGAAATTCCGTTTCCTGTTCCAATGCCTATAGGATGATTATAAGATGGTTTCCCATTTATCCCATTTGTAACGGTAGTTGAAGAATTCATTGTGATAGGACTTATCTCTACACCAGAAGCATTCTCAAAATTAGTTACATAATTTAATTCATTAATCGTTGAATGGTCCGCTCTAAACCAAGCGCGCATTGACGTCCGTGTTAGAGGAATTGCCTTCTTTGAAATACTAACCACATCTCCTCTTATATTAGTTGCTTTAATAGCAACATAATACAATTCCCCAACAGTTAATCCTGTAAGATCAATTGAAACAGGAACCTCAACTGAGCCAGAACCAATTGAAACCGGTAATGTTGAACTAGTTAAATTACCTGGATCAGTACCATAAACAGCACTTACGGTAGTCTCATATCCATTAGGATTGGCTAAACCCGAAATGGTAAGAGAAGTGCTTGTATAATTGGAAAAATTCCCAATACTTGCCGTTGGTAAAGGAACAACCGTTGTACTTTGTGAACCCACTGCCGGCGCAGTAGTCTTAAAATTTATGGTTCCATTGTATTCATTATACTCATAAACAGAAAAATGATAACTTGTTGAATTTGTTAATCCTGTCAGTGTAAACGAATTGCCCGTTCCATCATAAACAACATAATTTCCTGAACCCAGATTTTGTCCATTACCAAATGTTGTATTCGCAGAAAAAGTTTGTCCATCGCTTGGTGCAGCACTCACAGCCAGACTTTCTCTACCAATTACAATACGTTTTTGTCCATTCCCAGCTGTAAATGACACCAACATTTGATCCAAGCCAACCGAAGAAAACTGAATATTACTTGCAGAAGAAGATGGATAAGTTATTCCCGAGTTAACTGCCGGACTTTCGGATTGATATTTTGGAACGCCATTATAAATTTGATATTCAAATGCTGCAAGATAATAAACCATATTACCTTCTAACGCATTAAGGCTAAAACTACTTCCATCTGTACCATTATAAACCACAAAATTCCCCGTACCAATTTGAGTTCCAGATCCATAATTGGCATTTCCTGTATAAGATAATCCATTGCTTGGGCCTTGATTAACTGCACTTCCTGCTCTTGCAACAATAAGTCTGTAAGTTCCAGAACCTGCGGCAACTCCAGCTGTAAATGAATCAGCAGATCTACTTGAAATCGTTAATGAACTTGCCTGAGTTAAATCAACTGTGGTTTGACTTGCATTTAGTGCACTACCATATTGTGGAACTCCACCAACTACATAATATTCAAATACGGAGAAATGGTAACTTTCATTAAATTCCAATCCCGATAAAGCCGTTGATGTACCTTCTGTTCCAGCATAAATAACATAATTACCATCACCCAAATGTGAACCTGCACCAAATGATGAACTTCCAGAATAAGCAACCCCGTTTGTTGGCCCAACAGATACCGCACCACTTTTTTTAGCTACAACAACTCTATGTGTTCCGCTTCCTTTGGTGAGATTTACGTTCATAGAACTTTGAGTAACACCTGTAAAATTGAGCCCGCTTGCTTGTGTTTGTGGCGCACCATAGGCTGTAAATGGCGTTGCATATTTGTTTTTCAAATATTCGGTAACCTGCATGCTTTCCGACACAGATAGCTTTCGATTATACATAATTACTTCTGCAATATCGCCATCAAAACGATAAAAGCCATCTGATCTCGTTCCTAAATTAAAGGCTACATCAACACTAGTAGTAGCATCTGTTAGAAGTGTTGCGAACACTCCATCAACTCCTAATGTTGCTTCGGAAGTTGTTCCTATTGCATTTAGAATATGAAAACCACCATCATCAACTCTTGCTGGATTATCAATATAATTTCCTGATCTAGCTATAAAACGAGCACCTGATGCCCCACTTGTCTGAATTTCTTGATAATTAATTCCTCCTGCTAAGGGAAATTGGGTAGCTGTTGAGGACGTTTTTGTTACTATGAAAAACTCATAATTTGTCAAATAAAATCCCATATCCGATGGTCGTGGTAAATTCATGGAAGTTGGAGCACTCGGAGTAAATCGAACAGCCGGAATTCCACCATCATTTACATAAGTCGGTTGCCAAGTTGAATTACCTTCTGTTGCATGGAAACCATTCCCACTTTGGTCGTTCCATTGCGAAATTTTTTGCCCAGGAGTTGTGCTTGATGTTCCCGCATCAGCTTTTAAATGCAAACGTAATCCACTTGTTGGGATTTGCGCCTGAATGGACACTGCAAAAAGCGTTACAATTATCAGTGAAAGAATGATGGTAAAGGTTGATTTCATAGGATTATCTCAAAACGTGGTTGGTAAAAAAGAAAATAAAATTGATTTTTCAACATAAACATCTCAAACGTATCAATTTGATGGTAATCTAAACTTTGTTGAATGTACTTTTTAATTCAAAAGTATTAATTGACTGTTCTTTTTAATTCATCTGGATTTTTTCAACTTTTTAAAAGCATAAGCAACGCCAACACCTGCAACTGTTAGTAATCCGCCATCTATCGGGGCTTGATCAGGCGCGCTGGGCATTCCCGGCGGTTGTGCGGATATTACATGTGTTACAAGTAGAAAAAACAATGTTAACAGGAAGGTTTTCATATTGTTTTGATTTTTGTGATGATTTCATGATTATGAGTTTATTTACTGTTTTTTTTTATCAACGTGAATTAACTCTCACAACTAAATATAACTCAATAGAATTCAATAGTTGCCTTATGAAACATGGACAGTTGTGCCAAAAGACATGGATAGTTGTGCCAAATTCGATTTTCCCTTGTAATTCTTTGATTTATTTGTAATTCCGTGTTCATTATGATATCTCGAAAGCTTTATGAACAGGTTGAGCATAATACCAATTAATTCAATGTTAACAATTGCATTGAATTAGCTTTTTTTCGAGTTTACCACCGTCTACATCATCCCTACGATTCTCGTACTTTCTTTGTGCGAAATGTCTGATGGAGGCAGACTTTTTTTAGAACTCCATCCTCTAACCTCTCAACTAAACACCTCTCACCTACTAAAACACCTCACCAGGTCCGTGCCCAAACCGTTCAATAAACAGCTTCTTAAAATTGTTCGCATCTAAATATCCCACCGATGTTGCCAATTCTCTTAAGCTTATTTCCGGATTTGAAATCGAAATTTTATACGCTTCTAGTAAACGCAGTTCTTTAACAAACGCAGCGTACGTTAATCCCGTTTCTGCCTGAATAACACGATACAATGTTCGGCGACTTATTTCAAATTGTTGACCCAATATTTCGGGCGAGAGACCAGAATCCTGAATGTTTTTAATAATATAATCCGCAATTTTATCACTGATTTGCTCAATGATATTCTGCTCAGGTT
>Ga0210025_1003203_pt1 | contig 15038 bp, 8 predicted proteins | sample CryGeyme20150102_FD_183989 | JGI IMG/M metagenome (GOLD analysis project Ga0210025, IMG submission 183989) | Groundwater microbial communities from Crystal Geyser aquifers in Utah, USA - Crystal Geyser metaG 2015-0102 (SPAdes) (version 2) | ecosystem: Environmental > Aquatic > Deep subsurface >...
TTGAATTATTCCTTCTTCCAGCAGGCCAAAAATTAATTAATTGCAGTGGAAACATTTGACAATGGCAGTATTATAATTCCTGGCCGGTCGAGAATTCCCCGTCCCGTGCATTTTTACCGGGGTCTGATCAGGACAAGGCAAATAAACATTAGAAGCCACAACAAGCGCTGATATTTGAAAATACTAGTCCTGCATCATAAAAAACTCAGTTGAATACATTTGTCTTGCCCCAATAGCCTGGTTTGTAGAAGCAGCATAACCGACTTTTAATAATAAACGACTGCCAAAGCTAACTGTTCGGTGTTACCAAAAATCGGGAAGTATCCAAGTATCCGAGATCCTAGATCCGAGCCTGATATCGTTGAAGGTATCACAGAAGCAACAGACACCTGAAGAGAGTCAAGCAGCCAAAATAATGATTGAGAAAAGCGGCGATGTTACAGCTACAAACAGTGCGGACTCGGACACTTTTGTCGACTATGTGCCGCCTCCAGAAGTGAAGATACTGCCTCCGGCCAAGTACAAACTCTGGCTGATTGTCTTTGTGCTAGTCTATTTTTCTTCTTGGGTTGCCTACGAAGCTGAGTTCCTTCATTTCCTGCATTTTGATGGCTGGCTAAGTCCCAACGCAGCATTTTTCCTCTCGTTAGCTATCATTGTGTTTGTGCTGGTATACTCCACTCTGGATCTCTTTATTGCCTGCTTGAGCTTCAAAACCAAGGATAACGAGGTTCACGGAGTTGACGCCTGGCTGAAGCAACCGCGGGCGCAGTGGATGTACAGTCATGAAAATCTACTTTTTGAAATTTTGGCCCGGGTCATTCATATTTTGGAGGAAGGTTTTGGTATGCTTAACGCACCTCCACTATCTTCTTCCAAAAAGCACGAGAAATCTCCACGACAATTCGACTGTGCTAACCATGAGTGCCATAGAAGCTTAAGAATTGAGCATCGAATTAAACCCGACAAAATTGAAGATTACAAGAAATGGACAGGTAGAGTACGACATGCTGTCGATCAACAAAATGGACTCTTGGTGTCTGATTCTACGCGCATTCGCACCGAAGAATTCGATGAAGAATTGGGCGCCGCATCCTCTACCGTAGGCATGGACAACGCATCATCCCACGCATCCACGAAAGAAGGAAAAGACGCACCCCACTTACACGTTATCAATTTAAAGTTTGCCAATATCGACTATCTCAACGACTGGATGCTGTCACCCCGCCGCAAAGCATTGATGAAAGCTCTAAGACCAATGCTAGTGGAACCTGACGTCGTTCAAATTCAGAGCAGCCGTGCCTTGCCGGATGCCTTTTCGGATTTATTGACCCGCCAAGGTTCTGCCGTACCCAAATCTCCTCCGAAAAAGTGGAAAGTCTGGTGGCTGACGTTAGTGGCCTTGTACATAACGCAGCAGTGGACCATTTCTTTCCTTCCGTACTACTACGATCAGTGGGGAATCACTGAATATGGCGATCATCGTTTAGTGCGGCTGGTCCAAGTGTTCATCACTACTTTTTTAAATTCTTACGTGATGACACCACTCTTTTTGTTTGTATTTGATCATTGGTTGCATCACCACGATGTTGAACGAAAAAATACACGACAACCTTGGAAGATATTGGATGAAGGGTTTTCGTCGTTTTGGCCCAAAGTTCTATTGGCGTTGGCATTATATGGAGGTTGCTTGGTTGCAATACTGGTGAAGCGTCACGCTGGATTAAGATAAAACAAGGATAGAGTGGTACCCGGCTACTTACTTTGCTTAATCATTCTAATGTGGCTACGCCTTCAATTATAGCATCACTCCCACGCCTACATGGAACAGGATGCATGATAGGATTGTTCATTACAGCAATCCCATTTTCCATTGGTATGATGAATTTCATCAGAATCCAAAATAAAATTCATTTCTTGTCGTACTTGCTCCAGTCTTCGTTGCTTTTCTGCTCGTAGACTTTGTTTCACTTCCTCGGGGTATTGTAAAAATTCTTTGGAATCGGGATGTATTTGCCAGGATCCCTTATGGGTTGGCGCCGCTTTTTCCTTGCTTGGTTTGGACTTTGTATCCGGTTTGCCACTATTAGCAGAAGCTGCGGCGAGTGCAGCCTCTAGTTTTTGAATCTGTCGTTCTAATTTAGCAATTTGAACCTTTTGGACTTGGACTTGTCGTTCGAGATGTCTACTTGAGTTTCCATTGACAGTTGTCTTTGTTGCTTTTCCATTCGTCTGTCGCACAACAGCATCGTCATCTCCATCTGAATACAAAATTTCCTTGTAAGAAGGATCTCTCGAGGCATTGTATTCCACTAGTCGATCCTTCAGCAACATGAGTGTCGCGATCCAAAATTTATCCTCCTTGACGCGCGTTGGTACCAGTCGAAACCTTATCAATGCCAATTCATTCAGAACTTGACACAGTCGACCCGCCAATTTAGATTCTGGCGATTCTTCATCATCCCCGATAGAATTTCTAAAATAGTGCAACCCGGATAGAAACTCTGGATCTTCGACATCATCGTCACCATCCTCGGATGAACCGGCTACTGATGAAGTTGGCAAGGACTTTGCTGCATGTTGGATTTCGTTCAGGCTTAATGGACGGTCCTCCCACAGCAGTTTCAGGTGACGATCCGATAGTTTAAAGAGGTCATCCGGCAAAGGAGCTGTGGGGTTCACCTTTGGAATAGAAGCAGAATTGCCCATCTTTACTTCTATTTTGGCTGTTACTTTGTGTGAATTGTTGGTTTATTTTCGTTGTCGTCTTCGTTCGGTTGTTGTTTGCGTTGAATCGTATGTTCATGAATGATCAGTCACAAGACGGACGTCACTGAAAGACTTTTCATGAACTCGGAGTACCAGGTATCCTGTTTATTTCCGTCATAACAATGACAGCACTTGGATCGATCAGACGATAGTAGTAGTACTAGTTAGTACTAGCTAGTACTACAGCAGTACATAGTATCTACTATCCACTGTATTCAGACATCCTGCGGCAACAGCAACAGACCAAAACTATTAAAATCAGCTTACGAAGCAGCAAGAGGAGGGTCGTTTCTGCCAGCAGAGAACTGAAAAAATCTCTGGCAAGATGGTCATGGAAATTTTTGATCTCGATATAATGATGGGCTACGGACTGGTTGTGAGGATTTATATATTACACATTATCTGACCCCATTGCGGGGTGCTCTTTTGGCTCAGAGGCATTATCTTCAGATGGTAGCTGAAGTGGTTAAGCGGTGAAGCATCAGGCTCACAACCTGGTTGCCGTAGGATCGACTCCTTCAGCAATGCATTAGCATCATCCCGTAAAGAGCACTTGCTGGTGTTGAACACGCAAACACTGAGCCAAAGCAAGACATTATTACACTTCCTGCACTAGCGCACCTGCTACTCCAGTCGTGGCGGGGTGTGTGAGGATTTATATATTACACATTATCTGACCCCATTGCGGGGTGCTCTTTTGGCTCAGAGGCATTATCTTCAGACCCCCACCCCCACACTGCTGTTGAGGTTAGGTTCGTCCGCCAGAATGAAGGACTCTGGTGCGTACAGAAATAACAATGTCAAACCACACTCTCGAATTTGAATGAAAATCGCTATATTTCAACAACTAAAGGCGATGGCAAATACATAAAGCATAATGCACTCTTTACACGTCATGTTCACTGTTCACTATATTTCATCGTAATGTGTTACCGTTACGGACAATCGCCACTGTCGCACTTTTCCATACCATCACATTCATCTTCATTGTCCAACGAGTCATCATCCGCAGGACTATAGGGAAGGGGTTCTACCTTCCCCATGATGTGAATTTCGAGGGCATTCATCAAGTCGAACGATGTGCTGTTGTCAATGGTAGCGCTGGCAACAGCAGACTTTTTCTGAAGAATCTCCACTCGGATTCGACTATTGACGGCGTTCTCTCCCCCCGTGTCATCGCAGGGCAGTATCGTCATAGATGTAGCGTGTTGCTCACACGTCACAGGTCTTAACGTTGCCAGAAGGACACCTCTTTTGATCTTATCTGAAGGGTCCAACCAAATCTGTACGGCTTGAATTGAATTACTATTCAAGCCCTCCACAATCACGTTCAAAGCCAGGTTGGTTATCGTTAGAGCAAACCCAGGAAAGACGTGAATGTGCTGGTTTTGACCAAATCGAGCAATTAAAAAAAAGCTTTGCGCGGCATCGCACGGAACTAAAATGGGATAGAGTGGATCCGGGTAAGTCCCTGTAGGCAGGGACGTAACGTCGTGATTCTTCATTTCGTCAAATGTCAACAAACACCGGCGAAGCTCTGCTTCAATAGGCGCTTGCTGCAAATTAGTTCCAATAAATACTACCTCTTGTCGTCGGTCACCATAGGTGTACGGTGCAATCGTAGTTTCAAATTTGGTTGCTGCATCTTGTTCCGTTTCTACGCCCATCCATTCGTTGCGAGGGGTTTTGCAATACCACGGAGCGGTGGGGCTGAGCTGAATGATCGGACCGGCTTGTGACCAACCAATTTCATGGTCATCTCTACCAGCAATCCAGCAAGTTCCTTTGGATCGTAAAATTGACCCAAATTTGTTCTTCAAACTCGTGTTGGCCTTGACAGTAGCAACATTCTTTTGTTGTTCCTGGCTGGTGTCGTTTTGAACAAGGTCTTGCCAATCTTCCGCAAAATAGAAAAACTGTCCCAAAAAGGCATGAAGTCGTTGTGGATGGAATGGCGTTCGCTCGCTAAACACGAAGGAGCTGACACCGTACTCATCAGCCTCTCCTTTTGAAGCGTCGGCGCCGTCCTGTAGGGAGACCAGCCAACCTGGAGAATCTTGGGCTTTCTGCATACTGAACAGGTTGGTATTCAATACCAGCTTCAGATCCACCTTTCCGTAAGAAACAATGACGACTCTAGCATTGGGATTAAGAGATCCGATAAGTTTCTTGGCAATGTCAATTTGATTGGGCGTCACAAGGTCAACCTTGTTGAGCAGAATGACATTGGCAAATTCGACCTGCTCGACCATGAGCTCGGAAATACTCTTTCTACCCTCTTCGTCGTCTTCCGCTGCTTCGTCGAGCCCATCCTGAAAGATGTCTTGAAATCTTTTGAGTGAAGAAAGATAACGAGGAAAATTGACGGCATCCACAACCGTGACGCAGGCATCCAAGCGAGCCGTATTCCAGAGCATCTTTTCGTTGTTGTCGGTCAGGGCTTGGGTCTCTGGATCCACACAAAAAGACTCGGCAACCTGCTGAGGCTCGGCAATACCCGTTGATTCGATCAAAACGTAGTCAAACTGTTGAAGTTCTTGAATGCGATTGATTTCGCGAATCAGATCGCCTCGCAGAGTGCAGCAAATACATCCGTTCTCCAACGTGATGACTTCCTTTTTGGTTTTGACAAGCCCACCGTCTTCTCCAAAGTACTCGTCGTTTGACAACTTACTCACAGTCTGACCATCAATGTTCAGCTCGGCCATATCATTAACAATGACGGCAATCTTGAGCTCATGCTCTCTCGAGGTAAGAATGTGCTTCAAAAGAGTTGTTTTGCCGCTGCCCAAGAATCCTGAAAGGATCGTCACAGGAATCTGAGGACGCTCTTTCTTTTCCTTACCTCTACCCTGTCTCTTCTTCTTCTGACGAGATCTAGACTCTAGCACTTTGTTTTCTTCGATGAAACTTCGCTTGACCATGGTTCCAGGTTTGCGACGTTTGTTTTTGAGATGACAGAAATATTATTATTACAGTTCGAACTACTTCGAGCTCTGATACTGTAGTAAAAGTAGACCTGTGCCAACTTCCAACTTCGAGCTTTGTTCAAAGCTCGTGGCTTTCAAAAATAAATTAGGCCATTTTTGAATTTTGGCCTAGAAGAGCCTACTAGTTGGAGTGGTAGGAAATTGTTCCTAAAATTAAAGAAAGACATCAATGCCAGGAAAAGCATGTCCAGTTCAACTGAATCAGAGAAGCAGAGCAACTCCTTGAATATTTTAGTACCAACTATCCGCTCTTTATTGCCAGCTAGCCGATGCACTGTATCTCCTGGCTCAAAAAAATCCAGGTTGGGGCATTGTAGATTTGTCTACTCAAGAAACTCATTATTATTTGGGCTTTGTCTAGGTCCAAACCATCATTCCTGTTGCAAGTTTATATACTAGCCAATTATTCTAGTAGTACTTTCCAGTTTACAGACCCAAGGCACCAATGCCCAAGAGACCGTTGGGACAACTAGACTCTCCCAATGTACCTTGTTTGGCCAGTTTGGATGCTAAACCATTGTACGAATTGGGATAGTTTTCGTTCAAGGCAAATCCATCGTGAAACTGTGGATAACAGAATCAATAAAAAAGAATAATGGGGAACAGATCCCAAAACAGACATTGTAAGTTCCGCGCGAAAGCTGAGAAATTTGTACACGCGCGCAGAATCGGCAAACCAAAAAAAGGCGGACCAATAGATTTTGAATCTTCATATGTACAATCATGACGTACCTGATGGTATTGCTCCGCAACATAAAAGGGATAGTCAGCCGTATCCATGACAAATACCAATCCACGAGCATCTGGATCATCTCCCTTGCCTTTGGCAAAATCCAATTTATCTCCATTGGTCTTGGATGCATCGATCATTTGTTGGGCCAAGGGTGACGAGGTACCACCAGGAATGCCTACCAGGTTGCGATACTCCGATCCTCGATCACCCAATTGGTCTGGTCGATATCCCTCCTTGGAAAACAAATTGGTATATTCGATTACGAATTGTGGAAAAGCGGAAGTCGGAATGGACAGCGCTACCACTTCGGCGTGTCCTAGTGCACCGTAATCCGATTGCATTGCTGCTGCATTGTGATAGCACACCTTGCCATTGACAGCACCGGCTTTACCACCCGCGTATCCGGTCCTTGCTGTTATTTGGTCGTCCTTGCGACCCAGATACATACGTTCGGCTTCTACAAGTTCGTGCTGAACGTGCCAGAAACAACCACAGCCAAAGTACACGTCAATTATGGGATCTTCTTCTTTCGCGGCGGCGGCTAATGCTGCTGTGCTGGGCGATAATGTCGTTGTGGAGAGTATCGCAGCTGCGGATATGAGACCTTGAACGATTTGACGACGAGAGGACACAGTGGTTGGATCGGAACTAGTAGTACTCGTACTCGTACTACTACTACTACTAGTAGTAGTAGTACGAGCGTTGATGCTCATATCCGATCTGGGTTTCATGGAAAAGGCTGAAGTAGGCGTTGCAGCTGCAAGGCACAGTAGTGCTACGGTACAAATGGCGGGAGTCTTCATGTCGGTAAATTGTTAAACTATTGCTTCTTGTCTTTGAAGTTTACCGTTTTATTAATAATGCTCAACATGAAGCCATAACCTCGTCCTACTAGTAGTAGTGCAGTCTACTCCCTTTCAAATCACAGATTACTCTACAACAGTAGACTTGCTATTTCAGAAAGATTTTCTCGCTCTATCTCAGCTCAGGTTGGTGATGATGAATGAGTCACAGGTTGAATCTACCTACTAGTAGTAGAATGCGCATTGAACATTAGCGTTCAGGTTCCAATAATGGGTCGTGTGCTTACATCATGCTCATGATTGAACCAACGAGGAGCAAAGATACGTTTTCCTTGAAGCAGATCCAAGCCGTTCGAACGCTATCATTATTGTTATTGTTTATTCTGCTCTCGAAGCACAAACATTTTTCTACCCACGATGAAGTCCTGCGTATTTGCTTCCTTGTTGGCCTCGGCTGCTGCCTTTGCTCCTGCTGCTGTTCAGCAACAGAGCACCTCGGCTCTGTCATCGTCCATGGCAGATATGCCTGGTTCGATTGATTTTATGCGCAAGGAATTCAAATTTGATCCTCTCAAGTTGAGTGAAACGTATTCACCACTCCTTCCTTACATGCGCGATGCCGAAATCCGCAATGGACGAACAGCCATGCTCGCCGCCGTTGGTTTGATCGCACAGGACTTTGTACGCTTGCCAGGTGATGCCTACAGCTTTGAAACCGTGCCTAGTAACATTGATGCTCCCTTTCAAATGCCCGATCAAATGCTACAAATCTACCTCTGGGTAGGATTGTGGGAAATTACCGTGGCAGCTCCTGCCATCTTAGCCATGTCGAAGGGCGAACGTGACCCTGGTGGTACGTATCTTATATTCATTTTACGATATAGAACTATTGGTTTGTGTGAAAAATAGCTGTAGCAAAGCATAGCGGCTGTAGTGCTGTCTCAAACGAAGAGCGAGGAATGTGTGGTAATCTCGCATGAATTCATGCCACTCACATTTGCTCTTTACTTGCGCCTTTATCACTTTATAGACTATGGTATGGCAGCATACTTGGAAAAGAAGAGCATCCCTCCAGAAAAGGTCGCCTACTTGGTCGATTCGGAATTGTTGAATGGACGTTTGGCTATGTTGGGCTTTATGGGAATGCATTGTGCAAGTGCCGCAAATGGCAGCCACTTTCCCTTCCTTTCATTTTCAAGCTAGCTTACATATCTTTTTTGTGAACATTGCAATGATGCGGTGTTGAAGTGAAAGGACACTGAAAGCAATCTTTTTTAAAGCTGAATAACAAGTGTTCCACAATACAACTAACAATATTCAGTATGAATCAAATTATCGGAGCTTAGATTTTAATCTCTTCGCGTAAAACACAGAAAAATGGTCCTAATTGACTAGCTAGTGTAATGAATCCAGCTTCCCAATACATCTTTCACAGCTAGCTGTCTTCAGGTGGCAACAAGCAAAATTGTTTATTTTTGTCAACGGGTTTTCAAAGCTTGTTGGTTTTTAGTGGGGAGCAAGCAAAATTGCATCTTAGGCGAATGGATTTTATAGCCTGCCTGCAACCTTCTGGCGACAGCAAACGAGATATCGCCAATCACGGTGTCGCCAAGCAACTACTAGTAGACTCGTCGTCGTCGTCCTCCATATTGTCTTCCAAAACAGGTACATGCCATTCATCACTGGGCAAAAATGAACATGAAGTTAGATGATTGGCTTCCTTAGCGGTAGTAGATTCATGCTTGAAATGCCCTGTTGGCAAGAAGGGGGTTCTACAGATAGCGCCATTGGCATAACCTGTGATCAGCCACTTGCCGTTCATAGCCAATGTCACGGGCCCTCCATTTTCGAATTCTTCTCCAAAGTCGCCGCCATCATAAAATGCGTCCTCGTCGCTGCTATTAGAGGCGGAAGCAATTTTTCTTTTTCGCGGATTGTTTCCGCCAAACTTTGGAAGGCACACTTTCCCAACAGCCAGAGCTTGACCGGACCAATTATAGTGGTAGTTTTCTTCATCTTCTTCGTCGGACAAATCTTCGAATTTCATCATCGGGCCTTCACGCCTATCCAGCATTGCATGGTTGTAATTATAGCCTATTTCGAACAACCAGGCTTCTGGAACCCTTTCATTTGCCATCACCGCAAACTTCCCGTCCATCGACATACGCCCGTGGTAGGCTTCATAATCTTCATGACAATTCCCAAGACTTCCATAACCGCGAAGCTTTAAAGAAGGCCTTCCATGATTATCTTCAAAAGTCACTGCAGCAATGCGGTCACCATACTTGCAGCAAAGTAGAACTTCGTTGCCCGAGACAGCAATACCATCAACATCTGTTAGTCGAGATAGTTGCCTATTCAATAGACTGCGTCGAGGATCCCAAAAATCATATCGATTTAGAGGCACACCTGGATTGGCAAGATCCCACAAAATCATGGCATCGGGGTATCCATGGCCGGGTTGAATGGCAAAGCTAAGAAGATACTTGTCGGGGACCACTGCCATGGCCCTGATCATACCATAGTGGCCTCTCCAAGATTTCAAAGGTTTTTCTTTGGCGTATTCGATAAAAGGTAAAATGTTTCCTTTGCTGAGCGCAGCCGCTTCCTTTACATCAAAATCACTGTAGTCATTCGCCCAGTTCAAAATACCTGTAGATATGCAGTGAAGACCGACGACCATGGAATCCACCCATCGTCCTTTAAAGCGGAGTTTGCAAAATACAACTGTAGCAATGGAAGGATAAGCTGGATCACCATCTTCATCATCGCCAATATTGCACGAGTAAGTCTGGATTTGTTTTCCATCTGTTCCATTCAAACATGCTACTTGAGCCGCCTTTCGTTCCTCGAACTTACAGCGAGGGTATCCATTGTACGCGTCAGTCCATGTGTAGACCCGATGGGATTTCTTCCTGTCAACCCAACGAACTGCAATTCCAGCCACACCAAATGTTGCTTTCAACGGCAAAGACAACTCCGATTCGTGGGAAAGAAAATCATTGTGATACAGTTTTTTCTTCCATACCAAGGTTGAAGCCCCAGAAGCGTTCTCATCAGCGCTCAAAGCCCATTTTGTGAGTATTCCGTCCGCGTGGCCACAGTACACGACACATTGTCCATTGCTCTCTTCTGCGACAGCCAAAGCAGTAACCCATTTTTCCTTTGTATTTATTTGCACAGTATTTTCGGCCTTGCCGTAAATAATGGGTACGGGAGGTCTTGGTCGAGAGGGTCCCAGGTATGCATAAAAGTACGAGAGCTTGCTTTCTGGCTCGAGCGGTTTATTGCAATAAACCCAACTGGCTTCAACGGCGCACAGTAGTTCATGAAAACTCGCAAAGGAACAACGCCACGTTCGAAGGACTTGTCCGGATTCAAAATCGCGTCCATTCTGGCCCACACCACGACCGACCATGACTCGCAAGATTCCATTCGAGTATTGAAACCAACGAAACTTTCCAGTGGAGAACTGTGCCATAGTCTTGGGAAATGCTTTCGCAAAGTCAAACGATTTGCTGGTTTCGGGCTTTGTTGTATCATCTGTATCTTTGAAGCGAAATAAAAGCTGCTTGGGACCATATGATGCGGCTTCCCTTGTGTTGTCTGCCACAAGTTGCTTCTCTATATCATCCGCTTCAGATATCTTGGGGAGTAAAATTCGTAGTATAGAATTGTAGCTGTAGCGACTCAAATGATCTGGATCATTGCTGGGATCACGAGGCGTCCACGATTTTTCGGCAAGCTCCAAAAACTCGTTCATGTCCCAAAAGTGAAGACCAGCATACATGAGATCGGATGTACGGGTAGACGTTTCGATGGTACAAAATGTGACATCTCTTTCACTTCGCAGCTTGGCTGAAGGACCCAAAGACGCACTCCCTACGGTTGCACTACGAATACTGGAGGGAGCTCGGACCACCTCATTCTCTTCCCCTGTACTGAAAACAGGCACATAGTGTCCCATAAATACTTTGGAAAAGTTGGGATAGGCAGCATCAACTTGCTGTTCCTTCGGCCAATGGTAGGCAGGGACCTTTTGGAATTCTTTGGGGTATGATGCTGTCTCGCTCTCCGCCTCAAAGTACTGGAGTAGAATATTGGTGGTCTTCTTTTGGATTGACAAGACCTTCAAGTACAAGGTAGTAGTTGTACCCAAGTCGTAGGTAACTTTGATTATCTTATCCTGAGGCAGAAGGCGCCGGGATAGCTTGGTAGTTTCTGCTCCTTTGTACCGGTACTTGAAATCGAATGATGTCGCTTTGTGCTGCTCGATGTCTCTTTCTGGTATCACTATGATACTGCTGCAGTAACTGTCCTTACTTTGGGAATCAGCACCTAGTAGGTACTGAATTTTCGAGTGTTCCCGGTTCACGACCAAACTTGATTCTGAACAGATTTCTAAATACCAAATATGACCACTGATTTTATGATCATTAGCAGGCCGTCGTCTTGCCAGTGCAGTATCGCAAAGCTTATCCATCAATTCCATAAAGGAATGCTGGTCGCAAGCGGTTAACGTTTCGTCGTCCCATCTCGGTTCACGACGACGCCATCTTTTAGGCTTTTGATCGGTAATGCCTAACGTCCACTCCATTACTTTTCTTCTTCTGATTCTTATTATTATTATTCTTTACGTACGACAATGGCTGCTGTTGTTGGTGTTGATGCTGGTTGCATTCTGTTGCCGGCTTTGGCGGTAACTTTTACAATTATTTCATTATTTTTTATTGTTACTAGTAGTGCTTACTAGACTAGTACTTTTATCATTATTATTATTTATCATTTTTTTCTTAATGCGTGCCGAAACGTCCTTGGCCCGTTTTTGAGAACAGGCGCGAACGATCGCGAGAATTCACACTAGACGCATGTTTGCTCCAATGTTTCGAACAGCATTCCCTGTACTACTACTAGCTAGCTAGAGTAGCTAGCTAGCTTGTTTCTAGCTAGAGATAGTACCTGGTACTACTAGCTAGCTAGCTAGAGTCTACTCTAGCTAGAGAGAGTTTAGCTCTTAATTTTTTGTTGAGTAGACGACTAGTAGAGTACTACTACTACTAGCTAGCTAGTAGTAGCTAGCTATTACTCTACTAGCTCGCTAGACTATCGTCTCTTCAAGCAGCGATTAGCTTTCGTCTGCTGGACCAGCTACACTATCCAGCCATCCAGCCAGATCTTAGTAGACTAGCTAGATAGTAGTAGTCTAGCTAGTACATGATAAGTATTCAATGCTACTAGTCTAGGAAAAAATACCTGAAGTACTCCACTACCTTTAAGAAGAAAGCCTATTTTCTTGTCCTGCTTATAATATTATTATACTTCGGGAGCGAGTCACAAAACTCGGCGAAAACATCATCCGATAACTCGAGTCGTAGTAAGTGGTCTAGTAGTAGTAGGTCTCTCTAGTAGTAGTTGTAAATCCATTAGTGCAGCTGTTTCGTGTCAACGAGTGTGGACGAGAGAAATAATGAGAAATTGCAGCGTACTAGTATTACAGTAGTAGTTTAATTTGTTTATTAAAACAAACATGGTATTTTATCAAGCACAAAGTGCCGCATTACTTCGCGTTTGTCGGACACCTCGACTCAATGGTGGAGCTCTTGACAGACGCGTTGTTGTTTTCGAAGACGACGACGGTGAGTTTGGAGCGGACTTGGACATTCCATTACCGTCGTCGTTGTTGTTGTTATTGTTGTTGTTGTCGCCGAAATGGCTATCACCCATCAATCGAGCAAGACGTTCCACTGCCGTGTTCTTGATTTCAGAAGTAGTGGTAGTGTTAGTATCAGCAGCAGCTGTAGCTGATTGTGTAGATTCGGTATTGTCATTGTTGGTGTTGTCATCAACAAGACTTTGACGAGACAATTGCAATCGAAGCAAGGCTTCTTTTACGAGACGTTCGTTTCGTTCGGGCTTCAATTGGAAACGAAATGGTGCACCAACTGTACAACTCTCTGACAGCAGGAGTGGAGCATACAGGAGGCTATTATCATTATTATTTGATGACAGGTCCGCCAAAGTTAGTCTTTTTGACAAGAGTCGTTTGCAACAGGGTGCTTTTGGAAGTTCATTGTTGTTCATGAATGGAAGACTGTTGCTGCTGACGACAGTAAAGGCGTTGGGAGAACTTGCGCTTTGCTGATGATTAGTGGAGACGCCCATGGTATTTAGTTGTTTTATGGAATTTATTAAAACGAAGCGATACAATTTTGGTAATGATAATAATATTATTATAATAGTATGTTATCAGTATCATTTTTTACTACGAGTAGACAGTAGACTAGTTGATGTTAAGACTGCAAACGCATGAATCTCTACAAGGAAGTGACTCAGGTTTTTGGCTTTTTACTACGAGTAGGGTCTAGCTACTCAACTCGAGTATGACTAATCCGACTCCTAGTAGTACTACTACCAGGTATGGTACTACTACTAATATTAATACTTTCCTACCATGGTACCTGGTATTTAATTCAATAAAAGTCAATGGAAAATAAACACTTCCGGCAGGTACGCTAGTATATTACTACCTGGTATGGTAGCTAGCTAGCTACTGTAGCTAGCTACTCGGGTAGCTAGTAGACTACCACTAGTACTCCGAGTACCCTACTAAAAAGATAAGGAGACGAATCTATTGAAGAAAATATCATTCAATTAAGACAAAAATTATGATAATATTACAATACTTTCAATACTTCTGCTAGATTCGCATCGTTGTCCTAAAAGAACATCGATTAAATGCTGGTACCTGGTACCAGGTACGGTATGGTACTCTACTACAGGGTGGTACCTCGTACCTGGTACCTGGTACTAATAATCGCTACGACTGGTAGTACCTGGTAGATGACTATTCATTCGGTCACTAAATACTTGTGCATAATTATTCGGACGCTTTCTGAAGTGCATGTCAGAAAGGAAGCAAGGAAACTCATCCCATTGGAGTACCGTACTATTATGGTACCTGGTACTCCTGTAGGTACTCTAGCACGTCTATAGTACCTGGTACCTACCTAGTATGGTAATCTAGTAGTAGTCTACTGTACCAGGTACAGTAGTACTGGCAGCATACTAGCTAGTCTACCACTACTACAGAGCAGGTAGTGGTACTCTATTATTATTATTAGTAGTAGTAGTAATCGTAGATGAATAAAACCCATGACTGATGAGCTTTAAGATGGAAAAATGGAAGCAATTAATGATGGGCACGCTTGTAGCTCCTAGTCTACTAGTAGTAATACACCAAACACCAGAGACTACTACCTGGTAGTAGACTACCAGGTACTAGTCTAGAGATAATACTAGACTAGTCTAGCTACCAGGTAGAGTACGACGAGTACCAGACTACCACTGGCTAGGTAGTTTGGAGTGTAATACGGCAAGTAGACTACTTGCGATGGTCAGTAATGAGAGAGAAAGACTAGACTACTAGTCTACTACTACCAGGTACCTGGTATTATACTAGCACTAGTAGCTACTAGCTAGAGTAGTAGTAGCTGAACCTAGCTACCGTGCTACGTAGTACTGCCAGGTAGGCATCAGAGAATGACCATCTGGGTAAATCCCGATTCCCTGTGTAAATTACCCAAACACAAACCCTACGGGGTATGGTTATTGAACCTGTGTACATTGTTGTAGAATTATGTAATTAACCAAAATTAGTAATAGTACTCTTTACTTGTGTAAATATAACAAATCTTTAATAACCACGTTACCCTGATTTGTTTTCAAATGTAAGATGCACCCCTT
>Ga0210025_1003205_pt1 | contig 15035 bp, 7 predicted proteins | sample CryGeyme20150102_FD_183989 | JGI IMG/M metagenome (GOLD analysis project Ga0210025, IMG submission 183989) | Groundwater microbial communities from Crystal Geyser aquifers in Utah, USA - Crystal Geyser metaG 2015-0102 (SPAdes) (version 2) | ecosystem: Environmental > Aquatic > Deep subsurface >...
ACAGCAGCAACGACCCCGGTGATTTGGTTGCTGACACGCCGTTCTTCCTCATCAACATCACTCATCTTCAAGATTCCAGGGCGGCCAGCTTGCGGCCAACAATGCCACGGTATGTTTGGGCGACCGTGCGCGTGCCAATGGCCACACCCGACCCGACCACGTTGCCTTTTTCAATGACCGCGTGCAAGGGCATCGAGCCAATCAACTCAGCCGCGCGCGGCATCATGGCTGGCAGCTCCAGCTCGGTCCAGGAATAGTCTTCGCCAGACAACAGGCTCTTCCTGATTTTTGATTTGTCCCAAAACTCAAAAGACTTCCCCGCGCCATGCTTCAAATTGATCAGCACCACGCCATCTTGGTAAAACACGGGACTCCTGCCCACGCGGGCTTCCAGCTGATTCGTGCTCGACGCATCAATACCCATCACCCAAATGGGTGTCGGATTCATCAATGCCATCAGGCTCAAAACTGATTCAGTGATGTAAAGACCGGCCGCAGACGGCAAGGAAAAAACAAGACGAATTTCGTCCGTTTCATTGATCTGGGTTTCCGCCAATTCATTGATCAGATTCAGCCAGTCGTCCTCTGATTTGATGGGGCGTTGCAGTCCAATGATTTGAATGTCATTGACGACTTCAGTTTTATATCCGTTATCGCACACCACATCAGGATTCATGGGGTCTGCATCAATGACAATCAATTTATCAATTTTTGGCATACCAGAAACTTCATGATTGATAAAACTATCCACCAGGCAGCGGGACATAAAGCTTTTGCCCACGCCACCTTTATCACCGTCAATAAAATATGATTTGATCATGATTATCCTTTTGGTTGTTTAAAAATTCACACTGGAAACTATTGACTAGACTTCCATTTTGCGATTGCCTCGTCATATTGAGATAATGCACGTTCATACATTCCCCGTATTCTGTTTTCAGCTGCGACAACCTCGAACATCCCGGCGGGTATTTTTCCGTTTTCTGGAAGTGTTTTTGATACGGTTAAATAGTCGTCAATATTCATTTTTGTAATATCAACCAGCTCGCCATTTATTTCAATAAACTTGAGTTTTATTATTTCATCAGGGAATTGGGATTGACTCGCACTGGTCCGTTTGACTTTGTTGTGAGTTTTCTCTTTGCCAACATGGCGGGCATCTGGACATGCCGGTTGATTCAATTCAGTTGGCGAGCGAGTTAAACCGATCTCGGTGGCGGTTTGGGTGGGAATGGTTTTGAGCTTTCTGCCTCTTTTCATTGGCTTGAGTCCGCGCTCTTCTCGAACGATGCCGAGGTGCCGCACAAGATGCCCTTTGGTGACCTTGATGTCATTTTTTTGAAGTGCGGCAGCAATTCGCTCCAGCGACATGCCCTGGCTCAGAAAATTTTCAATGACCTCAAAGGCTGACCGCACGATCAGCGCAGGGTCATCCTTTTGGGCGAGTTCAATTTCTGCGCGGAGAATGGCGTCAATTTCGGAGCTGATGCTTGGCATGATCCCCATACCGACAGGGCGCAAGAGATGGCGCGACAGGAGACGTGACAGGTGTCATGGCAACATCGACAGGCATGCTGACACCCAAACCGACAGGTGAACTAATTAACTGGAGCCGTTCTTGGTGTCGCGTTCCGGCGACCATTCATGCATTTCCTGCGCGATGAACTCGGCCAATGGTGTGATTTGGCCCTTGACGCTCGCGGCCTCCAGTGCCTTCATGTAGGTATCTCGCCGGCTCATCCGAATCACCGTCCATGGGTAACCGCCGGAAGCGAGCAGCGTGTTCATCAGGAAGCGACCCATACGGCCATTGCCGTCATAGTAGGGATGAATAAAGACGAAGAGATGGTGACCAAGCACAGCTCTAACGCAGGCCTCAGGTTCTGCTTCGAGCAAGTCCCACAGCGTTTCCAGCGAATCCAGAATAGCCTCACTGGGTAGTGGTGTGTGCATCGAGTTGCGAATAAAGATCGGGCCACGCCGATAGCCGGTGAGCTGGCTGACTTCGACGATGCCAGCGGTCACGGACGGACCGAACAACTCGGCATACCAGTCGTGGTGATCACGCTTGGCCACGAGCCCCGCGTTGTTATGCACCAGTACTTTGCCAATGCTCTCCTTGACCGCTTGGAAGGCTTGGTAATAGCCCCTCGCAGCCAGCGCGTCCCTGGTTTTGTTGTGTTCTGGTTCGCCCTGAGGATTCCAGTCACCGCGGGCCACGCGTTCGATGAGCTCGTCGGTGACGCGATAACCCTCGATGGACAGTGAGTTGTAGGCGTCAGAAACGTAGCGCTCGTCGACCTGTGCCAGATAGCCGATGCCCTGGTTCTCGATGCCTGGTGCGGGAGGGAAGACATTGATGACATCCTGACGCCATCCGGCCCACATCGAGCGCAGGCGCAGCACATGGGGAGATCGCTCCTTGCCGGGCGCAATCGTGGGCTCGGCCAGCTCAAAAGGGTTGACCAGCTTGAGCGAGATTTTGAACTTGGCGAAGGCCTTGCGTATGTGCTCGGCCTCGTCGGGGCGCTTGACAAACTCGAATGCGGCTGCCAACCGGCCCGCAGCAGTCACCATCTTGTCACCAGCCAGCAGCGTCGGTAGCAATTCGGACGCATGGCGAATAGTGGCCAGTGCGATCTCGGACTCACGCGGGTTATTCAAGAAGAATGAAGGGCCGACCAGGCACAAGGCTTCTGCAACTGGCCAGACCTGCAGACCACGGACTTCCACGCGCGCATTGGGAACACGATTTTTGTCCGGATACACAAGCAGTGAGGTGTCGAAGGGCAAATCCACCTTGGTTGTGCCGCTGTCGATGGTGACGCACGTGACCTGCCTGGGCACTGTGGTGTTACCCGTTTGGAGCAACAGCGAAGCCTCAGGGTTCAAGCAATACCACTTGCCAAAGCGCTTGCCCAGGTAGCCTGAAACGAAGGCCCAAAAAGACGCATACCACGCCGTGGTGTCTGCATTGTTGTCGCTCGGGCTGCTACAGATGTACCACCCCTTCATCACTGGCCTAAGAAACCCTGTCTCTACCAGCATGGTGCGCCGATCATCGTCCTTGAGGTCTGCGGACTCAACAACGCCGTGGTGCTTTTCCTGAAGTCGCTTGAGTGTCTTCAGTGCAGTTGCGAGCGTCGGATTGCCCCTTGACTTGCCACGTGGTGAGTCCATAAATTTACTTTGACATTGCTAAAAATGTTACTTTACCATCGACCTGGAATTTACTTTGTTATTGTTTTAGAAATTACTCTGCTATTGAGTGCTCGCCGACAACGTGCTCAAGACCATGCGGTCAGTGGCCAACACATCCCGCCCGACAGCAACACACCGTCCTGACAGGCGTTCTGACAGTCGAACCAATTACGTCAACGCCCACTGGCCACACGCAACCCGGCAGCCAAACCAAAATGCCATGACAGGCGAGCTGACAGGCGAATCAATTCACCAGCAGCTTGGAAGTAGCAGAGACTCACTGTGCAGGGTAAGGGCCTTGTGCCCACGTTTTCTGCTTCGCAAAAAACTTGGCAGCGGCCCCCTGCTCAGGGCGTTGCCCCGAGACCCCGGACAAGCAGCCGTGTCGCGCTTTGCTTGATTTGACTTGACTTGACTTGACTTGACTAATTAATTCAGGCCATCGAGCATGAATTTGGCATAAAGGCTCAAAAACGCCTACTTTTTCGGTTGTCGCCCCCCCCAAATGGGTGGTGCCCAGTTCAAAAGCAAAGGCCTATAATTATTAGGGCAGCTAAAGTCAAACCGAGCCTGGTTCGACTCTTAAAGGTCAGCATCCCACAAGAAATATGCTGTTTTGGCTAATAAAAGAAAGTCCATCGACAACAAAAATACGCATTTTTTTTGATCGAAAGGAAGGGGGGTTTTTTGGGTTCAATGAGAAAAGTCGCAGTAGTAAGTTGTTCATTCAAATTTCCCGGAACCACGACTGACAAGTATTGGCCTGATCTGATCAACGGCAAGAACTTGGTCACACAAGTCGATCCAAGTCGTTGGGCCATGGATTCCTTCCAGCATCCCAACAAAAAGCATGCTGGCACAAGCTACACCTTTGCCTCAGGCACCTTGGGTGACATATCTGGTTTTGATGCGGCATTTTTCGGAATATCGCCTCGTGAAGCTGCCCAAATGGACCCTCAGCAGCGCATGCTGCTTGAAATGACCTGGGAAGCCTTCGAAAATGCGGGCCTCAAGCCGAGTGCCATCAAAGGCAGCAAATGCGGTGTGTTCATTGGCATATCGTCTGTTGACTATGCCATGCGCTTTGCAGATGATCTGGGTGCAGTGGACTCAACCGTCGCCACGGGCAACACATCCTGCATAGCCGCCAACCGAATCTCGTACCTGTTTGACTTCAAAGGGCCAAGCATGTCTATTGACACGGCTTGTTCTTCGTCGTTGGTGGCTTTTCATCAGGCATGCCAATCCATCGCGGTGGGCGAAACGACGATGGCGATTGCCGGGGGCGTCAGTCTGCTGCTTCATCCCTATGGTTTCATTGCTTTCTCAAAAGCCTCTATGTTGTCCCGCAAGGGTGTTTGCAGCGTTTTTGATGCTGCTGCTGATGGCTACGTGCGCTCTGAAGGCGGGGGCATCTTTGTACTGAAAGACTACGAACAGGCACTTGCTGATGGTGACCCGATTCTGGCGGTAGTGGCAGGCACCAATGTGAACAGCGACGGAAAAAAAACGGGCCTTACCGTGCCAAGCAATTTGGCGCAGGCTAGTTTGCTTACCGAAGCCTATGCTAAAGCCGGTATTTCCCCGAATGACATTTCTTACCTGGAAGCACACGGCACGGGCACGCCAGTAGGTGACCCCATTGAAGCCAATGCGCTGGCCACTGCCTTAGGCAAGTTTCGCCCCAAAGACAAGCCGCTGTTGATTGGCTCGATCAAAAGCAACCTGGGCCACTTGGAAGCTGCCAGCGGGGTTGCAGGTTTGGTCAAGGCTCTGCATTGCATCAAGCATCGCACCGTACCCGCCTCGATTCACTTTAAGAATCCCAACCCGAACATACCCTTTGACGACTGGAACCTGAAAGTGGTCGCGCAAACCACCCCGTTACCAACGACGGGTCGCCTTGTGGTGGGCGTCAATGGCTTTGGCTTCGGTGGTACCAATGCGCACATCATCCTGGAAAGTCCTGTTGCCAAAGTCAGCACCCTTCGGCCAAAGCGACCCAAAGACCTCAGACCGGTCAGAACGCCGTTGTTCATTACAGCAAAATCAGAAGCTGCCTTGAAAGATGCCGCCCAGCAGTACGCAGCCTTATTGCGTCAAGAGGATGTTGCTGATCTGTACGACATCGCTTACAGCGCCGCCTTCAACCGTGAGTGGCATGAGCATCGTGCCGTCGTTTTTGGCGGCACACCACGCACCATGGCTTCTGCGCTGACATGTTTTGCAGAAGGCAAACTCACTAACCTCCCGGTAGTTGCAGCTACAGGCATGAGTCCGGCGCCCAAAGTTGCCTTTATATATTCTGGCAACGGCTCGCAGTGGGAGGGTATGGGGCGCCAACTTTTGGCAGAAAACTCCACCTTCAGGGCGGCTGTTCAAGCTGTCGAGCGTTATTTTGAGAAATATGAAAATTTCTCCCTTGAAGAAGAACTCAAGGGCGCAAACGGCCCGGGCCGCTACGAGCGTACAGAAATTGCCCAACCCGCCTTGTTTGCCATCCAGGTGGGCGTGACCGAAATGCTTCGCTTCCAAGGCGTGATGCCCGCCGCGGTAGCGGGTCACAGCGTGGGCGAAGTGGCTGCGGCCTGGGCTTCTGGTGCCTTGACGCTCGAACAGGCCGTCGAAGTCATTTATTACCGCAGTCATTTTCAGGGCATGACCAAAGGCCAGGGGCAAATGACGGCTGTCGCCCTGAGCGAAGCGCAAATGCGGACCCTGCTTGAAGAGCAAAAGCTCGCCGACAGCGTTGCCATCGCAGGCATCAACAGCGCGCGTGGCATGACCCTGGCCGGACCATCCGCAGCGTTAACCCAGCTAGAAAATATCCTCGCCGACCGTCAAATCGTCTTCAAGCGTCTCGACCTTGACTACGCTTTTCACAGCGCAGCGATGAACCCGATCCAGGCTGGACTTGAGGCAGCGCTACATGCGATCACACCGCAAAAAACAAAGATTGATTTCGTATCAACCGTCACTGGTGATATCGCTCCTGGAGATCAGCTTGACGGCAGTTACTGGTGGAACAATATCCGCCAACCAGTGCTGTTCGAAAAAGCCATTGGTACGATTCGGCAGCTGGGCATCGATGTTTTCGTTGAAGTGGGGCCACATGCCGTATTGCGTGGCTACATCAATGAATGCTTGAAAGCCGACCCCAAGCCAGGTCGCATCCTGCCCACCCTGATGCGTGGAGACGACTCGTCAGAGCGGGTGTGGACCGCAGCATCGCAGGTCATGCTCGCTGGTGTCAAAACCGATCTCACGCACTTTTTTCCGCATCCAGCGCGCTTCACAGAGCTGCCTAACTACCCTTGGCAACGTGATCGGCACTGGCAAACCGTCACCTCCGAGTCTTACCACCTGTTGCAGCGGCGCAAAGTTCATCCGCTGTTGGGGTATCCCTTGGGCCAACAAGCGCTCGCCTGGGAAAACCAGATTGACCCCTTGCAGTATCCCGAGCTGGCTGATCACGTGGTCAGCGGCGCAATCGTTTTTCCGGGTGCGGGCTATGCCGAGCTGGGCCTGGCTGCCGCAGCGCAATGGACTGAAAAAAACGGACTACCTGCGGCGCAGCTTGAGATCGAAGAACTCGACATCAAAATGTTCATGGTGCTCAGTGCGGACACCACTAAGCTGCTTCGGGTTTCTTTGGAGCCCAGCGACGGCAGCTTTGCCATTTCAAGTCGCGACCAATTCAGCACCGACGCATGGACACTGCATGCTAATGGCCGGGTCATCACCGAGCCACTTGACATCTTGTTTGCGCAAGAAACAGCGCAGGTGCCCAATCGCCGGCCTGATTTTGATGCCCAATCCCATGCCTTGTTGACCAAACAGGTGGATATCAACTACGGCCCAGCTTTTCAAGCCATTGACGTCGGCTGGGCAGAACAAGATACCGCCTGGGCACGGCTCAGCCTGCCTACCGGTATAGCGGCTTCGCTGATGCAGTCGCTGCTGCACCCTGCGTTACTTGATTGTGGCTTTCAGCTTGTTTTCCATTTGCTTCATGACCAAATTGCACAGCCGTCAGGCGTGGCCTACTTGCCGACCAAAATTGGTCGTTTGAGCCTGCGCACCGGCAAGGGTGTGCCCGTCATCGCCAAAGCCCAGTTGTTGCACCGCTCGCCGCACAGCCTGACAGCAAACTTCACGCTGTTCGACGATCAAGGGGCTGTGGTTGCCTGCCTGCGAAACGTGCGTTTTCGCAGTGTGCCCATGGGCCAAAAGGCGGCTACACCACTGAGTTTGCTGTCCTACACTGCCGTGCCCAAAGCGCACCCGCAAACCGATGTCGTTGTGCCCCAAGCACTGGCCAGCAATCTCCAGCGCGACGTGCTTGCCGCCGCCTGTGCGCTGGGCAACGATGAACCCAGCCTAGTCTACGCGCGTGAGGTTGAGCCCCTTTTGGCCGCCTTGTGCGCCAGTTATGCGGCTGAAGCGTTTCTGCTGTTGGCTGATCAAAACCATGCGCTGTCCGAGCAACAGCTTGAGCTTGTTCTTGGTAAATCCTCTGATGCACCCACGATGTTTGGCCGGATGATTGCCATCCTTGAAGAAGACCACCTGCTGGAACGCCTGCAATCTGGCTGGCAGTTGTCCGACGCATCAAACCTGCACAAGTCGAGTGACATCTGGAGCGCATTGCTCGCTGATCACCCAGAGCATTTCGCGGCCCTCCATGCAGTCAGCCGAGTCGGCATGAATCTGGTGGCACTGGTTAAAGGCCAAACCACCTTGGCCCAGTTACTGCGCCCAGACTGTACCTTTGCATCCATGGTGGCCGAGAGTTTTGGCTTGTCTCAAAGCGGCCAAATCGCCCAGGCCTTGATTGCTACTGCGCAAGCTTGCCTGGAACAGCTGACCGAAGGTCAGCGCCTCAGTGTCCTTGAAATCAGCAGCGGTCCACCGGAGCTGTCAGCTCACCTGATGCGAGCGCTTCCCGCTGATCGGTGCCAATTCACCTTTGGCACAAGCAACCCCGAAACCCTGGATGACTGCCAGCGCCACCCGGAGCGCTGGCCTGCGCTGGCCCTCATAGATTTGAGCTTGGACGCCAGCGACTCAGGCACCGCCCCACAAACCCAGCTGGCCATCATTCGCAACGACTTCCTGACCCAACAAGATGCCCAAAAAGCGCTTGATGTTGCATCCCGAATGCTGGCCAGCCAAGGCGTTGTGCTTTGGCTAAGCGCACCCTCGGCACGCTGGCTCGACCTGTTGTTTGGCAACCAAAGCGCGCTGCATCTCGCGCCGCAGCAATGGCAACAACAACTTGAACATCGCGGCATGGTCGCAAGCAACAGCATGTTGTTGTCGCCCGACAGCCCGAGTTCGCCCTACGCCTTCGTGGGTCAAGGCCCAGTGCACGTTGCAGCATTGACCCCTCAAGTTGCAGACAACGGCGCCTGGCTCCTACTGGCTGACGAATCTGAGCCAACCCGGCAACTGGTCACCGAACTGGTTCAAGCTTTGCCGCCGCAAAACTCCATGGTCGCAGCGCCCGAGCTTGATTTATGTGATGTCGCCGTGATGAGCCAACTGCTCAACACGCTCAAAGCTCTGCACGGCAAGGTCAATGGTGTGATTCACCTCCATGGTTTGGCTGCAGACGCTTCGGCACTCAGTCCCGACCGGATGCTGACGCATCAACTGCAGCGCTCAGCCATCGCCACCACCCTGGTGCAAGCCTGCGAGGCGACACAAACCACCACCACAGCTTGGCTGGTCACCTCTGGCGCGGCCACCCGGCTGCTGCCAAAGCGCAGTGCATCATTCGATCAAACCATCGATGCGCCTTTGTATGGTCTGGGTCGCACCCTGCTCAATGAGCCTGGCTACCTCAGCGTGCGCTTGTTAGACCTGGAGCCCCAACCTGAAGGTGCCCCTTTTGTTCCTGCCATTGTTCAGGCCATGCGGCAAGAGATGACTTTGCCATCCGACGAGCGCGAAGTCATCCTGACCGCGTCTGGCGAGCGTTTTGCCCCCCGCTTGCGTGTGGTACCACGGCATTTACAAGCGCCATCTCTCGAAGGCGAGCACACCCATGTGCACCTGTCATTTGCCACCCCTGGGCAGTTGCGCCACTTGCGTTGGGAATCCACCGTCAGCCCTGACTTGCAAGCCGACGACGTGGCCATTCAAGTCAAAGCCACTGGCCTGAATTTTCGCGATGTCATGTACGCCCTGGGCATGCTCTCGGATGAAGCCGTTGAATCCGGCTTTGCCGGGCCCACCCTGGGCCTGGAGTGCGCGGGTGTCGTTACTGCGTTGGGCGCGTCAGTCACTGGCCTTGCCGTCGGGGACCGCGTGCTGGCCTTTGGCTCGTCCTGCTTCGGCAACCAGGTCATTACCCGAGACTCTGCTGTTGCAGTGCTACCTTGTGCAATCTCTTTTGAGGCAGCCGCCACCATCCCCACCACCTTTTTCACCGCGTATTACGCCATGCACCATCTGGCCCGCCTGCAGCCTGGTGAGAGGGTGTTGATTCATGGTGCCGCGGGTGGTGTCGGCATTGCCGCCATCCAGCTTGCCAAGCAGCTTGGAGCCGTGGTTTTTGCCACCGCAGGGTCTGATGAAAAACGCGACTTTTTGCGCCTGCTGGGTGCAGACCATATCTTTGATTCCCGCTCGCTGGCCTTTGCCGATCAAATCATGGCGGTAACGCAAGGCCAGGGTGTCGATGTCGTGCTCAACTCACTGTCTGGCGAAGCCATCAACCGTAACCTGAGCATCCTCAAGCCCTTCGGCCGCTTCCTGGAACTGGGCAAGCGCGACTTTTACGAAAACACCAAAGTAGGTTTACGCCCTTTTCGCAACAACATCTCTTACTTTGGTATCGACGCAGACCAGCTCATGCAAGCCCAGCCCGCGCTTACCGAGTCGCTGTTCAAAGAGGTGCTGGCTCTGTTTGCGCAAGGCGTGCTGCACCCCTTGCCCTATCAGGTTTTTGAAGCTGATGACGTGGTCGATGCGTTCCGCCACATGCAGCAATCTCGCCACATTGGCAAGATTGTGGTCACTTACCGCAACGGCATCAACCACGTTCACACGCCAATCAGCGTGCAACGGCCTCTAAGCCTCTCTGCCGACGCAACTTATTTAGTCACTGGTGGCCTGGGCGGCTTTGGTCTCAAAACGGCCCAATGGCTGGCTGGCAAAGGCGCGCGCCATCTGGTGCTCATCAGCCGCAGCGGCCCGGTGTCTGACGAAGCCCTCAGCGGCATATCTGCCCTTGAAGCCCAGGGTGTCAAGGTCCTGGCGCAAGCCTGTGATGTCACAAACCTACCGGCACTGGCCGCACTGTTTGACCATATGGCCGCCACCATGCCACCTTTGCGCGGCGTAGTTCATGCCGCAGTTGTCATTGACGACGCACTGGCACGCAACACCACCCATGAACAGCTGGCCGCCATTTATGCTCCCAAAATTCTGGGTGCACGACATTTGCATGATTTAACCCGCCTGCTCCCACTCGACTTTTTTGTACTCTACTCATCGGCCACCACACTCTTTGGCAACCTGGGCCAGGGCTCCTACGTGGCGGCCAACGCCTACCTTGAGTCGCTCGCTGCAGCGCGCCGCAGTGCTGGGTTGCAAGCCCTGTGTGTGCGTTGGGGAGCCATTGACGACGTGGGCTTTCTTGCGCGCAACGAAAAAATCAAGGATGCCCTGCAAAGCCGCATGGGCGGCAAAACCATACTCTCAAGCGATGCCCTTGACCTCCTGGAAGAGCTGTTGGTGTCCAACCGCTCAGACCTCGGCGCGATGGAGCTTGCCTGGAGCGCGCTCAGTCGCTTTTTGCCCAGCGCCACCGAACCCAAGTTTGCAGAACTGGCCGCATTCGACACCGATGCCAAGTCTGACGAAGGCAAAAGCGACGACATCCACCGGCTGCTTGACGAACTCAGCCCCGAAGAACTCAGTGCGGCTGTCAAAGACTTGCTCAGAGCCGAGGTGGCAGAGATTTTGCGCATGGCGCCTGACAAAATTGACCCCGATCGCTCGGTTTATGAGCTCGGTCTGGACTCATTGATGGGCGTTGAATTGGTATTGGCTATTGAAAGCCGTTTTGGTATCCAACTGTCTGTCATGGCCCTGAGCGAGAGCCCCACCATCAGCAAGCTGGCAGACAAGCTCATCAGCCAGCTCAAACCCACCGCATCTGGCGACGAAGACGTTGCGCCGCAAAGCTCAACTGCCGACCAAGTGCAGCATGTGGCCACCCAGCACGGGTCCGACGTTGACAGCAAAACCATCAGCCTGCTGGTGCGCAAGATTGACTCGGACAGTGTTGCAGGTGCCGCCCAACCGCAGCGCATCATTCAATGAAGACGCACAAAGGTGTCAAGGGCCTGAGTGCCCAAATCAAAGACAAGCTGATTCAGGCAACCCTTGAGCGGCGATTGCAACAGGCGCAACAAACACCGCAAGCGCCGTCCCAGCGTCTGTTTAGCCGGTCAACGGACTCGGTGCCAGACGCCTACTACCGCTTTGACCTACACCCGGGCTACCAGCAAATTCGTATCATCAACGACGGGGCGCAGCGCCTGGGCATCAAAAGCCCGTTTTTCAAGCAACATGAGGGGGTGGCAGGTGCCACCACCCACATTGACGGGCGCGAGTTGATCAATTACGGCAGCTACAACTACCTCGGTTTTTCCGGCGACCTTGACGTGTCCAATGCCGCCAAAGCCGCCATTGATCGCTACGGCACTACCGTGTCTGCCAGCCGCATTGTCGCGGGGGAGCGCCCGCTACACCGGCAGCTCGAGCGCGCCCTGGCTGATGTGTATGAGGTGGACGATGCCATTGTGTTTGTCAGTGGCCACGCCACCAACGTGTCCACCATCGGCCACCTGTTTGGCCCCAAAGACCTGGTGCTGCACGACGCACTCATTCACAACTGCACGCTGCAAGGTGCGCAACTCTCAGGTGCCAAGCGCCTGCCTTTCCCGCATAACGACTGGGCGGCCCTTGATGCACTGCTGACCGAGCAACGCCACCACTTCGAGCGCGTTCTCATCGTCATCGAAGGCATCTACAGCATGGACGGCGACTACCCCGACCTGCCCCGGTTCATCGACATCAAACGCCGCCATCATGCCTTCCTGATGGTTGACGAAGCGCATTCTTTCGGTGTCATGGGTTCCACCGGGCGCGGCATTCGTGAGCATTTTGGCGTGGCCGGTCATGACGTTGACATCTGGATGGGCACCCTGAGCAAGGCGCTGGCGGGTTGCGGCGGCTACATTGCGGGTGAAACCGCACTGGTAGAGCACCTCAAATTCATGGCCCCGGGTTTTTTGTACAGCGTGGGCATGGCGCCCCCGCTGGCTGCAGCCAGCTTGGCTGCGCTGCAAAAACTATTGCTGGAGCCGCAAAGAGTACAAAGGCTACAGGCTCGTGGCGCTTATTTTTATGAGCTTGCCAAAGAGCATGGTATTGACACGGGTTTGAGCTCCGGCCTGTCCGTTATCCCGGTCATTACCGGCAGCTCCATTCGCGCGGCCAGGTTGTCTGAGGAACTGTTTCAGCGCGGCATCAGCGTGCAACCCATCCTGTTTCCCGCTGTTCCTGAAAAGGCCGCCCGCTTGCGCTTCTTCATGTCCTGCCAGCACACCGAGGCGCAAATCAAGCTAACTGTTGCAGCAGTCGCTGAAGAACTGGCACGACAATAAACCAAACGTTGACAAACACCTTTTTTCGCATGATTCAAAAACTCAAAAACCAGGCACGCAGCTTCAACGGACTGTTTTGGCTTACCGTCGCGTTGCCCACCTTATTGGCTGCTGTTTACTTTGGCTTCATGGCCTCAGACGTTTACATCAGCGAGAGCCGCTTCGTGGTTCGCAGCCCTGAAAAGCAAGCCGCTTCACCGCTGGGGCTGGTGTTAAAGGGCGCAGGCTTCTCCAGCAACCAGGCCGATGCCTACACTGTGCAAGACTACATCCTGTCACGCGATGCGCTCAAGGCATTGAACGACGAACTAGCCATTGGCAAAGCCTTTGGCAACCCCAATGTTGACCTGTTCAGCCGCTTTGGCGCCATCGACGGCGACAACAGCTTTGAAGCCCTGCACCGCTACTACCAGAAAAAGGTGCTGGTGCAAACCGACAGCACCTCATCCATTTCCACGCTCACCACCCGTGCCTTCACCGCTGAAGATGCTGCCAATGCCAACCGCAAGCTGCTTGAACTCAGCGAAGTGCTGGTCAACCGCATCAACGAGCGTGGCCGCCAGGACATGATCAAATTTGCCACGGCCGAGGTCACCCAGGCCGCAGCCAAGGCCAAGGCGGCCGGGCTGCAACTCACCGCCTACCGCAACAAAAATGGCGTGATCGACCCCGAGCGCCAAGCCACCGCCCAACTGCTGCAAATCACCAAGTTGCAAGACGACCTGTTGGCCACCACCACCCAGTTGGCCCAGCTTAAAGCCTTCACGCCAGCCAACCCGCAAATTCCGGCACTGCAAAACCGCGCCATGGTCATGCGCGCTGAAATCCAAAAAGAAAACGCCAACATCAACGGCAACCAAAAATCCTTGGTCAACAAAGCCACCGACTACCAGCGCCTGGCCATTGACCGTGATCTGGCCGAAAAGCAGCTCGCCAGCGCCCTGGTCTCGCTGGAAAGCGCCCGCAACGAGGCCTTGCGCCAGCAGGTGTACCTGGAGCGCATTGCCCAACCCAGCCTGCCAGACATTGCCATGGAGCCGCGTCGCCTGCGCAGCGTCTTTGCCACCTTCATGCTCGGCCTGCTGGCCTGGGGCGTGCTGGGCATGCTGATTGCCGGTGTGCGTGAGCACCAGGACTAAAACAAAAAGTCTGCACCATGCAAGGCACACACCGTTCCACACTGCTGCACTCTTGGGCCATTCAGCGCCGGGTGATTGGCGCTCTTTTGATTCGCGAGAGCCTCACGCGCTACGGCCGCCACAACATCGGGTTTTTGTGGTTGTTTGTTGAGCCCATGATCTTCACGCTGTTTATCGTTGCCTTATGGACAATGATGCGCGGCAGCCATGGTTCAAATTTGCCCATTGCCGCGTTTGCCATCACTGGCTACTCGTCAGTTTTGCTGTGGCGCAACATGTCTGGCCGGGCCATTGGCGGGCTGGGCCCCAACAAAACCCTGATGTACCACCGCAACGTGCGCGCCATTGATGTCTTTATTGCCCGCCTGAGCATCGAATTGCTGGGTGCCACCATGTCATTTGCGGTGCTTTCCATCTTGTTCACTTTCATTGGCATGATGGACTTGCCCGAAGACATTCTCAAGGTCTTGTTTGGCTGGTTCATGCTGGCCTGGTTTGGCACTGCACTGGCCATATTTTTGGGTGCCCTGAGTGAACGCAGCGAAGCCGTAGAAAAAATTTGGGGGCCAGTCTCTTACATTCTTTTTCCGCTTTCTGGGGCAGCATTTTTGGTGGATGCCATGCCCACCCAGTTTCAAGACTTTCTGTTGCTGTTTCCCATGGTGCATGGTTTGGAGTTGATGCGCGAGGGCTACTTTGGCTCGGCCATTCATGCCCATTACGACATGGGCTACATGACGATTTTCAACGCGGTACTCACCCTGCTGGGCCTGGCCAACACCCGCATCATCAGTAAAACGGCCACCCCCAGATGATTGAAATCGTGAACCTAAGCAAACACTACCCCACCCGTCAAGGTGCGGTGGCCGTGCTGCAAGATATCAACATGACCATTGCGCCGGGTGAAAAAGTTGGCATTTTGGGTAACAACGGCGCTGGCAAATCAACGCTCATCCGCCTAATTGGCGGCATCGAGCAACCCACCCAAGGGCACATCAAGCGCAGCATGAGT
>Ga0210025_1003208_pt1 | contig 15034 bp, 15 predicted proteins | sample CryGeyme20150102_FD_183989 | JGI IMG/M metagenome (GOLD analysis project Ga0210025, IMG submission 183989) | Groundwater microbial communities from Crystal Geyser aquifers in Utah, USA - Crystal Geyser metaG 2015-0102 (SPAdes) (version 2) | ecosystem: Environmental > Aquatic > Deep subsurface >...
TATCACGCAGCCTATCATCTTTCTGATTTGATGATAGATGAAGCTTTGGCCGACTATGTTGAATATTACATTTTCTTCATCTAACTATTCAGCGTAAAATTGAATGATATACCTCTGTGACTGAGGATCTTTTGCTCTGAGAGTTTTAGAGTAATTGTGAAAATTGTGAGTTCCTATGTAAAATCCACAACATTCATTGATCTTGTCAAGTAGTTCTTTGGTCTGTTGCTCATTTTTCATTCCTGAAGAGACCTTATTCTCAGTCGATTTAACATCAGATTTCTATTCTAACTTTACATTCAATTCATTTTTGAATATCTCTTCAGGAGAGTTGCTTTTCAGCAGCTCTGAACTGACTTCCTACACTTTTTTGTTGATGTTTCTGAACAATTCCTTTGGACAAATGTAACAGTAATGCCGACTTCTGATTACATGCCTCACTTAGAAGCGACTGGTGACTCTTTTGAACCCATGAAATACAATTTAAGTCCCTTCGAAGACCTCCTTGAGGTCAAGATATAACTTGTTCCTGTTCAGAGTGTTGTCACTTTCGAAGTAGTTTTTGTCCACAACGAATAGGCAGCTGACTGCATTGAAAACTGCGTGTACTCCTTTATCAGTTCGAGCAGCTCTCGACCATCTTTCCTGTTTTTATAATCGACCATGATGTGTTGATTCAAGAAAACCTGCATCATGGAGGCGCTTTGCTAGGAGGCCCTCGACTGTTACAACATTTTAGTCAATTTGAAACTGCATTCCGCTGAACTTAAGTCCATTGTAGCCGAAAAACAGACAGAGCCACAATTTTGGCATATAACAACTAATTAATATAAATGTGAGCCATCCTCTAGATAAGTTAATCAAAATGATAGTATTGTGGAAGCAGTTCAAACTGGAAACTCGAAACAAGGCAGCAAAAGGCTTCACTTACCGCTTTATGTTTAATTGCTGAAATGATATTTTGATATGATGATAAAAGTACAGCACTTTGTAAGAGTTGATTGAATTCTAATCACTGGGATCATTAGTCCTCATCTTCAAGAGGATATTTGTAAAGTCCTGGCTTTGGCCTGTCGAGTTAAGCTCTGAATAGTTGTTCAGCGATGATACTCTGAGCTACGCATTGGGTATAACGGTCGGTTGCTTCTTCCTGATCGCCTTTGGGGGTCCACTGGGATTGACCCAAGCAGAATTGCATTATCTTGGTATTGAAGTTGAGTCTTTCACCGATATTCATTTATTATTTATATCAACTCATTTCACTATTAATCCATTAAAGGATACTCCGTCAATCTTAAGAAATATGGTGATAAGCACAATCATTTTTTGTGATGGGTGATCCTGTGGGCTGTGATATTGCTGTACTTGTCCAAATCCAAGTGCAAGATACAGGCTTAGGGTCTATCTCGAGGAATGAATTGAGAACCAAAAGTTCCAATAAATTCATCAGGATTTTTGATAAAACTGACAGGGAATGTATATACTCCGAAATAGATGGCAGTCAAACTTTTGACTCTAGGATTATCAGTGAAGACACAGATATAAGCTCGAGGTCTTAGAGTAGAAAGCTGGTTGATGAGCTTCATGTTATCAGTTTCGATAAAGATGATATCAGCCTTGAGTTCAAAAGAATGAGCAATGGCTCCAAGAACTTGTTTATTAGCCTTTTTGAAAAAACTCTTCTTGTATTAGAAGATTCCCTTATAGTTAATGGTGAGTTCAGTTTATTGAGCAATCTGAATAGATAAGAAAATACCTTTCTGAGCATTCTTGCGCATTCTGTTGGGAAAAGACCGTTTGTAGTCTATCCTGAAGTCATGTTGGCATCAGTCAGATCCAGGACAGAGTTTGTGACATCTGATACTTCAGCTCTGGTTGGTCTGGGCTTGGTTTCCATAGATTCAAGCATCTGAGTGGCACAGATGACATATTTTCCAGCATCAATAGTCTTTGCCATCACGTATTTCTGTAAAAGACTGACTTTTTCGACGGGTACTTCCATACCAAGATCACCTCTTGCGATCATTATTCCATCCGCTACCTACAAAATTTCATCGATATTTTAAATAGCCTCATGATTTTCGATCTTGGCAATCAGATGCATGCTGGGGCCGTGTTCAGGGTCCTTGTAGAGTAAGTATCTTCTCAAGGTGGTCAAGTCATTGAGATATCTTGTGAATGAAACAGCCACATAGTCAACTTTATGCTTGAGACCAAACTACACAATATCGTGCTCATCGTAATTGCAAATGGTTGGAAGAGTTATTTTTAGACCTGGAAGGCACATATTCTTCTTGGAACCAAGCTTGCCATCGTTCAGGATTGTAACAGTGACAATTCCTTGTTCCATCTTTTTGACGACAGCTGAAATTCCTCCATCGGCAAAAAGGATCTTGCTTCCTACTTTAACTGAATATTGCAGGTCTTGATATGAGCATGCAATTCTTTCCTTTGTCCCTTCATGACTATAGTCAGTAGCTGGATAGGCCGAAAAATACTGATTTAAAGATTCTGTCCTTTGGTGAGTTCAATGGGCTTGTTGTCAACCATCACTCCAGTTCGAATTTCAGGGCCCTTGGTATCCAAAAGGATGCTGGTATGACTTTGGGGTCGACTTCTGAGAGCTTCTCTCACGCCTTCCATCTGACCGTAGTGCTAAGCATGATCTCCATGTGAGAAATTAAGTCTTCCAACATTAAGACCCTGATCAATGAGCTTTCCAGCTTATTCTGGGTGTTCAGTTTTAGGTCTATATCGTTATATACTTACCCAATGGTGCAGACAGTTTTTGTTCTTTTGATGCTTTTGGGGAAGACATCGAGCAACAGTTATGCACTGAGATCGTGGGTCATTTGAGGAGTGACACCGTACGGTTGGGCAGTCCTATGAAGCAATGATCCAAAAATACGACTGGCCTTAAGTAACATGAGTTTATTCTAATCAATTAATAACAAAATAATACGTTTGATATAAACATCAACTATAGAATTTAAATCATAATTTAACTGCAGAATCATAACTTTTATCTTTCAATTTCCAGCATCGAAAGTAGGTCAAAGCTACTAATTATAAACAAAAACCCTTAAGGATGATGATGATCATTTCAAATATGTCGATGTATATTAGGATTTCGATCAAAAACGAAACTGAAACATTTTTGAAACTTCAAGAATCATAATCAAAGCTGTAAACTATATTTTTACCCTCGAATCAATATTTAAAGCTTAAAATAATGTTGTTCTAGTGTTCATTATTTAACTAATAAATCATATTTTTTTATTCTTCTACCTCCAGTAACGGTAGTAAGTCAAGGCGGCAGTAGCTAAGATCACAAATAAATAAACCCCGATGACCATAGGATAGTTGAATCCTTCAAATACTCCTGCTTCTGTGTATTTGAAACCTTTTGATTCATCGCATGCTTCAGAGCAACTATTGCAAGTACAAGGGCTTTCAACTTCAAATCCATGCAGTTAGGATCCAGTGTAATTACATGAAGTCAATTCCGTTGACTTTTCATCCATATCGTTTCCAAAATATATTCCTTTTGTTTTGTCATATGTGAAGAATACGTTGATATACTGAATGGCGTTATCTATTGCATTATGCCCTTGGAAGGCTAGGAAACCTGATGGGCTGCTCATTGCACTGACTGAAGTGACAAAAGGGACTCTTGAGCAGCTGGCATAGAGTTGGCATGCGGTATTTGCTTCAACTGTTAGATTAACTTCCTGAGCCATAATAGTCTGTCCAGGCTTTCCAGGATCCGGATATGGATAGTATTAGTTGCTTACATTTACAAAATCTCCTTGATTTGGTGAACATATATACTGGCACCAAAACCTTTTAAGATTGATACTACAAATGTCGCACCCTCCAGATTTTGTATTGAAGACTCCTTCGATTTGAATGAAATTGGCAGCAATGGTCTTGTGGTTGTACTAGTTACAGCAAACATCGCTACCAATATACTCCTTGCAAGCTGTCATTGTGTAATTTATCGGATAGGCGTCTCCTGAGTAGGGAAAAGGGTTGAAATCCTCAGCCACTGAGAAAGCACATTTGGAAGCTGTCTGGAAGATTAAAAGAGTCAAGGTGAGTACTTTTAGGCTGACTGCTAAGAACATTTGAGTTGAGAATATGATGATTATTACATTTAAGCATAATTTACGAGTAATTAATCAAAGGAGTAACAACTGTCTGGCTTCATATTGAAAATAAGAAATATTTTGAACGCAATAAATTTCTTTTTTTCATCATACAAATAAATAAAATCAATAGGGAATCAATGAGATTTCACAAAATCATTCTTACTTTTTCTTCTGGCTTCTGTATCTCAAGTAAGTCACTATAATAACAACAAGGAAGGTGAATCCATAAAAACTTAGCACTAGCGTTGTGTTGAAGCCCTAAAAAACATTAGATTCGAAATATTGAAATCCTTCATTTGGGTCACAAGATTCTTCGCAACTGTTGCAAGTGCAGACTTTATCAATCTAAAAACCATGTAATTCAGTTCCTTTGTAGTCACAAGAATCTACAGGGCCAGTAGCTTATCTCCCACTATCTTCTCCAAAGTAAAGGCCCTCACTTTTATTATAGGTAAAGGAAACACTGATAAATTGGAGAGCATTGTTAATTGCGTTATGTCCTTGAAAGCTGAGAAAACCGGCTGGACTGCTCATGGCGCTGACTGAAGTCACAAAAGCTACTCGCTTGCATGCCTCATAGAGGGCACATGCTGTACTTGCTTAAACTGTTAGATTGGCTTATTGTGCTACGATGGTCTTTCCTGGCTTTTGAGGATCGGGATAAGTATAGTACTCTTTGCTTACTTTGAGAAAATCAGACTGGCGAGGTGAACATGCATACTCGCACCAGAGCCTTTTGAGATTGATTGAGCAAATGTCACATCCCCCTTCTCCGCCAAAAGCTCCATCCAATTGCTTGAAGTTGTCAGCAGTAAGTTTAGCGTTATGTTCGTTACAGCATACATCTTTCCCGATGTAATCTTTGCACATTTGGAATGTGTAATTTTGAGGGAAGGCTTAGCCATCATATGGATAGGGAAGCCCTCCTGGTGGTGGTTGGGTATAAACACATTTCGAGTTGGCACAGATTAGGAGAAAAGCTGCTAAAAGTAATAGTTTCATCAATGTTGGAATAATATTATGAGGCGAAAGTTAATCTCCCATTGCATCGATCCAAGTCGATATGGTTTCATATTTTTACTTTGATTAGAAATTACTTATGGACTCAGACAAACCAAAATTAAGAGAATAGGCGAAATCGCTTCTGCTCAAAGGATGCTATAAAATGGCAGCCATAAAGTATCAGAGATTGATTGATCTTGGCTCAGAAGGCTTCACTCAAAGGTAATGGTCCGTTGTATACCTGAACCAAGGAATTTGTTATCAATTCCTCGAACAACCTCAAAAAGCATTAGACCTCGTAACATTTATATGATATAGGCAAACAGAAGCATAGACATTGATCCTACTTACGAAAAAGCTTACTATCGAAGAATGCAAATTTTGAGATAAATGAAGAGTCTAGAAGCCGCCATCAAATCAATCCCTTCTTGGATAAAAAACAAATAAATTGAATAAATGCTGAACTAGGTCAAAGAAGAGTACTATGGGTCTTTGGGGCTCAATGATTTGATGGAAAGCTTACTGTCTGGAAAAGATGTTGAGATGTCGACTATTAAAGATAGTCATACAAGGTTTTACCAGAAGTAAATATCTTTGAACTCAGACTGCTGGCACACTTAGAGGTGGAAGACTCTAAAGAAAGTTGGGGACAAATTGGGCACAAAATAGCAGAATATTACTCAATTTTAAAAGAAAAGAAATAAGAACAAATCTTAGAGTCCTTTTTGCATATTTTGCATTCACTAATTGTCAAAACCTTTGGAAATCATCAAGAATGGCAAAAGGCAGGAATTATTTTGAAATAATTTTGGCAATAATTCATAAAGCAGAGTGATCCATTTGCAAAATAATCATGTAGTGAAGAGGATCTCGAAGAAAAAGAGTAATATAAGCTTGCAAAGTATGCTCCTCTATGTAAATAAACTCTTCTTCTGCTCCAAAAAATGATATCGAGTTAATTTCTACCTCTTGATACTTTCTTCGATTCTTGCTTACAGATGGCTGGAAATATGCTTCACCAACAAGGAAACCATTAATTTGGAGATATTGTACACAAGTGCATTGTTCACATTATTAGTTTGTTGGAGCAAGCTATGGAACATAGTCTGTTGGGCTGGCTTAAGAAATCATTTCTTCTGACTGATACTCTTATCCGCCTTCGTTTGCATTTTGAGCCCGATCTCAAATTTACCTATATCAAGCTATAAAACTTACTTTATCTGAGATTTTCTTATCTTCATTAAAGTCATCAAAACTCTCCTAATCCTCTCTTTGATGTTAGTCAATAAAAAATCAAACAGTTCTTTGAGGCTAAAATCAACAGCTTTGTCGTCATGTATACTTTTGAACAGTTTATTCATAAGCTAGATAGGCCGACCTTTAAAATGTCGATTTAAGAGATTGAGGAAGAGCTGGACATTATGAGAGAAGTGGGTGGCAAGAAAAAGAACAAATAAACTGACATGCAAAAATAATTTGAACTTATATACACTTCTATAATGCTTAAGATAGATCTAAGACATGCAACAACCCGAATCAACCTTCCTTCTCTACTTAGCCACAAGCATAACAGATAGACAATTTACGACCAATCTCTTTCGGATCTGATCATCAGCACTCTCCTTCTCCTTGCTATCAGCAATAAAAGGAGCCTTATAGAAATTCTCAACCATCCTCACTCCATCACCGATATCGTCCATCAATTCACAACTGATAAATTTACACAGCAACTCTAAAGCATAGCCACAGCAACCAGCTTCATCTATTTAATTGTGGTCGATATTGAACTTGAGCAGCAATAAATATACGCAAAGAAGATGGGAGTCACATTAGAATAAATTTAAAAGGCCAGACAGCTTCAGAAGGAGACAATTGACCCTCAGATAAAAGAAGAATTCAATAGGAAAAGATCATAATTCATTGACTACATGATAAAGCATTGGAATGAGATAATAGTCAATATGAGCATATTTTTGCTCAAAGTTAAAGAAGAACAATGCTTGTCAAAATGGGGAAAGATTATGAAAGAGTTAGCCAAGCACGATGTTTCCAGATTTCACCATTCTAAGATCATAGAAGTGATGCTTGAATCATTCAAAGTAGAGAAAGCTGCAAGTGGATAGTTTTTTTCGTTTCTCTGCAAAAAGATGAACACAAACCTGCTGAAATATGAACATATTCAAGCCATTTGTAATATTCTTATCTACAATGTTGAAAATGCTGAGCACTAACTGATCATATTTTAGTCACTGCTGGGGCTGATTAACATGACATCAAACAATACCAACAAGATAAAAATTCCCATCAAACCTCTTCAAAGATGCCTGTTTGAAGACAATCAGTATATCATTCATGGAGCTCTTTAACTTCTCAACAATGTCCTCATTTATTAATCGAAGAAAGACATCGAGCAGCTCAAATAACTTAGAGATTTGCTATAAAAATACTTCAAGTATTTACGTGAAGAGATCACCAAAGAAGATCAGATTCTTCTGACTGACTACTCTCACCCTTCAAGAGTTTATAGTACCCTCATATCGTTGGCAATTGTGATGGACCTCGACTATCTCTAGGAATTCCAAGATTGGTAAACTTCTTAAAAATACTTGAAAAGAATCAAACCTCCAAGAGGAATCACTTTTTTCAAGATGGCAATGTACATGAAGATGAAAAAGAGACTGCATGGACAATGGTGGCAAAACTTTACAAGATAACTTGACGAGCTCTAACAAACGAATCCTGGCTATTGGATGAAATTGAAACAATATATGAATTGATGTGTTTGATTGATACAAGAATGCTAATACTCCTTATAATAAATGAAGAATCATGCCATAAGGTTGACGCCTTCGCCACTTTTGTACTGCTCTATCAATAAATCTAAATTGAAGTCTGGAACCAAGCTAAAACATTCCACACTTTTATGAAGTTTTCCGGAGACCTTTGATTCCTTCTCACGAATGAAACTTCTAAGCTCACCCATGCCATGAGTCAGGTTGCCAGCGAAGTCATATCCATGAATGACTCCTTGACGCAAAATCAAGAAATAGTCGTCAAGGCTCTTTTTTGATATTCCCACAAGTTTTGCTGCTTCAATTAAGCTCCATGATTTTTTTTAGTGAAGATTTCTCCATAACTTAGTCATCACAATAACTTCGGAAATATTTCTGTGAGGTTCTCTTGTCCTTTTGGTAGCTGACTTTCCTTTTTTTAATTTTCCTACCTCTATTGAATGTTTGGCTTCCGAGCTCTATCCTTTGCTTTTTACTTCAATGGGCTCTTCTTTCATTTCATCATTTTATGAGCATTTTCCACTTGATTCTTCTTTTTCTTCGGTTTCTATTGTTTGATTTTTCATTTATCTCTTGAGGTAGAGGAGACTATTCTCAATCTCATCATTTGTTTCCTTTTTGGCAGTCAGGGACAAAGGTTTTTCCTATTCAGAACATTCTGGACTGCTAGGGCATCCTTAGCAGCACTATTTTCCAACACAAAGGGTGCAGGCATCCTTCAGGCAGGCATTGCTGTTTGCACAAGGACAGCAAACTGCTCCTTCGTCGAGGTTTGAATTAAATGTTTGATTCATGTTGAACTTTTATTATGCCATATTGAAAAGTTCAAAACCTGAAGTAGTCACAGGTTTGAAGGACTTAGGCTGGAACAAAACTATCGGTTCGAACTAGGAGTTTTATTTGAATATTTCATTATTAGCTTTTTCAAGTGGGTAGGACTTAAGGATTATGTCTCGTTAGTTGAGGGAGTATATCTTGATTCTGCAAAAAGTCTTAGGCTCGATAATAGAATTAAATTTAGGCATGTAAAATTTCCGATCGTTGGTGGTTAGCCCTTTGTTTGTGAGGTATAGCAGAATTCTGCACAATGCAATTTATTAGTTGGCAACTTAGAACTGAGATATATTCACGTAAAAAGTTCGAGTGAGGTCTTCTTCGTCGGTGATGATAAACTTTCGACAGAGCTTCTCTCGCTGAGGGAAGCCGGTTCTTGTTTAATGTTAGTCACAGCAGCACATAGAGATATTTTACTGTAATAACAAATTATAAAATTAGGGGTCCTGAACAGGAATTAAGCAATCAATTTACGGTAACTCGAAAAAAACATCTAAATTTCAATCCTGAGAAAGTCCTAAAATTATTTATGCTTTTGATTCAATAAGTAAAATATTATGATGAAGGAGCGTAAACTATTTGACCCCGATAGTCGACTAAAAATATACAGCAGACTAACAGCTTAAAAATAAAAGTATCATTCATCGTCCATTCAGCAAATTGATACCCGTTGTGCTCTTCTTCCATAACGAAAAAACATGGAAATAGTTCAAGCAATACCTTATCATAGCCATAGATCCATAGTACTCAGTGCATCAGCTTATTCAAATGTTGCAAGTCAAGCTTGTCTGGAGGGGCTACCTTACATAACAAAATAAAGCAATTTTTATAAGTGTAGGAGACCTACAGATCACAGCAGCTTTCGGTAAGTTTGTCACTATGAAGATAAAAAAGTAAAGGCTCTCTATGACAAGTACAAGAAAGAAGATGGCTGGTTGGAACTTAATGTGACAACCCTGAGCTCATTTGGCTGATTTTTATCAATTCTTATATCAGAGTTTATGTACAATCATATGGATCATTCGCTATGATACTTTAGGTGCTGGATCAATTCCTCATTACTATTGAAGTAGCTGTAGCATACAGTACACAAGAGCCTGTTTGAGTTCATCTAGTCATTTTTGGCCTCTATCTTTTTCAACATTTATGCGTTGCTTAGATAGGAACTCATAGTTACTGGCTTGATCTATTCCTTGAAAAATTATTTGAACTTATCTGCAGCTCGGTTTGTTTCTTCTTGATCCAGCTTTCTATTCATCTTTTTGTGATCTGATATGATATTGACTAAAACACGAGAGTTGACTTTGTTTTTAGGAATAATACTGGGTTTGATGCTTCCTCTTTCTTATATTTTGTTCCCTTTCTAAGGTTATTGAGGTGGATGCCGTCTGGGAGAATCATTTCGAGACGATATTGACTTCCTATAAGATTTTGAGTCATCACGATCAGATTAACGTGATCTAGATCTTGATGAGATTTCTGAATAGTGTGCTTTTTTCTTATTTTTCTTATTTTTCTTTTTATCTTTATGCTTTGACTTCCTTTATCTTTTCTATTAGATCTCTTTTACTTTCTCTTTTGGCATGAACTATCAAAATTATTAATATCAAAGTGATGACAATCATGCTAAACTTTATCTCACACGCTTTTTTTCCTTTTTTTTCTGAATTGACTCTGACCTTCTCGAGATTGCCAGTGACAGGTACAACTTTCTCAGAGGTAATCAATTTTTTGAATTCAAGGTCACACTCTTTATTTTCCCAATCTTCTCTGGCCAATTTTCCAGTGATTCGTTCTTCTCGATCTTTAGTGTATATATTTTCCCACCATATTTTGTGAATAGAGAAGAGTGCGACGACGATCACTGCACAGATAATGTTGATAATGAGAGTGATCATAAAACAAGCATTTGTATTCCAGGTTGTTTCATATACAGTCGGATCCATGTTTCTGTTCTCAATGGCATCGATGAGAGTCAAAAAAGTGGTTCCAATTTGGATATAGATAATGATTTCAATGAGCTTGACCATGCTTGTTTGAGGAATTTTTTCGTTGACGGTTGGCAAGAAAGCCACAAAAGCCAAAGTCACTGTTGCTATTGTTGCGATCTTATCAGCTAATACGTTACAAGCCGAATAATAGATGCTAAGATTGATGAAAGCAAGGACCCACATTGGAACTGTCAAAGCGATCAGAGATGAGAGAGGATATTTGTAGAGAGGAATTCTAAAGTGAGTGTATTGAAAATTTTTCACTTTTTTATCCTTTAAAGGTGCTGAAACTTGACCCTGAACCTATATTTTAGGTTTCTCTTTACTTGTATTTCCAGAGCCTGATGAGGTTAAAATTTTGACATTGCTTTCGTAGTCCTCAACACTTTTGAATAAATCAGCAGCAACTTATGCCCTTTTAGCTTGTTTCTTCTTTTTCTTTGGTTTCTCTTCAGGTTACCCTATTCTTTAGTCAGGGCGCATCACTGAAATTGGAATGTATCGATGATTAGCACTATTCGAGCAGTCACTGTCTAGAAAATAGTTAGCAAGGGTATATGTTCCAAAGTCAAGAGAAGATCCAGTGTCAATAGTGCTGACTTTATCAGTTTTCATGCAGTTGAATTTGATGTGTATATTTTTTCCCTCATTTTTCTTTGGATCTAGAACAATAGTTTGAACGGTGATAGAAAGGTAAAGATTGAATATCTCAAAGGGAGTGTAGAAGACATCTCCTTCAAGAACACAATCCAACTCCTTCCTTACTACAAAGTCCATTATTTTATTGTTTGGATCCTACTTAACTGTGATCTAGGGGCCTTCTTTCAGCTATATAGATTCCTGCCTTGGAAATTGGAGAATGATGGCTTTTTCTCCTTATCCTGTGAATTGATTCAAGATATCTTCAGGGAGATTACCATGATAGAAGCCGAAAAGAAGTGTAGCTGAAACAATTCCTGACAATTTTTCCACTTAGAATTCTTTGACTGTTTTCACTTTGAGCCTGACATAACAGGGAATATAGTAGAATGTTTTATCCTTCTTCTCTTCAATGAGCACATCATTGGTACTAACAGCCAAAAGAGATGCCTCTTCACACTAATTGTTTTCCATAGTTTGCATTTTCTAAAATTTCAAATAAATAATGGAAGCTGAGATTATTGATAATATTTAGACTTAAGTATATGATAATGAAGATAAGGCTCATCAGTTAATTCCGAGGTATCTCTTCCTTACATCAACAGCATTGCCTCTGTATTTCCTCAACAAGTCAACTTATACGCCTCCCTTGCGAAGAATTTCGTCTTCCTCAGCACTCCACAAAAGCTTGCTGTCCTTGGTTTCAATGTAGTTATCAAGGGCTAGGAAATCGCCTGAAAGTTGATCCAACTTCTCCAAAAGAACCTTATTGGAAATGTTCACCATCTTTGAGTAAAGTTTCAGAATATCGTTCAACTCTTTGCAGTTGACAGGAATGGGCTTCTTGGATCCAGAGTCTTTTTTCTTCTCTTGCTTCTTCTCAGATGCCTCAAGAGAAGCGGCTCTTTGTCTTTTCTTGTCTTCCTTTTTATCATCAGATTTTCTTTCTTCCTTGGGATCTTGCAGACTGATTTTAAGTTCCTTGTCTTCAAAGCTAAGGTAGCCTTCGACTCCTTCTCTCTCTACCCAAGAAACAATACGCTTCATTTCAGGTTCTCCAATTTTAGACAGATAGTCGGAGTATCTGGACCTGAGACTTTCAGTAGTGCGGTTTGGTCTTCTCTTGTGAGCAATTTCTTCGAAGCTTTTATTGGTGATTGAAGAATAATTGGAAAGTTCGAGGAGGAGTTCCAAATCTTCCTGGAGGGTGTAGCTCTGCTTTTTGACGAGAACTTCGACAGGGTTTCTGGAGGAGAGGACTTTGACGAGAAAGTCCATGTAGGTCATATCGGCAGTTTTTTTGATTCTGATGGTCTTGGTTTCTTGGAAAGTATTCGTAGTCTTCTTGGTGAGATAGTCGCTGAGGGTCGAGACGATTTGATTGAGGGAGCGGGTAAGTGATTCGATTTCTAGAGTTTCTGACATGTTTGTGTCAATTAATACAAATTTTGGAGGCGAGTTGTATTTAAGTAAAATTCAAATTTTGATTGGTTCCCTCACAGAGAATTAAATAAATGAAGGGAAAACCGACCACCTCGAATCTTGCTCTCTTTATTAAAATCATGGATATATTCTGATTATTAACCTGTAACTATGATTCATTATCCATATATCCACAACTATTAAACATTTATGTCCTTTATCAATAAAGGAAAGGTCGAGTATCACTTTGCAGACAGTTATGAGAGATAGAATTCTGTTTGTAAGGCCTCCACTATCGTCTCTAGATTAGCCATGGCCCCTTTTCCCTTGTCTCCGCACATTAAGACTTTTGCAACAGGATCTACTACTGTAACTCCCCAATTGTTCAGCTTCTGCAGTTGTTCTGAAGTTATAGGATGATCCCACATCATAGTGTTCATTGCTGGACAAACTAACAATGGTTTGAAAAGTCTTTTTGCTTCTAGGAATTCCTGGCTTTTTTTCTCGCTTTTATTTTCGTTATTGAGCTAATTTCTTGACCTCATATCCCAGCATCGACAGACTAAAGTGAGGAGATTATCACAAAGTCCATTGGCTAATTTAGCTAGAGTGTTTGCACTTAGGGGGGCTACAATAATTGCGTCAGCCCAGTGTCTAAGCTAAATGTGTAAAACGGGATCCCCCCGTTTTTTCCAGAATATTTTTTCATCATTATCATCAAAGATAGCAACACCAAGTTACCGAAGTTATTTTAAGTCGACGAATTGCTTAGCCTATCATAGCTTGATTATTACGCTTTATGTAAGTAGGACCCTCACTTCAAACCTTTCAAGAAGAAGCTTAGTAAGCTAAACTAGTTTAATCGAAGCTACAGATCCGGTAGCAGCTAGTAGAATTTTCTTTTTGGTTTATGGTGAACTATGTAACATCAGGAGATTATAAAGATCATATATTTCCCAGTTACTGCTAAACTTGCGTTTATTCCTTAAGTTTCTCACCAAATAATATGTCTGAGGTCTACCACACAAAATCTCTCTGGTTCATGACTTCTTTGATCATCTTCTTTGGCACATTCTTTGTCTAAATCATATGGTTATTGAAGAGGATCAGAGATATGGATGAGCAAACAAAAAATAGAATCAAGAGAGTTTCATATTAGATATAGTCTATAATGATTTCGGTCAAAATAGTGAGAAAAACCATGCCTGCCCAGTAAAGCTTTAAAACCAGGCCTAAGTCCAGCAACGCCTAAATGGCATAAATCATGAAGAGAGGACCAACTGATATCGAATATGCCAAGACATAGAGGAATATGAAAACAACTACCACTATTTATGAGTTTTAAATAAGCGAGCTGACTAGCGAACATAATAATAGGAAAATACTGACTAAGGTCAAACCAAAGAGCATCATTGCTCTTCGGCCAAATTTGTTAATAAGGAATCCACTGAAGAAGATTGCAATAACTTGTAAGCTTCCCAATAGTATTAAGGTGTAATCAGCTGCCAGAAATTCATCTTCTACTTCGACAAACAGTTGCTTGGAGTATTCGAAAACCACAAAAATTCCACAACTTTGAGTTGACAGCCCAAGGAGGATAGCATGATACTTTTCTTCAGCACGATCTTCTTATGTACTGACTTTTCCGTTTACAGGAAACTCAATTGGAGTCATTTTGAACTGTCTTATTTCATTTTCAAAATTTGCCCATTCTTTTCCATAAATTCTTTTAAGCAATTTGGTGTATTTAATTTGATTTCGGCTTTCGATCAACCTTTCAATGGAGTCAGTCCCGAACATAGACAATCCTAACAAGTGAACCAGGCTTGTTAGTATTGGAATTCCAATGAATAATTTCAGCATAATTTCATGATCGAGGAGGCCTGAATCCATTTGAGTTCCTATCACATATGCCTCAAGCATGCCTGCTGCAATGGCCATATAACTAAAAGTACCAAAAATTCCACTCAGTTGTTGAGGAGCCAGAGAGATGATCCAAGATGGGATAAGGCCAACTGTAATAGTGCAGTAAAATCCCATCAGAAGCCTAGATATAACAACAACTGGGAAATAAAGGGTAAATATCTGAGGCAGAACCGCAATGATAGCCAAAACGTCCATGACCTTCATTGCCGAATTTTATCCAAAAGCATTGATGAATCTTTTGTATGCGAATGATCCTGAATGGGACAAGTTGTACCTA
>Ga0210025_1003212_pt1 | contig 15016 bp, 12 predicted proteins | sample CryGeyme20150102_FD_183989 | JGI IMG/M metagenome (GOLD analysis project Ga0210025, IMG submission 183989) | Groundwater microbial communities from Crystal Geyser aquifers in Utah, USA - Crystal Geyser metaG 2015-0102 (SPAdes) (version 2) | ecosystem: Environmental > Aquatic > Deep subsurface >...
TCATAAATTTGCCTTTTCGTCGAATACGAAAGCAACTTTATATACCTAAAATAGTTTCTTAACCGCGCCCTCCCGCCCGATTGGCTACCCGAGTGTGAGAGCAACCCTAGCGGTCTGCCCTCTCACCCGGGCGCCTCGGAACGGAGAAAAGGTCGGCCCTAGTAAATTGCCGAGTTTCTCCAAACCACCCTACCTAGCCGAACGTAGCCCTAGAGAGCTGGCATAGTCGAGAGAACGCGGTAGCGTTCGCTCGCAGCTCGGAGCTTGGAGAAACACCCTTCACCCTATTCCCTGCATTTCATTAAATTTAGAACAAAATGGACCCTCCTTGGATTTCAACATTGGAGGAAGAAGTACGATGAATCGAATCGTTTTATGTTTGCTCCGCTCTTTTAGTCTTTCACAGAGTTTGGCAAAAGAATGCAATTTCTCAACGTTCAGTATCCAGGTCGAACAGGGCGTACCGACAAACAGCCGGGCTGGAAGTGAGCCTCAGATCTCCTTAATTCAGTGTAACTTACTTACGCACGGCAATCAATTCAAACGCAAATATCGCTTCGGCAAAAACTGAAAGAATAAATTCAGGATCGCCTCTACGTTGTCCATACACCTGCTCTTCCACCCGATTGCGGGCTGCGAGTTGTGCCTACTAGGGCGCTTTGCCTCGACAAAAATCGTCTTCAAAGAGGCATCTTCCGTCGACGAACTATGGTGGGTCAAGCGGAGGTCTTTTGGGCGCTTCGTTGGATGACGGTGGTTAACCTCATATGTCGGTCAATGGGACTTTTGAAGTCCCAGTCCGGGGGACCTTGCTTGATTTTGACTTGATTCCAATAACCTCCACCATTCATTTCCTGTGACCAACGTCCGTTTAGATGCATGGATTATTTTGAATTTCCTCTCCGCGGTCACCTTCTTTTCCAGGCAAAGAGGCTCACTGGATTGTTTTGACAAGCAACGTCACGTCTGCACTTGCCTTGCTGGTTGCTTATTTTCTCATTTTGTATCCATAGTTTATATGTGCACGCAATGGGAAAAAAAAGAAAAACTGGAGCATCTAATTTAACGGGGATCACAACTATGGCGCCCGCAGGGCCCAAGGTTACCGAACACAGAGTTGATCACAACCGGACCACACCCTCCAAGGAGGATAGGATCTGCTATTTAAATTGGGTGACACTCACCCGGGGTGGTGTGAATTACAATTGGTGGGTATTGGAAGTTGGAGGTATGTGCACGCAATGGAAGTTATGGGGATTGCAATGGTTGAATTGTTTCTTAGCGGAGAAGCTGCCATCCCTGCTTCAAAAAGACCAGTGTTTTTTTGTGTTGATGGGAAGGTACCTTGGTCGAGCGCGACTGCGCCGAGTCCGAATGCGCTACAGATTCATCCAGCGACGACGAGAACGACTCAACTGGACAGGAAGTATCCTCGCCACGTAGGGATGATTTAAGCATCTGGCACTCTCGAGATTAGAATGGACCTGTTGCACTGCAGTCAGATCCCGCCGATCTGCCAATTGGAGTACCCTAGAACGTCCTAGGGACCTCGTTGCAGCCTAAAAAGAGGGTGTCAAGTTATGTCAAGTGCTTCAAAAGTTGGCAATTATAAAGTTATCTTACTCTTAACTTTTCCTCCAATATATCAGGCCATTAGGCCACTCACAAAATTATTCAATAAGATCTTGGAGTGTGGGTCTAAGCTGTACAGAAAGTGCCAAGCAGTTCGAGGGAAGCAAATGGCGGAAGAAGCTATTTTGAAGGCAGTGTAGTAGGGATAAGTGACAGTCGGAAGTGCTGGAAAGAAACAAAAAGCCGATGGGCGAACAGTTGCCAGAAAAGCTCGTGTTTGCTTTTGGTTTGGGTAAACTTACAGCGCTCTGGATACGCAACCTCAACTCGTGCCTTTTCTTACGGCATGTAAGCGATAGAGTTGATTCTGCATTCTTGATCATCATTGGCACGGCAGTGTTTGGCCACAAATCAGAAAATGAAGAAGTCGGTTATGGTAGTCCACGGAGTAACTCCCTTGAAGATACCTTCAGCCGTCGCCGTTCGGCTGAAATTGATTTTGATGGTGGAAGGAGGTTCGAAAAAGGCAAATTATTGGCTGGTCTGGCAAATTCGGAATATCCCAGTCTGGAAATTCTTTGACAGCATCGATTGGATAGAGGACGACTTTTATGAGCATCCACGGGATATGCCTTCTAGAGAAGAATTGGCACAAAACGCCCGCGATCAATTTGCTAACAATAGTCATGGCAAGTCTATACTCACGTCGTGCATACACTTCAGGTCTAATTTTAGCCGCAGGCACTTCTTGTCTGATATCTCTCGATTCTCGAATGTTGTGCGGTGATCTAGCTTGGGTGCAGCACTCAGATGAAAGAAAGGATAGGGAGCACTCACACTCGACATGTATGATCGCCGGGCGCAAGGCAATTGCGACGATCAAAAATTGTTATTTTTCTAGAAGCAAATCCCTGGTGTTTTATTGATGGTCCTGCAAACACATATTGCTGTATAGAACAGCAAATCATCTAAAATGATGATTCATTGAAAACTGCAGAGCCTCTTCCTGAATAAGTCAATAGTGCACGGACGACATCAGCACAGAGCCAGCGCACAACTCCGCGAAGGCTTTATCTAGGCATCTCGCAACATCACCAAAGCTGACCATCATCAAACTTTTGCCATCTCTAGACGCCAGTACAATTTTTTCTTCGTCAGCCGAATCTAATTTGTTGAGAGACGATATTATGTGCCCGAGATCCATGATTGGGTTTCCTGCGCCATCGGCTTGGTGGAAAACTTCGCCGAAGTCGACAAACGAAAGATGTAATTTAAGAACTGTCACACACCATCGAAGCGACGACCAATACGAGCAGGAAACGTACCATAATCTCGAAAAAGCGACAAGACATAGCAGTCACCGGACTGTGACCATTGGCGATTCGGACCAAACTCAGGTCGCTCATTCACATAAGCTAGCTTCAACATTAATCGCAGCATTCTGCCTGACTCGTATTCAGCCGAGAGAACCTTCTCACTTTTATCGAATGAGACGTACGCTGCATCCTGTTCGTCCAAAGCTCTGTGGGCAATTGCACGGCCAACCTCAAGGATCGATGGCGGCCTTGCGCTCTTGACAAGAGTCAGTGTTAGACCATGCAGATCTCTGGAGTAATTTTGAGCTAAAAAGGCTTCACACCGGTTCATAACATCATGTTCGGTTGTTGCGGCCACTTCTGTACCAGTAGCAATGGAGAGGATGAGACGTCCAAGGCTCCGAATGTCCTCCAACTGACACTCTACCGTATTCTTTCGTGCTTCAAATTCAAGTGCATCTACAACACCTAGACAGTTAATCCGCAACCTTAGTCGACTGCCCATGGCATCTGTATTCGATAAAACATGCCGGAGTTCCAGACCCCTAACAGCAAGATTGGAAGTGTGAACAGCGCGAATGGCCGAAGTTAACTGAACTACAGCACTCCAGACAACGGACTCTAGCAACGGCCCTTCCAAACGTTCCCTGAGTGTTCTCGCTCCGGGGATACACTGGTGAACAAAAAACACGGCTTTTTGCGCCATAAAGCACCTGTAGAAAGGAACAATCCCAGGATGCTCTTGCACTGTTGCCGCTTTTGCCCACTTTTCCATCACACTAGCTGCAATACGAGGCGAAACGCAACGAACATTATCGAATCTCCGAACACAGTATAGATGACCATCTTCACGGGAAGTAACTTGAAACGTGTTGGATGGATAGCCGTAGGAGGAACTCGACGTTGCGTTTGCTGGATCATCTAAGCAGAAAGCGTTGTAGTACGGAATCGGAACCGCATTACGTCTGGGATCTGTTGGTTCCATCTGACGATGCGCTTCCAAGGCAAGTTCTCTATGGTAGCGCCACAACGCATCCGAGAAACCTATAGAATGCAAGCTACGAAAAGCTGGCAGCGGAGCTGGTGTCGGCCCTGCTGGAATGGTCGCAGATTCATAGAGGTCCCGCAGAGGGTCGTATTGCTCGCCTTCCGCGTGCGTCGGTCCGAATGCTCCGTCAGTCACAGTCGTCGGCTCCTGGCTGGTCCATCCTTGCCCGGGCACGAATTCTTTCACGGAAGTCGCCTTCAAATCAGAGTGCTGATACTTCGTTTCTTGTTGCCGTTGGGCTGATTCTTTTTGACTTGATGGGACGAAGGATTGCCCTGGTCGCCATTCCTGTGCGTCGGTCGACAATTTTCCGAAAGACTCGCCCAAACCGTCCATTGCCATCCGTCTCGTCTCCTTCGCTCTTGTACAAAGCTGTAATCAATAATTTAACTCAATTCAATTTATCTCAACATTCAGATTCATCGAGTACCGCTCTTAGTAGTGTTAGAGAACCTGCAGTGGATTTTAAAACCTGTGTAGTAGCTAGCTCATCAAATTAGGCAGTTGTTTCGTTACTACTATTATTAGATACTACTAAGTACTTGGTGTTATTGATACAGTACTACTAGTAGACCCGCCCCCCCTACTCTGCTGAGTACTGAGTGGTACGAGCATTCTGGTACTCGCATTGTGAAACCTTTCATTTTTGTTTTTAAGGATAATTACAATTTTTTCCCTGATAGCTGTGACGTCGCAATTGGGACACAAGTGAGACATGTTTGAGGCCGTTAAAAAAAATTCTTCTTTTATTATTTTTTCCAACAACAACAGCCATATTACTCGGGTACGACATTATTTATTTTTCCGTCAATATCATTAATTTTCAACTTACTCCAGATCAACACACGGACTAGGTTGACTTGCGTGTGATATATTCCATTGGTACAGTCTCAAAAGATAATACAATAGCCGGAAGATGGGAAACGAAATTTCGCAGCAGGAGGGAGAAGAAGGGCAGTTCCACGACCAAGCAGTTACGAAGAATGGCATTACGCTAGAATCGCCAGACGCTGATTCCTTTCTTAACTCGGGAACTGCGGCCTCCAATTGTCAACCAAAGCATTTATCATCATCATTAAAACATGGCGACAAAATAGTAGTCGAAGAGGGCCTCGAAGTTGTCATGAAAGATAGAGATAGTAGTGGAACCCGCCAACCCTTGAGTCCGAAACATAGACGGGACTCGGCTGTCTCCGAAAATAGCACTCAAGAAGACCGACGAAAGCGACAACACACGGATGAAAATGATGACGACGAGGATCACCATCATCAACAGCAGCAGCAGCAAAAGGTTGGTAAAAAAATGACTTATGTACAGATGGCCAAGATGGGATATCAGGAATTGGTCAATGCCATTGTTCGCCCTCCACGAGCAGACTACAAGGTACGACAAGACGTGTCGGATGATGTCCTGAAATGATCCACTGGAATTCTTGTTGATTGTTTTGAATTTTACCTCATAGGAAGCCCTGATCGATCTCATGATTGCTTCTGTTATTCTATGCCCCCACATCAACTTTGCGAAGATGGAAGCGTTGGGTCCTCCAGCGTTCAATTTCTGTGGAAAACGATTCACTAGAACAGACTTTACTCTAAAGACAAAACGTGGCTACAACCTAGAATGCTCCCACTGGGAACCAGTTGAGAGAGCCACGGACAAAATTCCAGTCATTATTTATATGCACGGAAACTCTTCTGCGCGAGTTGAAGTCATTCCACAGCTCTCGTATCTGCTCTCACTTGGACTGGCTGTCTTTGCCTTTGATTTTGCGGGTTCTGGAAAGTCAGATGGTGAATACGTCAGCCTAGGATACTATGAGCGAGAGGATTTGTCCTGTATTGTGGCTCATTTGCGAGCGACAGGGGTTGTTTCGACAATTGCTTTATGGGGACGTTCCATGGGAGCTGCTACCGCCCTCATGTTTGGCGACCGAGACCCTAGTATCGCCTGTATGATTCTAGACTCATCGTTTGCAGATCTCTCACAATTGGCAGAAGAAATGGTAGAAAAGGGTCGAGAACAAGGAATTATTGTACCAAACCTGGTTGTCAGCATTGCCCTTCGAATGATTTCTGGATCCGTAAAGAAACAAGCCGGGTTCAACATAAAACACATTTCTCCTATAGCACATGCCGACAAATGTTTCATCCCAGCTCTATTTGTGGCTGGAGAACACGATGACTTTATCAAAAAGCACCACTCGGAAGCTATTTACGAAAAGTATGCAGGAGACAAAAACCTGATTATAGTTGAAGGCGATCACAATTCTCCAAGACCCAAATTCATGTTCGACTCTGCCTCGATATTTTTGCAAACGTGTTTGCAAATTCCCAACAAATGGGCTCTATCAGTGCCGCCTTCCATGAACTTAATGTGCCCGCCGTGGTACTTTGAAATGTATCAACGAAAGTCATCCAGAGCCATGCAGAGACAATCATCCAAATCCAAAGGATCTAAACAATCATCTTCCAGAAGCAACAAGTCAGACAGTGCGACAGGTTTTGATCACGATGAAATGGGTATGACACAGGAGAGGCAACGCGTCATTCAGGCTTCCTTATTCAAAATGCTAGGACAAGCCGACAGTGCTGGTCCTGGAGACGAAAAGAAGGTTGGCGATGCCTTTGCCGCGGCGAGTGCTGATCATTGAATTCAGTGGTCGTCTTGACATTTTTTTTTTTACCTCGTCAAAAATTAGTCAACACCTCTTAATATCTAGCAGAGAATCATCTTTTGCTTCATAACAACCGTCTACAAATTGAAAAACTTTTATCACTCGAATTTGTGCCTTTAAGTTAGCACCACGCGTCATTTTTTGTTTCGGATACCACGAATAATGTGTTGTGGAAACCAGAGGAGCAACTATGAAAAGCAAGGAATTGAAATGGGTTCACGGTGAAGAATTTGTTTTGGAGTCACAGCGCCCCATTGACGAACGCAACATGTGCCGTAGATAACAGGCATGAAAGGTGAAGCTACCTGACAGGAATATTGATGAGACTTGCCTGGAACGTCGATGTCTTCATTCATGCTAGCTCGTCGTTAGAGAAGCAGGCGAATCAGAGAATCGATGGGATTCGGTTTGCTCTTTGTCTACAAAACACAAACAGAAGGCATCGTGTCCGCGAAGGCAACAGCTCACAAGAGCTACATACAAACTGTATGACTTGAAGTATGTAGTAGAAAGGTGTTGCACTATTTACTCTTATTACTGCTGATATGCGTTTTCGCGAGATTCCGGGATGTCGAAAGTCGTACCAAAAGCATACGTTTGATGTTGCTGTGCGGATAACCACAGTTCCTGTCCTACAACCCGATGCTAAGAATCGTCACCATGAGCCGCTTTCAGCTGCTTCTCCTGAGCTTCGTAGATCCGATTCTGCTTCTTCATGATTCTTTCCTGCGACTGGATGTCAGCAATCATCTTGTGCTCTTTTCGGCCATGTAGGCACTCGAAGTAGTCTTCACGCTCGGGGAAGCACATCAGAGGATGGCTGGTATCATCGCGCATGCTCTAAAAAGAGAGTGATTAGTACGGCAAGAGTGAAAAAAATGCTGAGCAACAAAAAAGCAGAAACAGAGAGATAGATATTCTCAAACGAACTGATTTTTCTTCTCACTTTACGTTTTACGTACCATGCACTTCTTGAAATCAGCATAAAAAGGGTAGCACCTCCCGATACCGCCACGAAGTCCGTAACCACTGGCCATTATTTAGCTTGCCTCAGAAAATACGCCAAGGATTAACTACTAAATGTACCAATAACGTAAAATAGACTAGCAAGCAACTGGCGCCTTTGTTGAGGTTGCTGTTGCTGCTGCTGTTCTTGTTACGAGTTATTACAAGTAGAGTAGTAGTAAGTATTCTTCTACTACTGCTAGTAGCTGGAGGATCTACTCTACTAGTCTACTGGTACTACCTACTCTCTACTAGCTACAGTAGTACCAGGTACCTGCTGGTAGTAGAATGGTACTGTAATTAAAAGAGAGTAAAAAATTGGTACGGAGATCGCAGCGTCGATGAGGTCGAATCGAGTCACGAATGTGCAAAGTCCAGGGGAAGAGATAACCTCATGCAGCGGACAAAAATCTCATGCTATCGCTACACGTTGCATTCCGGAGTATTGTAACTGCTAACAAAAATCTGTAGAATACTCAGAACTCCGGAGTAATGATAGCTGGAAAAGTTAGGATCACAGTCTATTCAACTAGTACGATCGACTGATAAGCAAAGTGGCATTGTTTACCTAAGTACAATTGTTGGAGACTGGAGACGCTTTCAAGGCGTTGCTAACTGCATTTCAAGAGCCTTTCAAGGGCGAAAATTTAAACTGCATGCGTCCTTAGTAAACGCGCGTCGCAGAAATTCACAAACGAAAGCAGGCATGCACTTGAAGTGGCCTTAGCCAAAGCTTGTGTGGAACCACTTAGTCTTGGATTACCGTGTTGATGATGACCTGGCTGCTGTCTTCAAACGCAAAAAACGTCTTCGTAAATATTCTTAAAAAATAAGTAGCTACAGTATGAGTTATCCTCAAAAAAGATTCTATTCGAATACAACGGAAACGCCACCAAATGTAGACAGAGCAAATTTCATCAAGAAAAAACACGATAGTAATTTGTAATTTCATTTTCTACTTGACGTAAATGCATCCGCTCACATCTAAGCATCTACTACATTCTCTGTTTGCAGTCCCTTGAACGAGCTGACTTCCACCAGCTGAGCCAAAGTGAACAACTTCTCATCAGCATCTTCATCTTCGTTGCGCTTTCGCGAGAGTCTAACGCGGACTCGTGTGGGAGGGTTCTTGATACCAGTGCTCCAGACGTACTTGTTCAATCGCGAATCGATGCGAACATCCTGGGTTCCCATGGCCTTTTGTGCAAACTTTCTAATTTCCTTAACGGCTCGTGGTGCACGCTTCTTGAACTGTTGCTTGTGAATTCTCTTGGAGAGTTGGATTGTATAATCCCTTGTCACAAGGTCCGGCTTGTTGGCTTTTACCATCCTTGAATAATGCTCTGTAGATCAGAATATTGTGCGGAGGAAGAAAGCAGTGAGGAAAATGAATTTGGCGGTTCATAATTTCATTTGGGACGACCTTCACTCCTGCAAGTGAATGGGGAAAACTTTGTCGTGCAAAGTTAATCGGTGTTTCCTGTCCAACTATTACAAACAATATAACGCTCTATTGGAATTTCTAACTAAAAACATTCTATAAACTCATTCTCCGTGGCTACACTTGTTCATCGTCGTCTAAAACTTACCTGTTTTATTGGGAAGTCTTTGATAGCAGAAGCATAGAGTAAAAGATGAAAGTTAGCTTGACACAGCGGTGTTGTTTTCCTCGTTTGTTTTGTCCTGTGCAAGCTAAGATGACTTTAGTTTAGGAGTAAGTGGTATTCGTGACTTATGCATTTTAGTCCTATCAGTGAAGAACCGGTGTGCACACTTTTGTTTTTATTAGGTCTTTTTATTATTTAGATTGCATGATGAATAAACGTCCTTTGCTGTTAAATGAATACCGTCATTTTTGAAATGTTTAGCTACCGCTCGGCAGTAAAGCCAAGCATCATACCGAAGTACAAGAACCATCCTTTGTCACCATCAACACCGACATCACAAATTCGATCATCGAAAGCACGATATCCTCTTGCCAGAAGTTATTGATCAGTTCGACAGCAAGAGTTGCAGCAGCGTGGCTTCAGACTATCTGGAGCAACCCGCTTTTTTGCCCAGTCTAGCAGACCTGAATATCTCTTGGCGTCTAACTTATCTGCCTTAATTTCCGTCGAGCATTGCAGCCTTTCTCACGAAAGAAGCTGCCGAACTCCGGGTTGCGAGAATAGCGCTAATAAACTTAGAATTAGTCTAGTGGTCATGAAAAAATCCATGACTCCCATCAAACAAGTACCGCTGGGACAAAGGTTGTTTTCCAGCCTTGGCCTAGACGATATGGAAGCGGAGTGTGAATCCGTGGAATCGCCGCCTTCTCCCAGCCGACAACGATCAATTTCACAAAATGTTACCAGAGACGGCCTCTTTGAAGAGAACAGTGACGATTTTAGTCTGTCTTCTATGCAAGCAGATATCCAAAATCGACACGGAAAAACACCTCCTCGTCCGGTTACTTCCAGAAACAAGACGCTCAAGCCTCTTGATCTTCATTTGTCTTTCGACAATGAAGACGACTCACCAATTCTAACTGCTGCTCCGCTCACCATTTCAAATCAGCAACACCACCAGTATTATCCGCTATATGGACCTCAGAGTCAACGACGCAACAAACGTTTTCAAAAGCTAGCCGAGAGCAGTCGTCGAGGCGAATCGCAAACTCCAACGAGATTATACGGAGGCCGACCGCTACTTGAGGCAGACTGTGCCATGCAAGCATCTCCGTATATTTCCCCCTCTTCTTACACCACCATGGATGGACGAACTGTTACCTCCATGAATCCCTTCTCGCCAATGATCACCGACGATCACCCTAGCAATTCTGCCGCTGCCACCACTGGAATGGCCCCCTCCTTTCCAATCTCCTTCGAAACAAATCACAGTGTATGTGCTTCAGGAGCTCCACTTGCACGGCATCGACTGCAAAAACGACATGCTTCTTCGTGGAATTCCCCATCAAAAAGATCCTTTCTGTACACTTCCATCACTCGCGATGGATACCCTGAGCGTAGTGGACGCTACAGCTTTACTGGGTCCCCCATAAAAGAAAATGAGATCAAAACCTTACAGAATCACATGGATACTGCAACTTCGCCTCCTGTCGCTGCGACGGCAAAAAAAATCCGACGTCTTGGTATTTCTGATGATGTAAAATATCCTAATCGTGTTGAAAAACGAAACAACCGCCTCGCTGTAGATACTGACCTGGGATCTTCCAGCAGCCCAGGCGCCGAAGAAGTTAGTCCAACAGATGTGCTTTCCTTTCCTACACCACCAACTCCCACCAAAATGAAAAAATGCAATAGTCCCTATGATTCTGCTGAGCACAAGAATCTACCTGAAACACCTTTTCTTAGTCGGTCAGGACGACGCCCTCGTCGGCGATCGGACATGAGCACCGACAGTGCAGAGTCTATCGGCGATGCAACCATCAATTCGAACATAGATGCCGAGGAAATACTGCAACCATCGCGGTTCAGATCGGATTTCGAGGTGATTGGAGAATTGGGAAAGGGAAGTTTTGGTGCTGTTTATCGGGTGCTGTCAAAATTAGATGGATGTACATACGCTGTGAAAACGGCTCTGCGAAAGGTGAAAGGCAATGCAGATCGAGATCGGATGCTCAAAGAGGTGAGTCCTTGAAATTGTATTCACCTTGGTATTTTTTTGTATGTTTACTTCACAGTTTCATTTCTCACTAGAAATGACTTCTTGCTTCTTTTAAATTTACTCAATACTGCGTAGGTCTACGCACTAGCTGCCCTCTCTGACCAGGCAGATCCAGCTACCTTCCATATTGTCCGATACCATCAAGCCTGGATGGAAGAAAGCCGACTTTACATTCAAACAGAGCTTTGCAATGAAAACCTGGCGGATGAGATTCAAAGTTCCGGTGGTCATCTTTCAGCGGACCGCCGATACAAATTGTTGCGGGAAATGCTGCTAGCGTTAGAATTCATTCATCGTGAGGGCAATGGAATGTGCCACTTGGATATCAAGCCAGAAAATATTTTTATAAAGAGAGATCTTCCCTCCGTTGATGTCTATAAACTTGGCGACTTTGGTTTGGCGTCAAAAATAGCCTACCACAAAGACGTGGAGGAAGGTGATTCCAGGTACATGTCAATGGAGCTTTTGTCCGGAGATCACAAGGATTTGACAAAGAGCGATATCTTTTCTCTCGGTGCAACTTTGTACGAAATAAGTCTCGGAAGACCTTTGCCGATGAATGGCGACGAATGGCAGCAGATCCGTGCCGGAAGACTGCAGCATCTTCCGTCGGACACTCCCTATGACATGGAAATGATAATTCGTGAAATGATGAACCCAACCTACGCCAATCGGCCCAGTGCCCATGAACTATTGAAGAAACCTCAGCTTTTGAGCAAGGAGCAGAAACTGTTGAATGAAGAAAGAAACAAAGTGCTGCAAGCTCAGCAAGCTCTTGCGGAACAACAGAAACAAATGTTGCAACATCAAGGCCCACCCCCACCTATCCCACTCCCGGGCGCCTTGAAAAGGAGAAATACCACTCTTTTTTAGTTGTAGAGATAATTCTTTCTTACACTGTAGCACTAGACCTATTCGATCGTTTGCATGCATACAAGCTCTTAGCATATCAGTCATTCAAAGCGTGTATTCTTCCTTATTGAAAGCCTTCTACTTCCTCTGGGAGACACTTGGCCAACACTATTTGTTTCATGACGGAGTAAGGGGCGGTCCGTCGGGTCCAGAGTTCAAACTGACTAATACCCTGTTCCCAAAGCATTTCGGAGCCACGAACCAAGGGAAGGTCGGCGGCTTCAGCTTGCCGTAGCAGCTCAGTGTAATACGGTTTGTAATTCACATCAAAAATGATTGGTCTGCAAGCTACCACCCAATCCGGAAGCACAAAATTGGCTGCTGCGGGTAGCGTGCTAATGACAACCTTCACGGAAGCTCCTTGGCGGCTTTTCAGTATTGCTCCAAGACTCTTTTCGTCTCCATCTTCGTCTAGGCTGCTTACGACTTCTCCACCAAAAATCTCTTTTAAATCTATTGCCTTTTCAGGAGTCCGATTGTAGTACAGGCGTCTCAGCCCCAGCCTCTCCGCCACATATGCCGCTGCTCGAGCTGTTCCTCCGGCCCCGAGAATCAATGCAAAGTCTGAGGTGGAGTCCACTCGTCCACCGAGAAGTCTGTTCAAAGGGTTGAAAATACCCTTCCAGTCTGTGTTTTCGCCATAAATGACGCGCTTAATGCAGTTATTCTTCTCGTCGATTTCATCTGTAGCGATGAGGGTATTGCAGCTGCCGATTTCTTTGGCCGCATCGCTCAAAACATCCACATACTTAATGATAGACTGCTTGTGAGGAATGGTCACACTTGCCCCGCCAAAACTCTTGCTCAAAAAAAATTCGCCTTTGACAAATTCTTCTACAGTAGGTACGTCAATGCGAATGTATTTATGCGGCAATCGAGTTGCACCGAAAGCACCACTGTGCATTTGTGGACTTACCGAGTAAGCAATGTTGTGTCCTAGAATACCGTATACTTTCTTGTCCAGAATATTGGTCAATAGCCTTGCTGTCATGATTTCACTCGCTGTGAGTTGACCTGGTGCCGCCTTGAAGGGCAACGACTCATGTGTCACCGGTGTGAAAGGGAAATTCAACAGTCGCGAAAACTGACCCACTTCGCCAAGAATGAGAGAAATATTGGGGATCTCAGGGTCGCCGTTTGATTTCGCCAGACTTGATGCGATGGCAGCTGCGTCATAGGCCATTCGTTCCTTGTCCTTAGAGCTAATAGAGAGAACCACCTTTGTTGCATGGGCTCTACCGTCAAGGGCACACTGCTGAAACAAATTGACAGCTGTCTCAGTCGATACTTCCTCGCCGACCACATGATGGCTGCCTAAAATTTGGCTAGAATAACGTTTTTCGGCCAGCGAAAGGAGCTTATCCGTCTTAGAATCATCCCAGGCGCATTCGACGTCCAGAACTTCGCTCCCAGCACGAAGGCCCCACTCGAGCATGTCAAACATTTTTTCAATTCCTTCATCGTCGGTTGGGTAAGTACCAGCTTGATCGGCTGTGCGAACAGTGTAAACAATTGGCATGACATCCTCCATAACTATGCTTCCACAATTGAGAGCAGGAACGCGTACAACATTAGGACGGCAGTATCTCCTGAGAAGTTGCATAGAATAAATGATATCGAAGCGACTGTCTCGACAGTCGAGGAGATCGCTGCGAAATTCCATTGCATCAACGTCCTGGCACATTTCTTCTACATTTGGTTCAATTTGAGATATTTCAGGAAAAGATAGCGAAAGAAAGAAGGTGTGATCTCCCATTGTCAATTGTGCCGTGTTTTCGGATCTAGTCGTGTCGCCAGGAATTGCCGGAATGAGCTTGGCACGTGCGATCAAGCGAATGAACTCCCATTCAATGTGCTCCCAATTGTCCTCTGAATCAGATATGCCTTCATCCCGGATGCATAATTCATAATCAGAGAAAGTAACAAAGAAATTCTCTTCGAGTTTCATTTTTCGATCGGCCGCATCCTTGCTCATTTTACTGTTTTCAGGGTGAACGTTTACAAAAATGGACAGAATACCGTAATCATTGTACAGCGATTGAATAGCCTTTGTAACCCGATGTTGGAGTTGGCTCGAATCGCTTGCATCAAACACTTTGTCAGCAAAGTCGGCAAGAATAAGTTGAGGCCAACCCAGAGTTTTGTCTTTCATTGCTTCTAAAATGCTGTTTCCCTCGGAGAGTGAAACAATTCCATCAGCTCCAGTATTTGCATTAGAGTGCTCACGCAACAATGCACCAGCCACACGCTTAAGTTCATCGCCTGCACCAGAGCAACCAATCAACAGGATTGGCTTGTCGTACTGATAAAACATGTTGCGATCAACACGACAGTCCGTATCCTGTACGGAGCTCATGGCATAGCATTGTGTACTATGACGTTTCTGGAAAGGAGGAATCGCCGATAACCAGCTAAGTGAGATTGATGGCGTAGATGCCATGAAGAGCAGTAATATTTTCATTGCCATGACGTTGAAGTAATATTCCGGAGTAATATTAATAGTATTGTATTTTTTGGCGGAAAGTGAGTGTGTGGTTGATCGATGCATGATGAGTTTCTTTGATTTCCTACTACTCCTACTAGCTAAACTACTACTACTAGCTACTACTCCGAGTAGCTAGTAGCTATTAGCTACTAGTAGAGTAGTAGTAGAGACTACTACTTCCATCAGAGAAGAGCACCCTACGTATGGCAGAATTTCTCTGTAAGGGTTACAGAGATATCTGCCACGCCCGGGATATTTTACATAACACAAATCTTTTAGTTTCTCTAATATAGCATTTACAGTACCGCATAGCTAAATATTTTGTAACACGTTTTTT
>Ga0210025_1003219_pt1 | contig 15004 bp, 10 predicted proteins | sample CryGeyme20150102_FD_183989 | JGI IMG/M metagenome (GOLD analysis project Ga0210025, IMG submission 183989) | Groundwater microbial communities from Crystal Geyser aquifers in Utah, USA - Crystal Geyser metaG 2015-0102 (SPAdes) (version 2) | ecosystem: Environmental > Aquatic > Deep subsurface >...
GGAAAACATCGATGGAGGTAGAGATCAACGTCATCCAAGGAGGAAAACTAAAGGCAAATTCGTTATTTACAATGATTGCTCGTGATGCAAATAACCCATTGAAAGGATATCCAGTACCTGCTCTCACTTTTGATGATTTATCCAAAGAGTAGCAAGAAAAAGCACTCATTAGATAGGAGCATGCCAAGCAAAATGTCATCAGAAGAAAACTATAAATGAGTACTTCCTACGACAAAAAAGCACCAACTCCTGAATAAATCGAAGAGATTCATCAATTGTTCCTTGCAAGAAAGGGAAAAGATCTGGCTACATTCGGATAACTCTCCTGTCCTATTGCCAGCACCTCAGTTTAGATTTGTGAAGTGATGCACACTCAAAATAGAAATGTACATGGAAAAGTCTTCGGAGGATTCCTGATCAAATAAATGATCGAACTTGGCTGGGTAGCGGGTGGGAAATATGCAGAAGAAGAACCTGTTATCGAGGACTTAACCAATATCTATTTCAAGAGACCTGTGGATATAGGATGTAGACTAACCCTCAAAGCTATGGTAACATACGTAGAAGACAACAAATTAATCGTCACTGTCGAGGCCTATACATCCAAATTTACCTAAAAAGAAGAGTCCTTGGCCTGTTTCTTGCATTTGATTGGAAAAGTCAGCAAACCTCTCAGAAAAGTACATCCTTTAAGCTACGAATAAACACTCCAGTATCTTAGTAGTCGAAAAGCTTTCACATAATTGTTTCATTGATAGTGAATATGTTAATAGGGATGGTCTATGATGTATTGAACAATCAGAGTTTGAAGGTGAATGACAGACATCCGTTGTCAGATCCTCCTGCTTTGAATTTAAAAGTGAGGCCGTAGTTTCCGGGAGGAGCAAAGCTGGGGATGTAGTTAGTGTATTTGAATTGAACGGTGTCGCCGGCGGAGAAAGAAGATGAGAAGGCAATGGTTTAGGAGTGGAGGAAAAGACCGTTAAGCTTGACTTCCAGATCAACTGCCGAGAAAGTGATGTCATCGTCAGCTGCGCCAGTCTAAGTTTAGAAAAAAGTTTACGACAGTGATATCATCATTGGTGTTTCTTGAGGGAGTTGATCCGAGGGTGAGTTGCTGAATGGTCCATGAGCCTTGTCCGCAGACGGTGAAAGGCCAGTTGATATCCTTGAGAGGTTAATCTCTGTAGCTGAGGGCAGTCTCATAGATGCTGAAAGCATTCATGGAGACCAAGATCATGGCAAGTAGGGCAAGGGTTTTGAACATATCAACAAATCAATATAATATTATTAAATAGGAGTTTATATCATTAACACATCACGTCATTATTACGCTCTTAAACATATCTAAAATCAAGGCATAATGCCATTTGAAAATTGCTGGAAATTGTCATAATACACTGAGTATTTGTTCTCACAACTTTCCTATACCAGCTGATTGCAATATTCTTTGAATTTCTAGTCACTGTAGTGTCGTTTGAATTGGGACATGAACTGACCCAAGTTAAAACTTTTGAAACAATCTAAATCGCTGTCTTCCATCATGATCTACAAAATCAGAGAAAGCTATGAAGCTCTGTTGCGGATAGCTTTCATCCCTTCGTGGAAAAGCTTGGCAAAAAGTTTATACATTTCTGAACCCGGACCTCCCAACAATTAGAGGTACTCAGTTGTGAATTTGAAAGGTGATTTTTAGAAGTTGATGTTGCCAGGGGCCATGCCAAGGATGAAGCCAAAATCGATATGAATGATGTGCCCATCCATATCAAGTAGAATATTTCCATTATGCCTATCTTTTAATTTGAGAATAAATGTAAGAATGGATGAACCAACCAGAGAATGAACAAAATTAAGCTGAGCCTTTTTGAATTATATCTCCCCAATAAAAATTTATTCGTAGTATTACTTGAGAGATCTATATTCATTTTCATGCTTTTTCTTTAAAGAGTCGATAGATATTGAATTTGAAACAAATTCCAAAAGACCAGAATTTTCACTGAGCACAATGATTTCATAAGGTTTGATGAATATTGGGCAACTGGCATCGCTAATAATTTCCTTCATTTTATAGATCAGTTGCATGCAAATGATTTCCTGCCTCAGATCATCACCTCCCTTGACAACAACATTTCGCATTCTCAAGCTATCAAATTTGTGGAAATATGAAGATTTCCTGTAAAACAACCTCTTTTGCTCCCAAGGTTTACCAAAATATTCCTCGGCATTGTAGTTCAAATCTTTTATTTATTATTGCTAATAGAGATGCACTTTCTTGGTCTATTACTTCAGGTATTTTCCAGATCTTCTCTCCCTGAAGTCGTCTATACTTTACTCTAAAACATCGGATCTTTTGCGCATGAGCTCTAAATCTGATCTTCTGGTGTCTTGGGCTATATCTGGAATGTATATGGCTTCAAATTTGGATAAATTCATACTAGGCTGAATACGATATCTTTGAAGATCTGTTCTTTTGTTTCGTGAAAAACTTTCAACTGCTATTGTGCTTCTATAGAGATTACCACCTCTACTGGGCTGTCGACCTGAAGCACGTTGTTCTTTTTATTGTTCTTCTCGCTTTTGGATGTTGTTGAAAAAAGTCTTGAGTTCTGATACTTTTCTTGATTATTCATGATCCACAGCAAATAACTTTCGACTGTCAGCTGGGATATTTAGATATGCTCTTTGAAAAATTTTCTAAACTGCTTCTGTCACATCACTCAATAGATCGCCTTACTTTTCGGCAGGAAGTTCCTTGATATTGAAAAACTATTTATCAGGCTCTTTATCTCGAAGTTACTTAGCATCAATTGTTTCAATAATGATTCGATATGGTACTCTTTTTCTGGTGGGAAAGCAACTACATTAAAGTTCAACCAAATGAACCACATAGTCAGACTCCCATTTTTAATTAGGCCCATGTCGAAAAGGAATCATTATTTTGTGATTGGTATTGTTAAGATATTTTGAATTGAATCGACGAATGAATGTTTCAAGCTTTTCTTTCTGCTTGCCTTTGTCTACCTTCTTCAAAATTAAAGAAGCCTAGGTGAGCATAGCTATAGCTTATAGAGATTGAGTAAATACTGTCTTGTCCTTGACAGTTTCAACTAGATCCTAAGTTAGCATAGTTTTACGGCTTAAAAATCTTAGACCATTTTTTTGATTGTCTCGTCTTTTTGTTTCATCATGACAGTGAAAGCTTTAACGTTCCATAAAATCTGTATATTTTAAAGCTTACCAATCTCTTCAATGACTCATTGTGCTTTGCATGAAAAATTAACAATTTTTTTAGATGTTTTGAATTTTTCTTGATCGCCATGAAGACCAATTCAGGTACATAATAGGATATTTCTCCACTTTTGTATTCAAACAATTTGTGAATTAGTGTGGCTCTTAGCCCTTAATCACTGAAGCGGGAATGAATAAATCTTAGCAATTTTTCGATGTCAACATGTTGATCGGTTGTGGCTATGTATTGAATTTAATCCTCGTCTGGTCGAGGAAAATATCTATCTCGATGAAAAGGCTTCTCTTATATGGGTAGCAGTCTTATTTCGCTGCTTCGATGGGTATGACCTGAAAAGTCAGGATTTGTGAAATCAAGCATAATTTATAAACTCTGAGCTCTAGCTCAAACTTCAAAAATCAGAAACCTTTTCCTTATCTTCTACACACCAGTTTTTATTATCCGAAAGGGGTCTACAATTGTGATAAAGAGTAAGGAGATTAATTGTGATAAGTATATAGATTTTTATAATATGGACCTGTTCATCGTGAACACTCCCAGACAATCCAAAATATCCCCAATAACCCTTGGCATCGCAGCCTGCAGCTTGTTTGGTGTCTGGGTCCTTTCAAAATTTCTCAGCAGCAACGACGAAGACAGTGATCGCGATGCCTTCGAGAATAAATAAGGATCGAAACCTGCTGGTATCTATAATTAAGGAAATACCTGCTTCGTCAATTCACTACTTCAGTCATTATCATCTCTCGATTCTTTTCAGCATTTACTCCGAAAAACTGCCTAAAATTTCAGAGGCAGACTGACTCCCCATTAACGCATGATAATTTAACTCGAACGTGTCCTTTCTTGTACTTATCCACTCAATCAGAAATCAACAACGCATAAGAAAGCATATCAGTCAGTGGCCTGTTGTCAATAATTGAGTAAATTAAGGAAGGATTGATAAATTTACAACAGCAGGATGCACATGAATTTTATACTGCTATCATTAGCTGTGTTGATTAGACCTTGAATAAGCAGAAAAGATTGGATTTGTCGGCTTCCGTCAAAGAGGATTAAGATGAGGAATAATTTGAAAATCCTATGATTGGCTATCTGAAATCATCAACCATCTGCACCACCTGTCGATGTGAGGTATCTTATTGATTTAGCTAGACCTCAATCAAAATCGATCCTTTTTATGATCTAAGTCTCGATATCAGCAAAGCTTATGTATTTGATGTCCAAACTGCCCTGTTGTAATTTCAACGAGAGTAAAAAATTTAAAATTGGATATGCAGCAACTGCTCAATCAAGGCCCATTGCGCCAAGCTAAGGAGAGCCATGACTATGCTAAAAGGTCATAACAAATAGAAACTGACTTATATCGCTGAAGCTATCATCGAATTTATGGAAGACGACGGAATGGAAGAAAATGAAATAAAGGAGGTAAATTTCAAAATGTAGGAATTTGGTATCAGATACATGAAAGAATTTGAATAAATGGCAGGTGATCCTTAAAGATAGCTGGTCTTTGTAGAACTGGAAGGAATATAGTCATCTATTTTGCGGAAAACCATCATCACCAAATACCCAGTACATATCTCTTTATGCAGAAAATTTTAGTGATGCATTTCAAGCAATTAATCATCAACCCATACTCAGGCTAACCAGTTTTGCTCAAAAAACAGGTAGGTTTCGATCCTTTACTTTCGATCAAGACCAAAAACAAACAGACCAACTATCAGTTGAGCGGTTTACTGACCCACATCGGTACTGAATCATTCGGTCACTATCTATCTTTCCGGAGAAAGAACAAATAATCTGACCAATGGTACGTGATGAACGATTCGAGTAGTCAGCGGGCCAGCTGGGAACTGGTGAAAAGAAGCAAAGCCTATATGCTTTTCTATGAAGAAGTCTGATACTTTTTATGTTTATAGTGTGAATAAAATACAATAAATGAGCAAGCATTCATATCATTTTGGTATTGTAAGTGCCACAATGTCCGCATTTAAGTCCGTGAAAGTGGAAAGGCACATCTGAAGTCGATTTTGTGCATTAATGGCACCAAATTTTGACCTTTTTGTCTTTGACCTCTTTAGGCAATTGATCTTTTGTCTTTTCTATTTACTCGTCAATCAATTTTACTGTAGCTTCATCCATTTTCTGATTGGCCAGGCCACAACTAGGACAATTGATATCTTTCAGCATCGTCCAACATTTTACATGAATCAGATGCCCGCATTTCATTGAGATGTAGCCCTTGGTTGAAAAATGCAGTTACTAGAGACAAACAGGACAACTTGAACTTCCCACGTTGTCGATGCATTTATGCTCGCTGACATTAGGAACACAGTAACCGCATTTGTGACAATGTGTGACAGTATCAGTGGTTCCTCTTCTGCACATTTTACACAAATCGCAATGAAAAATGTCCCCAACTTTCAACGGATTATTCTCATACAATCGGCACTTCAGACAAGCATAAGTTCCAAACTTTTCTTAACAGACCTCACATTTTTCGCTTGGAGCTTGAATGGTCTGACAGCTGAGACATAACACTTTGTCAACTTTTTCAAACTACATCCTTTCAACTTGGCATCCCTTCTTGTATTAATACTTATCATCGTGGCATAATTTGCAAGGAAAGAACACTTTGCAACATGGAGCCTCGATGTGGCAGTTGCGTTGGTAATGTGGACATTTGTTGACGGTTTACATATGTTTGTTATTAATATTGTAAAATTGTACAATCATGAATCAAAGAATTATAAGCTCTGAAAGTAGGTCGATCTATATATTTAAGCAAAATTTGGAAGATTTTGTTGCATTATTTACTTTTAAAAAATATGAGGAATCAAGGCAATCGTAAAGGTGGCGCCCCAAGAGGAAGAAGGGAATCAGGAGATAATGTGCAGGAAGGCGGTAAACCTGGAAGAAACAATTTCCAAGGCTAGAGAAGGTTCAAAAAACACAACATCGGCAAAAGAGACCAAGACAGAAATGGAAGAAAGGGAGGGCCAAGAAACGGCAAAAGAGGTCACGACAAAAAGAACGACAACAGAGATTTGGATCGAGAGATGAGAGACTACTGGATCGGTCAGAAAGGCAACAATGCAGATGTTGGTAAATATTTATTGAGGTAGACACTAAGGAACTGGCAAGGTAGAAACTGAATTCAGAAATGGAGAGCTACTGGAAACAAAAACAAGAGGAAGCCAAACCCGAAGCCAAATGATCATCAGCTATGGATCTCACAGAAAATTTGAATAATAACAAAATAGCATCAAAGGTGGTACATCCCCCTTAAATTTTTAAGCCATTTCAACAGCTGTTTATGAGTTCTGGTAGAGAACAATCCAGAGAGATAGTTATTATTATTTTTAAATTCGTTGTTTTCCAACGTATGTCCGAGGGTAAATAATTACTAGCCTATTACCAATCCAAGATCGATGACCTCTATAAAGAACGGTTAGGATGGTTATCAAAATTTGATCAGTGCAGCTCTCTTCTCAAAGAAAAACAGCAACTATTGGAGGATCTAAAAAATCAGAAAGACAAGTAAGTCGACACTCATCGGGGGATCGTGCATCACGATATTGCTCTGCTTGACGAGAAGTATATAATTAGTTATGTAGGTTGAACGTCATCAGGATGCAGAGGTAAAATATTAATAACGAGTTCATGGACGCAGAGGAAATCCTCAAAATGGAAGATTTAATGTAGGAGTATCCTCAAGAACTGGAGAAGCACCTACCTTGTAAGGTTGTCAGCAGTGGTGGTCCATTAATTGACAATTAGCTCAATATCCACGCTGCCCATAAAAAAAACAAAAGAGCCAATTTGAACATTTTCAGATAAAATAACTCAGTATTGAGTAATGGTAAGACTCAACAGCAAGATCAAAAGATCAAGTACAAACCTTCAAAAGAAGAGCTCCTCAAGAGACAAATCAATTAGCTTAAAACCAACCAAAACAAATAAATTTGTGTCCTTAAGGAGCAAAAAAGAAAATTAGAGGATCTCATCAAATCTGTCAGAGAAAGATAAGGAAATACGTTAGCTAATGAGAGAGATATTATGGATAAATTAAAGAGTGACCTCAAGAAGCAAGAGAAGAAGCATAAATAGTTGGCTGAGAAGTATTTCACAACTAGAAAAAATCTAAAAGATGAACATAAGGAGACAAAAGCCGAACATGATAAATTACAAGCTACTGTGACATCTCTCGAACAGAAGGTGAATGAATAGATGAGAATATACTAAAAATAGAACAAAGCTAAGCAGACTCTCATCATGAGAAAAAGCTAAGATTTCCAAGAAGATTGTACTCATCTTTATATTCAGACAAAGCTAGAATGAGAGCCAAATAGAGAAATCTTCAAGCACTCAGAGATAACTACGAAAAAATGCAATAAGTTTGCATTGAGAAGATTAAACAATTAGAATAAACTCTTACTGTGGCAAGACATAAACTTGATGAAACCGAAAGACGAAGAGATCAGGAAATCACCCAGCTCAAGTATCAGCTCAATGCGTATGAGTCATAGTATTCAGTTTAGAGAGACAAGTTGGCGAATAGAGGGCAGAGAAAGCGAGAATTGACGAAATGATGAGAAATAAAATAGAGCAATAAAAGAGGAAGAGACTGCTTCTTGAGGAAAAATAAGAAGAGTAAAGAAGAAAGAATGAAAAATCAAAGAAAATACTTTAGGCCTACAAGAAACCAACTCACCCTGAAAAGCCAACCAAAACAAAAAAACCTCAAGTTAAAAAACCTGAACGACCAGCAGCTTCCTCATAAGAGTAAGACTCAGAAGAAGATGAATCAATGGACATGTCTGAACTGGACAACATAAATCGCCAGATCAAGCAGATAGGAAACAAACTCGAAGAGAAGAAGGTCAAAAAAACAAGATGATATAAATACACTCATTTTCAGACAAATATTCACAGCTATTTGATATCAATTTACAGATAATATGCTGCATCTTTGATTGTTTTTCCTTTTAAAACAGCAAGGATGTTTTTGAAGCTGAAGGTCAATACTTTCCTATTAAGCTCCAAGTTGATAGCATCTCCCAGCCATTAAGTTAAGAAACCGAAATATCTTGATATTCCATCAGGTCTGAATCTGCCAGAAGTGACATCCTCTTGCTGGGGGATGAACTTTAACACTTGAATATCTATTATTCTGAGCGAACATTTTTTCGAGCCGTAAATTGGCATAATTTCGACTGATACTTGACCTGAATAATTATGGAAATACCGTCAACTCTCTCGATGTATAATTCGTCTCGTTTTTCAATGGTGTTGTGAGTGACCACATTACTATAGAGATCAGCAACAAATCTAAGTTGATCCTCGTTGAAAGTGAAGTTGATTGAGGGAACCTTCAAGTCAAAAATAACATCTCTGTCGTCAGGAAATTTATTCATTTGAGGAAAGACATCACCCATATAGGCACTATTGACGTCGATAGTCGAAGATATGCCCAAGGTATGCATGGTGATTGCCAATTATCCACCTTTTTCCTTTAGGAACAGAGCAATGAAGGAACTGACTACTTTTTTGTGAATCTGAACCTGAATTTTATCAGATGTAGTCTTGACTAAAATATCTTCAGGGTTCAAAGAGCCACTAGTTGTTCCATGCAGATAGGGCGCTCCATTGATCTGAACAAGAAGATTATCCCCAACTAGTGAAGGTTGAGCCACAAGACTCATATTGACATAAAAATCCTTTCCAGTTTGTGAATCGGTGTACACTTTACGATCCTCTCCAATAATTGAACTGAACTCATTGACAGCTTTTGATAATTGTTTGCTGATGAACCCTCGGAATAGCAGCGAGGCATGATTTAAAATCAAATTGGTGACCTCTACAATAACAATTTCTGATGCTCCTCCACCAAGACTGACCTTAGAGTGTCCTGCCTTTATTTTTGAAGAGGTGACATTCATTTCAAAATGGTTGCTATGTGAGGCTACAAAGGAATAGTATACTTCAATGTCAAGACCTTCCTATCTAAAAGTGCCATACCCCTTATCCTTTTTGTAGAACCAATCGAAAGTAATCTGAGACAGTGAGATCTTCACCTCAGCATTTTTAGCGTTAAATTTCCAACTGTAGTCCAACTATCTGACATAAACATTGGTCAACTCCAGATTGCTGATCACAATATTTTCCATAGCAAGAGGCAGACCTAAAGGAACTTGCGGTATATTCAACGGAAAAGGCACTGAAAGCAATACACCAGGGTTTCCAATCGAGCTGGAGTAGCAGACCAAAGTAAGTAGCACCAAGAGACCTTTATGTGATATGTTCATTATCTAAATTATGACTGATGATAGATAAATGATATTAAGTCAGTTGATATCATGTGATATAGCTGATGAATAGATATGGAAAAGGATTGATTTTTTTGATATAATTTATCATATCTAAAATGGTTGTCGGAAGTATTGAAGAAAGGATCAAAAAGATGAAGGAGGCTATCTTGAGTGAAGCTAACTAACGAGCATCCACTATCGTCAAAAATGCAGATGAAGAGGCCAGCAATGAAAGAGCCATGATGTTCAATCACTAAAAATAAAAAATCCATCAAGAGTTCATACTTCTCAACAAGAATTAAAAAGTCAAAGAAAAGATGTAATACATCATTGATTCAGTGAACGCTCGGCCATCAACAACAGACATCGTATCAGAAGAATGGAAGCACGCTATGAATTCGTTGAAAAACTTAAAGAGGAAGTTCGTGACAGGCTTCTTGAAGTAACACAAGATCAAGGAAAATATAAAGAACTTGTTGAAAAGCTTATCCTTCAGGTTGGTTTTGAAATATTTAGGGAATGCTCAGAATGATGGAGAGAAATGTCACAATTGAGCTCAAAGCTTAACACTATGATCTCGCCAAATCTGTTTTCCCTAATTGCAGCAGAAGATTTGCATAAATCATGGAGAAAGAAACCGGCAGAAGCATGGATTCCAACCTGACCCTTTCAGTCTTTCAACTCGAGGAGATGAATAAAAAGATCATCGGAGGTGTTTTCCTTCGCTCAAGTGATGGTGTGATCGTATGCGACAATTCGATCGACTCAAGAGTGCGATTAATCTTCGAACAACTGCTTCCCCAAATCAGAGCCAGTCTTTTCCCCAAAAAGTAGCCAACTTCCACAGTGAAAGGATCAACAGTGCAGGGAGAGTCATCATTGATCTGAGCCAGCATAAAATCAATAGTTACAAATTCATAATTTTATGAACATATTATGATGCTTATTCTTTTGTAGGTCAATTTACAACCTATAATTTTACCTCTGATAATTTATAAAGCTATTTCGTCATGGGCCTCTTCCGTAATCTTTTCGACGGCGCCAAAACCATCATCAAAACAACCGTCTACTCTGCTAGTCTCTACACCTTCTTTGCTTACTTCTATGTCCAAGAAGTTAAACATCGTCTAGGAGACACTGAATAAACCAACAGGATCAGTTATCAATTTTTTAGCGATCAGATGAAATTAGAACAAACTAGTGGTGAAGATAGGTAATTAAAGGAGTTTGTCCTTGAAGTTGGGATGGGTCTCAGAAATATCTATACTTTCTATGCAAGAGCTTGGAATTTCAGATAATTCGAGATCAGCTGTAAAGAGTTTAATCACAGTGTCATCAAAACCATGCTGAAGAATTACTAAAGCTATGGTATCTTCAATAATACCAAATTGTTGGAGAATAATCTGCGAAACAACGAGGTCAATGTTTAAATAATCAGAAAGATTAAAGAAGTCAAGGAAGTCAACAGCCAGCTGAGCTCAGCCGCCAGCAATCTATACATGGATATCATAGAGAAGCAGATAGCCATGAGCACCGGTTCTATCTTAGGTTTATCGAAGTAAGATTAAAACAAGATTTATTTACTTTACGACTACATTGAAAAAAGTGTCGAACTGTCGCTCAATCAAAATGATTACTGGAGCTATAAATTAATGCAGAACGAGGTCCACAAACACAACTACAAGCCAACCATTTTCAAATTGCTGTTTATCTGAGAATTCAATATTGATTGATTTTATTATGTTTATCCTCATAAAATAAAGTAGTTATTGATGGCACTATCATCACCAAAGGAGGATATTCAACGAGAGCTGTTAATTGATCTTGATCGTATCTTAGAATTCGGGATGTAGAATTGTTTATCATCAATACGTTATATTCCAAAGAATAAATTAATAAAGTTGTTATGGCAGAGACTAAAGACACCCAACCTGTCTAAATACAACTGCGAATTGTTTCCGTTAAAATGAAGATCAAGTTTCCTTGTAAGATGGCCTTAGAGTATAACAAACAAACTATCACTAAAGAAGTCACATCTATCGAAGGAAATAAATTTATGTTTAATTAAGATCTCACGCTCAGAGGAGAGACCGATGGACAGACCTTCGAAATTGTAGCTAATCTATATACCGAAAAAGGAACAAAGTATTCCTCAGGAGTCATGAAATTGCTCGGAGGAGAGTTGATGAGGTCACAGGGAGAAAGATTGATAATTCCGCTAACAAAATGTCTAGATTCTGACTCTTTTTGCTAAGTGAAGGTCTAACATGTCAGCTACATCACAAGATCAATGCTAAAAATCGCAAGAAGAGCCAGCAACATAATTAATTCTCCGAGCTAAAAAGCTGATTCAGTTCATGATCTTATTAAGATCAGTAGCGATAAATTCATGCTTGGAGAGACCAAGTCAGAAATGAATACTCCTGTCAATTTGGCATCAGTTCAATTTGACTAATTCCGTCCTAGGGAGCCTGCCAAAACACTAATACTGAAGTCTGCAGCAAAATCACCCTCCAGCAAATATGCCAACATCAAACATATCAAATCTGTTCATCACCAAGCGAATGGAGTAAAAGGTGGATCATAGTTCCCTGGCCAAATTGAAGAAGAGGCCAGTATGCGTCCGAGCATGGCTGAGAATGATATAATAAGAGAAAGCTACCAGAAATTGAAGTAAAAATACAAGAAATAATCTGAGCTGACAAAGTAATAAACCCATAAAAGAATGCTACTCGAAGACAATGAAAACAACTACAAATTAGAAATAATGAAACTAAAATTGAAATGCTAAAGCCTTGAGAAATAGAACAACTCCAAAAATGACAAAATCAAACAAATAAGTGCCCAACTCACTGACCTCCAGAAGAAAGATATAGATTTGGCATATCTTAAAGAATAAAATTTGACCCTTGAAACCAAAATCAAATTGCATGAGGAAACGATAGCTTCATTGATCAAAGATAACGATAACATCAAAATAATGCTGATGGAGAAAGGTAAAACTAAGGATGAAAGTATTGCTAGTCTCAGAAACTAGCTCGAATTTGCTATGGCTAAATTGGAAGAGCAAAAACATGAGTCATAGCTTCAGATCAAGACAAAAGAGGCGATATTGGTTGGTAAAAATAATGACCTCAAACTTAGAACTGAGACCATCGAAAGACAAAAACAACTGATCAAAGAACTAGAGGACCAGGCATAGGATAAATTATTCGATTTCTAGAAAAGCCTATCAAATGAGCGTAATCAATATGAAACCAAAATTGAAGAACTCAAAAAGCAAATAGCTTCAGCAGAGAGATAAAAAATTGAGCTGAAAAATACAACAATATTCCTTGAAGAATAAATATAAAAACAGAAGAATACCCTCACTGTTCTTTAATACAACAAAAAAGTTCTAATTGAGGAGACAAAGTCACTGAACTAGAAAATAGGATAATTCAAGGTTATGAAAGAGGCATACGGAGAAATGCAAAGAGATCATAAATTGTTAGAGGAACAATTTTCAGCTGTTCGTAAACAACTTGAACTGTCGCTTCAGAATAAACAAGTGAACATAAATGAACTGATGGGAAGATACGATGAGACTAAGGAAAAACATGAAAAATCAAAGGCATAGTATGAATAAAAAGTTCGTTCTCTTATATTGAAGACTCATGAACTTTAACTATCCATCGAAAGCACTAAAAGTGATTTGAGCAAAATGCAAAGAGTAAACGAAAGTGTTGTGAAGGACAACTAACATCTCAAAAAACAGAACAGCCATCTCAGAGATTAGCTCAAGTCTGCTGAAAAAAGAGTGATTAATCTTGAAGGAGATCATTCGAGCGATTCGTCAAGATATGAAAGAGAGACTGCCAATTTAACATTTTTAATCTAAAAGTTCAAATCTGAAAAAACAGCTCTTGAGAAAGAAAATGAAGGTTTGAAATAAAAAATGGATAAATTAGAATAAGCTAAAAACGAAGCTGACAGGAAGGAACAATAATGGAAAATAAGAACCAGACATTTTGAAGAAAAGATCGAGAAGGATGCCAATAAGGCCAAATAAACAAACCACAAGTATGATGCATTGATCAAGGAATATGAATCCAGTACAGCTGATTTGAAAGTCAATATTGAACAGTTGAATGCTTAAGTGAGGGAGTTAAGAGCTAAAGTCAATCATAATGATTTACAAGAAATCAAAAACAAAGAGAGATAGGAAAGAGTGAAAAAATAACAAAAAATCAATTCATAAAGACTAGCAAATCTTGAAGCTCAACTAAAATCAAGGGTATAAGATCTGACCAACTAATATGAAAAAAACAGGGCTCTCGATTCAAAGTTAATGGACAGTGAGCTCTAAATTACTAAGCTAAAGGAGGACATCATTCAGGAACAAAATAAATCCGGCAAGCAGGTTCAAATAGCAGAGTTGCTCAACAAAACCATCAACAAACTAAACGATCAAATAGCAGATCTTCACAAGGTCATATACAATCAAGAGAAAGAGTAAGATGCTCTCAGGCATGAAATCAAGTTATGCAAGGAGTAGATCACAAATGAAAAGATTAAGGGTAATAAAAAGAATGCTTAATATTAAAAATTCAAGGAATCGATCAATGATATCATTAGAATCGAATTCGCAAGAATTTTGAAGACTCCTCCTAGCACCCAAAAAAGCTAAAGACTCAGATAAAGCCAAATTTCTAGCGTCAAATCTGAACGCTCTGAAACTCAGAGATTAAAAGCCATCCTTGACCCCTCTGTCATCAGCTCTACTCTAACCGAAAAGCTACATGAAACCAAGAACAACCTCTGGAAGATGATTGAGCTTAACAAAGCATTCAAAGAATAAAACAACAGATTGTTAGAACAATTCGAATCGGAAACAAGCAAGCATGAATTCACTAAGATTGAAATGAGTAGAGGTATTGAGATGATGGAGGATGAGATGAATTAACTTGTTAATGACAAGGAAGCTGAAAGTTTGAACTATGATAATTTGTTGGTAGAAATGACCAGTAGAATTAAAGAAAAAGAGCAGGTGATTGAAGACCTCAGGGCAGAAATATAGGAGTACAATGCGATAATTAATGGCTTCAAAACTGACTTCGAAACAAACAACGACCTCAACGACAAGAAAGTCAACTCTCTCAGAAGTAACATAAATGATCTCAATGAAAGAATCGACTATCTGAACCTGAATGTGGCCTGCTTAGAGGACAAAAATCATGAGCTTTAGTAAAAAGTCTTAGAAAGCTAAGCAGAGATAATCGAACATAAGGAACTGATAATGAAATATGAAAAGACCTCCATTGATGCCCAAGATAATGAATAAGCTGCCAGAAAGGCCTTGTAAACATTGAATAAAGAGCACAAAGCATTGCTGGAGACAAAGGCAGAACTGGAAATTTTACTGAACACTGAGAAAGAAATGAAGGAAAAGTACATGAGCATGCTT
>Ga0210025_1003244_pt1 | contig 14911 bp, 12 predicted proteins | sample CryGeyme20150102_FD_183989 | JGI IMG/M metagenome (GOLD analysis project Ga0210025, IMG submission 183989) | Groundwater microbial communities from Crystal Geyser aquifers in Utah, USA - Crystal Geyser metaG 2015-0102 (SPAdes) (version 2) | ecosystem: Environmental > Aquatic > Deep subsurface >...
CGCCGGGCCGCCTCGTGCTCGACGGGGACATCATCGTTCCCGCCGATGGCAATGCGATCACCGAACGCCGTCGCCTCGCGCGCGATGGCGTGCTGCTGGTAGTGGTGACCGGGCGGGACGATGTGACGATCCGGGCGCTCGGCCTGCCGCTGGACGAGGATTTCCCGGATTTCGTGTCCGAAGCGACGCGCGACGTGCAATCCGCCCTGCGCGGCTTGCGCGGGCGCGATGCGAAGGACGCCAAGGCCCGGCATGAAGCGGTTCGCCTTGCGGCACGCCGTGCCGCCAATCGCTGGTCGGGCAAGCGCCCGCAGGTTCAGGTCATCATCCCGGAGGCGTGATGTGAGTGGCTGGTCGATCCTCGCGATCTATGTGCTGACGTGGATATTCGTCGCCTTCGTGATGCTTCCTTTCGGAGTGCGCACGCACGAGGAGCTGGGTATCGAGCTGGTACCCGGCCAGGCCGAGAGCGCGCCCGCCAATTTCCGGCCCGGCCGCCTGGCTCTGCGCGCGGCAGTGATTGCCGCGGTGCTCACCCTGCTGTGGGTGCTCAACTGGGAACAGGGCTGGATCACCCGCGAAAGCTTCGATTTCATGCTGCCGCCGGGCCAGCGTTCCGGAGCCTGACAGGGTAGCGCCTCGGCGGCGCGGCGCGCGGTGTGGTCGCCTTAGCTGGAGCGGAGCCGATCCAGCGCCTGCGCCATCGCGACATACAGCTTGCCGACTTCGGACCCGAGCAGCGTCACCGCCAGCGCATTGCCGTCGCGGGTGGAAAGCAGCGTACGCAGCATCGCCTCGAAATCGTGAATGTAACGGTTCACATGCTCGCGGAAATCGTCGTCGTCGTCATACAGTTCCGCGATCTCGCGGGCCTGCGTGTTGTCGAGCAGGCGCACCGCGCGGCGGGTAAATATGCCCCGGTCGCCGCGCAGGTAGCTGGCCCATGCCGTGTCGGACACCTCGCGCGACAGCGACTTGGCAATATCGATGGCATTGGAGTTGAGGCTTTCGGTGATCAGCGCGACGCGCCGCGCGAAATCGTTGTCGACCTGCTCTTCGGCCCGCTCTCGTGCAACGGCAACGCGGGTTTCCAGATTGCCGGCAAGCTCGTTCACCAACGACAGCTGATCGCGCAGCTGGCGTGCGGCGGCGCGGGCAGCCTCGGCTGAGCGGGTCGTCGCCTCGCGCAGTTCGTCGAGGGCTTCGTCCGCTTCCGCGCGCAAGGCAGCGGCGACCGCGTCGGCCGCGTTTTCGCCAATCCGTGCGCCCAGTTCGCTCCCCTCTTCGGCTCCATACCGTTCCAGCGCCTCGTGCGCCTTGCGCGCCGAGGCTTCGAGCTGCTCGACCGCAGCGGACAGGCGCGTTGCAGTAGTGTGCGAGACGACCTCCGCCTCTTCGTCTAGCAGGGCGAGCGCGGTGCGCAGCCTCGCGATGTTCTCGGTCATAGTGTCGCGCGTCTTTGCCAGCCGGTCGTCGATCCGGTCGGCGACGCCGAAGATTTCCTCGCCCTGTTCGCGCGTTTCGATGACGTAAGCAGAAAGCCGCTCGCTGCGCTCAGCGCCTTCATCGATGGTCCGGCGCAGCTTCTCGCCATTCTCGGCCAGGGCAGCAAGCCGGGCCTCGGCGGCTTCCATCGCTTCGGGGAGGACATCCCGGCTGTGCGCAGCGCCTGCCTGAATCAGCTCAAGCAGCCGGATGCTGGCCTCGGTCGCATCGGCCAGCGTGGTATTGAGTGCGGCAAGATCCGTGCTGCCGGCGGTCAGGCGATCTTCCAGCGCGTCGGTCGCCCGGACCATGTCTTCGCGCGCGTTCGCCGCCGTGCCGGCGATCTGTGCAATCCGCTCACCCGCCTTGGCGAGCTGATCCGCCGCTTCCTCGCCCGAGCGGGCAATCTCGCGTGCGGTTGCGGCGTGATTTTCGCGGCGTTCCTCCACCGCGCTGTCGATTGCGGAGAGGCGGGCTTCCAGCCCCTCTATCGCTTGTCCTTCGACCTCTTCGATCCGTGCGCGCCGGGCCTCGACCCAGGCGAGGAATTCCTTGTCGCGCGCCTTCATGGCTTCGTCGATCCGGTCGGCTTCTTCGCGCAGGCTTGCAAGACGCGTCTGGGCGGACCCCATCGCCTGCTCGTCGATCGACTGCACCTCGTCGATGGCGGCGGTCAGGCGCTCGCGCAGCTTGTCGACGCGGGCCTGAGCTGCGGCCAGTGCTTCCACCTCGCGCCCATCAAGCTCGGCACGGAAACTTTCGCTCTGCGTGCGCAGGGCGGTGAAGCGGGCATCGGCCATCGCTTCCAGCTCCGCCACCCGGTCGCCCAGCTCGGTCAGCGTGCGGCCGACCTGGCTCCTGAAATGTTCGACATGGCGCTCACCCGCTTCGCCGAATTCGTTGAGCCTCGCCATGCCGTCACCCAACGACTCGACTGCGCTTTGCGCCCTTTCGCCCGCCGAGCCGACCGCGTTGGCCGCATCGCGCGAGGCATTGGTGATGACCGGCAAGTCGTCGCGCAGGCGGGCCATGTTGGCGAGCGCGGTCTCGGAAACACGCGCGATCCGCTCCACTTCCTCGCCATTTTCGGCAACCAGAGCCTCGATCCGGTCGGCATTCTGCGACAGGCGCGAAGCGGCGACCCGGCCATGCGATTCCAGTTCGCGGGTCTGCTGGGTCAGGAACTCGCGCGCCAGGCTGAGCTCTCGGTTGACCGTCAGCAGCCGCGCTTCGAGATCGGCGATGTCCACCGCCGCGCCCCTGGCGGTTGCGCGGAAGAGGGCGCTCTGCCGGCCGATGCGCTGGCTCGCCATATGCCAGACGAACAGAATGAGCAGTGTGGGGATCGCCCATGTGGTGATGGCGTCGCTGACACCGGCCAGATCCATCGCGGCGAAGCTGGCCACACCGCGTGACAGCGCGAACAGGACGGTCCAGCCGATCAGCGCGAGCCCGGCGACGATGGTCGCAACCGGACTGGCGAACAGCGGTGCGCGCGCAGTGTCGCCATCGTCTTCGTCATAGGGAAAGTCATCTTCGACCGGGCCCTGTTCGGCCGGTTCGGCATTGGCGTGCGTATCAGGTTCGGCCACCGCGCTGTCTGCGCCGGTGCCTTCGTGCCCTACTGCCCTGATTGACGGACCCCCGCTCATGCAATGCGGCTTATCACGATTCTTGCCCGGTTAAACCCCGCGTTAACCGCCTTCATCCTAGAAACGACACATGGCTTTCGAAAACGCCGCCTTTACCGCGACTCTCACCGCTGCTGCGGGCGACGATCCCGCGCTGCTCGCCGAGCTGCGCGGCGCGTTCCGTGAAAGCCTGGCCCAGCAGATCGACCTCCTCCACCGATCCCGGTGCGATGGAAACTGGCTGCTTGCCGCCCAGCGGATCAAAGGTCTCGCGGCCAGTTTCCATGCCGACGATCTGATCGCGCTGGCCCAGGCGACGATCGACACCGCGCCGGGCGATCCGGTCGCGCTGCGCCGCCTCGACGCCTTTCTCGCCGAATTCGACACGGTGTGCGCCGACTAGGCGCGGTAGTTCGCGGTTCTCTGGCTTGGACCGGGGAAAAAGCACCCTAAATTCAGTCCGACCGATCGATGCACAATTCGCAGCCCTGCAGGGACTGCACCTTTGCCGCGCCTGTGCTAGGTTATTTGCGCTATTCGATCAGGGATAATCGGCCCTTAACGATAGCGGGCTAAGCAAGGACGGTGACAGATAGCCAGATGACCAGCGTGCCGGATACGATCCCGGGAACACTGCACGCCGACCAGGCGGTCGACGCGGGGCTGCGTGCCGAGTTGGCGCGCGGCGACATGGCGCTGTCTACCCTGACACCGGTTCTCACGCATTTCCTCAACACGCAGGATCGCTCTTTGTTCAGCGATTCGATCATTGCGCGGGTGCGCGGGATGCTGCGCAGCGCATCCTACCGCCTGCTGCGGGTCGAGGCGGACGAGGTCGGTGCGAACGACGCATTCGCCTATGCCGAGGCGCGGGCGGACGCCCTGGGCGAGGAACTGGCACGGCACGCGGCATTCCTTGGCCATTGCCATGCGCTTTCCATCGAATGGCAGCTGGCCGACCGCCTGCGCGCACGCAACGGGATCGACCCCGTGCTCTCGCCACTTCTGCAATCGCTGATTTCTTCGGATGATGCCGAACTGTCCGATGCGGCCATGGGCACGCTGGCGGCGCAGGCCCGCTTCATCGAACAGCAGAAGCGGATGGAGATGCCGCTGGCCGAGCTTCCGGAAGATCAGTTTGCGAATTTCATCGGCGTTTGGCGCCGCCAGCGCGACGATGTGAGCGAGGATCTCGCCGCAATGGTGGAGGGCCGAATTCGCGACATGCGGGCCGAGAACGAAGCGCGCCTGTCGCTGCTTGCGCGCACGGTCGAAGGCCTTGGGCGGCGCACCGATGTGGCGCTGTCGCTGACCCACGCGGGTGCGGCGCTGTTTCTCACCACGCTGGCCCGCAAGGCCGAGCAGGAGCGTGACATCGCGGTGGTTTCGACCAACGACCGGCAACTGGTGCGCTTCGCCTTGTCGCTGCGCGCTGCAGGGCTGAGCCCGGCGGAAGCGCGTGCCCAGCTGCGCTGCCTGCATCCCGATGCCACCATGCCCGCGGCGATAGAGCACGTCTCCACCGCCGATGCGCGCGCGCTGCTCGAATCCTCGCCTTTCGGGCATTCCGAGTAGGAACCAATGGAAGACCAGCAGCAAACCTATATCGCGCGGGCGCGCACCGATGCGAAAGACCGCCTGGTTGCGGCGGACGACCTGCTCGCTTCGCTGCAGCGGCGGTGCGGCGGAGAGATCCCCGGCGTAATCGCAATTCCCGAACTGCGCGAACAGGTGCGCAAGGCACGCCGCACCAATCTGCGCCTGGGCCGCACGATCCATGCTTTCGACGGCAGCGACCGGATCAAGTCGTGGATGGAAATCGTGCCCTCGGGTGAAGGCGAGGGCACCGATCATGGCGGCGCGGGCTGTTCCATCGGCATCGTCACATGGCAGGCCAGTGCGCCGCCGGTTGAACGGGACGACGACGCCGCAGCGCGCCGGGATGCGATCGACGACGCGCTGGCCGAACTGCACGCCCGGCTCGACCCCGATCAGAAACTGCTGACCGTCCATACAGAGGCGGAAGACCTGCAGCCGCTCGCCCGCCGGATGAGCGAGAATCTGGGCCAGGTATGGACCGATTTCGTGCGCATCGACGGCAGCCAGCACGCGCAGCCGCTACACTGGCGCCTGCTGGACCAGGCGCGCGTCGTGATCGACGGCAGCCCGCGAAACTGGACCGCGCGGCTGATCCCGCTCGGCGCGCCGAATCCCGGATCGCAAGGCTTCGAGCTGTATCTGATCGCCAACCGTGCATGGGTCACCCGGACAGAGCGGCGCGACCGCCGGGCCGACGATGGCGCATCCATCGGGCGCGATCTCACCCCGATCCTGCGCCAGCCGATTGCCCGCATCGTGGCCAATGCGGAGACCATCCGGTCGCGCATGGCGGGGCCGCTGGGCGATGAATACAGCGACTACGCGCGCGACATCGTGAACGCGGGGCAGCATCTGCTGTCGCTGGTCGATGATCTGACCGATCTGGAAGTGGTGGAGTCGGATGGTTTCCGCGCGACGCCCGATCCGATCGACCTGGCCGATGTCGCGCAGCGTGCCGCCGGTATCCTCGCGGTCCGCGCACAGGAAAAGCGCATCTCGATTTCCGCACCGCCCAAGGATGTGCGCCAGCCCGCCACCGCCGAATTCCGGCGCGTGCTGCAGGTGCTGCTCAATCTGGTCGGCAATGCGATCCGCTATTCGCCCGAAGGCTCCACCATCACTATCGGGCTGGACAGCGATGGCCGCAAGGCGAGCGTTTCAGTGACCGATGAGGGGCCGGGCCTCGATGCTGAAGCGCAGCGGATCGTGTTCAACAAGTTCGAGCGGCTGGGCCGCAGCGGCAGCGGCGGATCGGGGCTGGGCCTCTACATCTCGAAGCGATTGGCGCAGGCGATGGGCGGCGACCTGACCATCCGGAGCAAGCCGGGCGAGGGGGCGACTTTCACCCTGACGGTGCCGGCAGGAAACGACTGACCATAAAAAAGGCCGCGATGTTCATCGCGGCCTTTTCTTTACCAGTATTCGCTTTGCCGATCAGCGTTTGTCGACCGGTACGTAGTCGCGCTGGGTCGGGCCGGTGTAGAGCTGGCGCGGGCGGCCGATGACCTGCGCGGGGTCGGAAATCATCTCGTTCCACTGCGCGACCCAGCCCACGGTGCGGGCCAGCGCGAACAGCGCGGTGAACATCGTGGTCGGGAAGCCGATGGCGGACAGGATGATGCCGGAGTAGAAATCGACGTTCGGGAACAACTTCTTCTCGATGAAGTACGGATCGTTCAGCGCCATTTCTTCCAGCTTCAGCGCGGTTTCGAAGACGGGATCGTCCACCTTCAGCGCGTTGAACACTTCGCGCACTGTATCCTGCATCACCGTCGCGCGCGGATCGTAGTTCTTGTACACGCGGTGGCCGAAACCCATCAGGCGGAACGGATCGTCCTTGTCCTTCGCACGCTCGATATAGTGCGGAATGTTTTCCGGGCGGCCGATCTCGCGCAGCATGTTCAGCGCGGCTTCGTTGGCGCCGCCATGCGCCGGGCCCCACAGGCAGGCAATGCCCGCCGCGGTGCAGGCGAAGGGGTTCGCACCCGACGAACCGGCGAGCCGCACGGTGCTGGTCGAGGCGTTCTGTTCGTGGTCGGCGTGGAGGATGAAGATCCGGTCCATCGCCTTTTCGACCTCGGGGATCACCTCGTATTCCTCTGCGGGCACGCCGAAGGTCATGCGCAGGAAGTTGCCCGTGTAGCTCAGCGAGTTGTCCGGCTGCAGGAAGGGCTGGCCGATCGAATACTTGTAGGCCCAGGCCGCGATCGTCGGCATCTTGGCGATCAGGCGGTGGCTGCTGATCTTGCGGTGTTCCGGATCGGAAATGTCGGTGCTGTCGTGATAGAACGCGGACAGCGCGCCGACCACGCCGCACATGATCGCCATCGGGTGCGCATCGCGGCGGAAGCCCTGATAGAACTGGCGCAGCTGATCGTGCAGCATGGTGTGCCGCGTGATCGTGTAGGTGAACTCGTCCAGCTCGTCCTGGCTCGGCAGTTCGCCATTGAGCAGCAGGTGGGCGACTTCCATGAAGCTGGAATGTTCGGCCAGCTGGCCGATGGGATAGCCGCGGTGCAGCAGCACGCCTTCTTCACCATCGATGAAGGTCAGCGCGCTTTCGCAGCTGGCGGTCGATTTGAAACCGGGATCATAGGTGAACTTGCCGGTCGTCCCGTAGAACTTGCGGATGTCCATGACTTCCGGCCCACAGGTGCCTTGCAGCACAGGGAATTCCTGGGTCGTGCCGCCGATATCCAGCTTTGCATTGGTGTCTGCCATGGGGGTTCTCCTTCAGATCTTATGTATTGTTCGCCGGGGAGGCCTGCGCTTCGATCCGCGCAAGCGATTCCTCTTTGCCGAGGAGGGCGAGAACATCGAATATTCCGGGGCTGGTCGTGGTTCCGGTGAGGGCGGCACGAAGCGGCTGAGCAAGCTTGCCAAGCCCCAGCTCAAGCCGTTCTGCCAGCGCCTTCGTAGTGGCTTCCAGCCCCTCGGTTGTCCAGTCGGTTTCTTCGCTCAGTACGGCGTGGACTTCGGCCAGTCGGCTGCGCGCTTCGTCATCGAGCAACGCGTCCGCTTTGTCGGTCATTTCAAGCGGTCGGGTGGCGAACAGGAAGCGCGAATTGGCGACCAGTTCGTGCGTGTCTTTGGCGCGGGTCTTGAGCACGGGCATTGCCTTGGCCAGCAGGTCGACATCGGCATCGGGGCCGATGTCCTGCGCCACCAGCCCGGCGAGACGGGTATCGTCGGCCTCGCGGATGTAGTGCCCGTTGAGGTTGTGCAGCTTCTTCAGGTCGAAGCGTGCGGGGCTGCGGCCCACGCCATCCAGATCGAAAAGCTCGATCGCTTCCGCTTGCGTAATTTCCTCGCGGTCGCCGTGGCCCCAGCCGAGGCGCAGGAGGTAGTTAAACAAAGCCTCGGGCAGAATGCCCAGCTCGTCGCGATAGGCTTCCACACCCACCGCGCCGTGGCGCTTGGAAAGCTTGGCACCGTCGCTGCCGTGGATCAGTGGCACGTGGGCATAGACCGGATCGGGCCAGCCACCCTCGATCTGCTGCATCGCGCGATAGATCGGCAGCTGCCGGAACGCATTGTTGAGATGGTCGTCGCCGCGGATCACGTGCGTCACGCCCATGTCGTGGTCGTCGACCACAACCGCCAGCATATAGGTCGGTGTGCCATCGGCGCGCAGCAGGATGTAGTCGTCGATTTCTTCGTTCTTCACCGTCACGCGGCCCTGAACGGCATCTTCGATCGCGGTTTCGCCTTCCTTGGGCACCTTCAGGCGCACAGTGAAGGGAATGCCCTCCTGCTCTGCGCCCGGCTCGCGGTCGCGCCAGCGCCCGTCATAGCGCATCGGCTGCTTGTTCGCGCGCTGCTCAGCCCGCATCGCGTCCAGCTCTTCGGGTGTCGCGTAGCAGCGATAGGCGTGGCCATTGTCGAGCAGGATGTTCGCCACTTCGGCGTGGCGCTGCGCGCGCTGCGACTGGAACACGGGCGGCTCATCGAAATCGAGGCCGAGCCAGTCGAGCCCTTCGATAATCTTGTCGATCGCATCCTGCGTGGATCGCTTGGCATCGGTATCTTCGATCCGAAGCAGCGTCTTCCCGCCGAAATGCCGCGCATACAGCCAGTTGAACAGCGCCGTGCGCGCGCCGCCAAGATGCAGGTAGCCGGTAGGTGACGGAGCGAAGCGGGTAATGATCGTGCCGGTTTCGCTTGCCATCTAAGCGCGCTTCCTTTCCATTTATCGAGCATGGCGACGCCGCTCCCGCCCCCCAATCCGTCAATCGACATAACGACCGGACGCGCCGGTCGATCCGGCGGCATGGAAAACGGGGCTGATGGTGCAGCGCAGCAGCGGCTTTGGCAGGTGGCCGCGCGCATGTCCAGCCCGCTGGCGAGGGGGGCTGCAGCTGCCGATGCCTCGCTTGGGCGGGCAGGGCTGGAACGCGGCCCGTGGGTGGTGGTGGCGGCCATTGCCGGCGTGGCGCTGTGGTTCGTCCTGCCGGGCCCGCTTGCCTGGACGCTCGCCACGGGCGCGGCGCTGATTGTCGCGCTTGTTGGTGCCATACTCCTTTGGCGGGATCGCGTGCCCGATCTGGCGCTGGCCATGCTGGCGCTTGGGCTCGCGCTGGCCTTCGGGATCGGCCTGATCGCCGCCCGCTCCGCCGTGGTGGGCGCGCCGGCGATAGACTACCCGCAGATGCGCACGATCGACGGGCGCATTCTCGAACGCGAAGACCAGCCTGCGCGCGACCGGATACGTCTGGTGCTGGCCGCCCGCGACGAGGAGGGCGAAGCGATCAAGCTGCGGATCAACGTACCGCTGGAGCAGGCGCAGCCAGCCATGCAGCGCGGCGCGGTGGTCCGCTTGACTGCCCGGTTGATGCCGCCTGCTCCGCCATTGGTGCCGGGCGGTTACGATTTCGCGCGCACCGCGTGGTTTCAGGGGCTGGCGGCAACGGGCTCGGCCTTGGGCGAGGTCGCCGTCATCGAGCCGCCGCCGCCCGGCTGGGGCGGTATCGCGCAGATCCAGCGCGCGCTTTCGGCCCATGTCCGCTCGCATCTTGGCGGATCGGCGGGAAGCATTGCTGCGGCATTCGCCAGCGGCGATCGCGGGGCCATCGCCGAAACCGACGAGGAGGCGATGCGTGATGCAGGCCTTACCCATCTGCTCTCGATCAGCGGACTGCATGTCAGTGCGGTGATTGCGGCGGCGTATTTCCTCGCGATCAAGCTGCTGGCGCTGTGGCCGTGGCTGGCGCTAAGGGCGCGGCTGCCGGTGGTCGCGGCCGCGCTCGGCGCGCTGGCGGGGGTCGGCTACACGCTGCTGACAGGGGCCGAGGTGCCGACCGTGCGCAGCTGCGCCGCCGCCGTGCTGGTGCTGATCGCACTTGCCCTGGGGCGCGAGCCGCTGACCTTCCGCCTGCTGGCGGTGGCGGCGGGCTTTGTGCTGCTGCTGTGGCCGGAAAGCCTTGCCGGGCCGAGCTTCCAGATGAGTTTCGCCGCCGTGCTCGCCATCGTGGCGCTGCATAACAGCGTGCCGGTCCGCGCGTTTCTCGCCCCGCGAGAGGAAGCGTGGTTCATGCGGCCCCTGCGCGGTGGAGCGATGCTGCTGGTGACCGGGTTCGTGATCGAGATCGCGCTGATGCCCATTGTGCTATTCCACTTCCACCGCGCCGGGGTGTACGGGGCATTCGCGAACATGATCGGCATTCCGCTGGTCACCTTCGTTTCGATGCCGCTGATCGCGTTGGCCCTGCTGCTCGACCTCATAGGCGCAGGCGCGCCGGTGTGGTGGCTGGTAGGTCAGTCGCTCGATCTGCTGCTCGGCATCGCGCATCTCACCGCCGGTCAGCCGGGCGCGGTGAAGCTGGCCCCGCACATGGGCGGGCTGGCCTTCTTCCTGTTCGTCGCAGGTGGGCTATGGATCGCGCTGTGGAGCGGGCGCGGGCGGCTCTGGGGTTTCGCCCCCGCAGCAGTGGCGCTGGCATTGACCCTCGCGACGCCGCGCCCCGATGTGCTGGTGTCGCGCGATGGGCACCATGTCGGCATCGTGGAGCAGGGCGAGCTGTTGACCTTGCGCGACAGCCGATCCTCCTACGCCAGCGACACGTTGGCCGAACTGGGCGCGCTGGACGGTCCGCCCGTGCCGCTGGCCCGATGGCCGGGTGCCCGATGCAGCCCCGAATTCTGCGTGGCGGAGGTGACGCGCGACGACCGGACTTTCCATCTGCTGCTGGCGCGCGGGCGCGAGTACGTGACCGAGCGCGATCTGGCGGCGGCCTGCGCGCGGGTCGACATCGTGGTCGCGGACCGCTGGCTCCCGCGCAGCTGTCGCCCGCGCTGGCTCAAGGCCGACAGGCGGATGCTGGAGCGGACCGGCGGGCTCGCGATCACCCTCGCGCCGCGCAGGGTCGACACCGTGGCGCAGGGGCAGGGCGAGCATGGCTGGTGGCGCGGTGCCACAGCAAGCGCCAGGGCGCACGAACCGAAGCGCGCGCGCCGTGGCCAGACGGGGGACGCAGCCGCTCAGTGATACCGGCGCAGCAGCCCTGCAAGCTTGCCCTGAACCTGAACGCTGCGCGCATCGTAAACCTGCGGTTCGTAGCTGGCATTGGCCGGATCGAGCCGGATCCGCCCCCCGGCATCGCGCCACAGGTATTTGAGCGTGGCCTCGGCATCATCGACCAGCGCCACCACGATATCCCCGTCGCGCGCGGTGTCGGCGCGGCGGATCAGCGCGTAGTCGCCATCGAAAATGCCCGCTTCGATCATCGAGTCGCCCGACACCTCCAGCGCGAAGTGCTCTCCCGGGCCCAGCAGCGCGGCGGGGACCGGCAGGCTCTGGTGGTCTTCCAGCGCCTCGATCGGGGCGCCGGCGGCAATGCGGCCGTGCAGCGGAATGTCGATCACATCGTTTGCCGCTTCGGGCATCCGGGCGGGGACATTGGTCGTCCGCGCGCCGATGTCGTTCGCAGGCTTGGGCGCCGCGGCCGACACCGCACTATCCGGCATCTTGAGCACTTCGAGAGCGCGCGCGCGGTTGGGCAGGCGGCGAATGAAGCCGCGTTCCTCCAGCGCCGAAATCAGGCGATGCACCCCGGACTTGCTCTTGAGATCGAGTGCCCCCTTCATCTCCTCGAACGAAGGGGAGATCCCCGTTTCTTCCAGGCGATCATGAATAAACCGAAGCAATTCATGCTGCTTTGCCGTCAACATCGGCCAACTCTCCGCATTACTTGTTCGCGCGAAATGCGAACGAATGCGGAACAATTAGGCAACCGATTTTGCCAAGTCAAGCATATCCGCCTGTTTGCGTAGGGGATTCCAGCAGGAGCCCCGGAACAAACGCACCCGTTTCGGATGCATCGGCCCCCGCCGGGCGATCGATCAATACTTGCGCATGGGCGAGCGGGTGCATCGCGGAGCTATCCTGCACCTCGGCCGCCAGCACGCCGCTTTCGGTCCACGCAGCCCGCAGAAATTCGCGCCTTTTGCCGCCGGGCGGCAGAGGTGCCGCAAGCGGAATGGAAACGGGGCGCGCAAGACAGTGCCGGGCACCGGCAAGTCTGCGGATCGCCGGGACCATGAACAGGAACCCGGTTACGAAGCTCGACACCGGATTGCCCGGCAGCCCCAGCACCACCGTTTCCCCGCGCCGCGCGACCAGCAGCGGCTTGCCCGGCTTGATCGCCACGCGCCAGAAATCGAGGGCGAACCCGGCTGCTTCGAGCGCGGGCTTCACCAGATCATGCGGGCCGACCGATGCACCGCCGCTGATGACCACAAGCGGGGCATTCTCGCTCGCATTCAGGATCGCCTGCGTGATGGCGTGGGCATCGTCCGCCACCGGGCCGACGGGATCGGCCACGGCCCCTGCATCGCGCGCCATCGCCGTCAGCATTGCACCATTGACCGCCGGGGTCTGGTGCGGTTCGCACGCGGTGGGATCGGCTACCAGCTCGTCACCGCATTCGATCACCGCAACGCGCGGAGGATCGTGCACCACCACCGCCGCCAGTCCGCCTGCGCGGGCGAGCGCAATCTGCGCCGCGTCCATGCGGGTGCCGGATTGCAGCAGCGTGGCGCTTGCCCTGAAGTCCAGCCCGGCGCGGCGGATGAAGCGCGCGGCAGGCGGCGCGCTGGCGGTAAGGCGCGTGCCCTCGACCTTGGCGTCTTCCTGAACCAGCACCGCATCCGCCCCCAGCGGCATTTGCGCACCGGTCGAGATGCGGATCGCATCGCCCATTCCCAGCACCTTGTCGTAGGGTACCCCGGCGCGGCTTTCGCCCTTGATCAGCCAAGGCTCCTCGCCTGCCGTTGCGTAGCCATCCATCGCGGAGAGATCCGTCGGAGGCTGCGTGCGGCGGGCGATGACCGGCTCCGCCAGGAACCGCTGCGCACAGTCTGCCACGGGGCAATGCCTGGAGGTGGTCGGCGACAGCAGATCCAGCAACCGAGCCTGTGCATCCTCGAGTTCCAGCGGCGCGCTCATCCAAGCGCCTCGTCAGCGTGCCAGTCGCCCGACTTTCCGCCGGTCTTGGAGAGCAGATGCACCGCTTCGATCACCATGCCTTTGTCGAGCGCCTTTGCCATGTCGTAGATCGTCAGCAGCGCGATGTTGCACGCGACCATCGCCTCCATCTCCACCCCGGTCTTGCCGGTGAGCGAAGCGGTCGCGGTGACGCGCACGCCGTTTTCCTCGAGCGTGCAATCCACGCTCACGCTATCGAGCGCGAGGGGGTGGCACAGCGGGATCAGCGTGCCGGTCTGCTTGGCGGCCATGATGCCGGCGATGCGGGCTGTAGCTAGTGCATCACCCTTTTTGAGCGTAGCCGTGCGGATGGCTTCAAGCGCTGCCGGAGCGATGGTGATGCGCCCCTCGGCGATGGCTTCCCGCCTTGTGGCGGACTTGGCGGAAATATCCACCATGTGCGCCGCACCCTTGGCATCGAGATGGGTGAGCTTGCTCATGCCAGCAGCGCTCTGGTGGCGGCTTCGACATCGGGCTGGCGCATCAGCGATTCCCCGAAACTGGTCTGAAGATCAACCTGCAACGTTTTGAGATTACGGTTGTTGATGCCCAGAAGCGGCGTTTTGAGAGCCAATGCACGATCACGTTCTTGCGCATTATGGACTTCGACGAGGACATCGAGGCCGAGGCTGTGGGCATAGGCTTCGAAATCCTGCGCTTGCGCGTCCGTGAGGGCGGCCATGATGAGCAGGATGCAATCGGCGCCGATGGCGCGGGCGTTGGCGATCTGCCAGCGATCGACGAAGAAATCCTTGGCGAGGACGGGAAGCGGGCAGGCAGCACGGGCCTGCACAAGGTAATCATCATGCCCCAGAAACCATTGTTCCTCGGTGAGGACCGACAGGCAGGTGGCACCGCCTGCGGCATAGGCACTGGCGATATCTGCGGGAACAAAATCTTGTCGAATCAATCCCTTGGAAGGAGAAGCTTTCTTGACTTCTGCGATCAGCGCATAGCGGCTCCGGGTCTGGATGGCCTTGATGAAACCGCGCGGGGCATCGGCGCGGGCGGCGGCGGCTTCGAGGCTGGCGAGGCTCTGCGTTTGCCGACGCTCGGCGACGCGGGCGCGCTTGGCGTTGCAGATGGTGGTGAGGGTGTCGGTCATCGAAAGGCTTTCCAGCGAGCAAGCGTGGCGGCAGCAGCGCCGGATGACAAGGCTTCACGGGCAAGGGCCGCTCCTTGAAGCAGCGTCAGCGCGGGCTTGGCGACCATGAGGGCGGCGGCGGCGTTGAGGACGACGACATCGTGATAGGCGCCACCCTCTCCGGCCAGCAGCCGTTCGAGTGCTGCGGCGTTATGCGTGGGATCGCCGCCGGCCAGCGCTGATTTGGGATGGACGGGCAGTCCGGCATCGGCCGGCGCGATGGTCTGGCTGTGCAGCCTGCCATCGTGCAGCCGGATGGCGTGGCTTGGGGCCGAGATGGCAAGCTCGTCGAAGCCGTCACCGTGCACGACCATGGCGGCTTCGCTGCCGAGATTTTGCAGGGCGCCGGCCATCAGCGGCAGGGCATCTTCAGCGAAAACCCCGACGAGTTGACGGCGGACGCCGGCAGGATTGGCGAGCGGGCCGAGCAGATTGAAGATGGTGCGGCGGCCGAGCGCGCGGCGGACGGGGGCGATACGGGCCATGGCGGGATGGTGCCTGGCAGCGTGCAGGAAGGTGATGCCGACGCTGCGCAGGCAAGGCTCCAGCCGTTCCAGCGGCAATTCGGGG
>Ga0210025_1003258_pt1 | contig 14866 bp, 13 predicted proteins | sample CryGeyme20150102_FD_183989 | JGI IMG/M metagenome (GOLD analysis project Ga0210025, IMG submission 183989) | Groundwater microbial communities from Crystal Geyser aquifers in Utah, USA - Crystal Geyser metaG 2015-0102 (SPAdes) (version 2) | ecosystem: Environmental > Aquatic > Deep subsurface >...
TATGAACGATATGAAGATGGAGCATAACCATGAGCATAAATAATTCTTTTGATATCCATGATCCGTCCAAAAGCTTTGCCTCTCGCATTATCGACTGGTCGGTCAGAAACCGCTTTTTTGTGATGCTGGGTGCACTTGCCCTGCTGGGGGCTGGTATTGTAGCCATTACCAAAACGCCGCTGGATGCCATTCCTGATTTATCCGATACACAAGTGATTATCCGCACGGAATGGCCCGGACAAGCGCCGCAGGTGATCGAAGATCAGGTGACGTTCCCGCTTGCTATCCAGATGCTGGGCTTGCCGAAAACAAAAGACGTGCGCGGGTTTTCCATGTTCGGCACGTCCTTTCTCTATATTGTTTTTGAAGATAAGGTGGATATGTATTGGGCGCGCAGCCGCGTGCTTGAATCCCTATCCCAGATCGCCCCGCAATTACCGGAAGGCGCAAGGCCGCAGCTTGGCCCTGATGCCACCGGCGTGGGCTGGGTGTTTCAATATGCGCTTTATGACCGCACAGAAAAACATGATTTACAGGAATTACGCAGTCTTCAGGACTGGTTTGTACGCTTTGAGCTGGCCGCAATAGATGGCGTATCGGAAGTGGCCGGTGTCGGCGGTTTTGTCAAAGAATATCAGGTTCTGGTTGATCCAAACAAACTCCGCGCTTTTGATATTCCTTTGCCTCGCGTGATTGAAGCCGTACGCGGCGCTAATAAGGAAACCGGCGGACGGACTCTGGAAATGGCGGAGACTGAATATCTTATCCGCTCATTTGGCTATGTACAAAAACCGGAAGATCTAGAGCAGGCCGTTCTCAAAACCCATAACGGAACGCCGATTACGATTGGCGATGTGGCCCGTGTGGTTGAAGGCCCGGCCATCAGGCGCGGTATTACCGAACTGAACGGTGAAGGCGAGGCGGTCGGCGGAATTGTTGTGATGCGCCCCGGTGCCAATGCCCTGCATGTGATCGAAGATGTTAAAGACCGCTTGGCGACAATCAGGCAAGGCCTGCCCGAAGGCGTCGAACTGAAAGTCGTTTATGATCGAAGCGAGCTGATCGAAGGCTCTGTGAGCTATCTGAAACACAAACTCATTGAAGAAAGCCTGATGGTTGTTCTGGTGGCTTTTATCTTCTTGCTACATGCCAGAAGTGCTTTTGTGGCTGTGATAACATTGCCGCTCGGAATCCTTGCCGCTTTTATTGTGATGAGCATGCAGGGGATTACTGCCAATATCATGTCTCTGGGCGGGATTGCGATTGCCATTGGGTCCATGGTGGACGCCTCGATTGTCATGGTTGAAAATGCCCACCGAAAGCTTTCATCGCTTGATCAAGACGCAGATCATTCGGAGAAGCAGGCCGCTCTTATCGAGGCAGCCAAGGAAGTCGGCCCGGGATTGTTCTTTTCACTCCTGATTATTACGGTGTCTTTCCTGCCGATTTTTGCTCTTACCGGACAATCAGAGCGACTTTTTACCCCGCTGGCTTTTACAAAAACTTATGCGATGGCGGCGGCCAGTCTGCTTTCGGTTACTGTTGTGCCGGTGCTGATGCTTTTGCTGGTACGCGGGAAGATCAGGCGTGAAGATGAAAACCCGGTTAATCGATTTTTTGGTGCATTGTACCGACCTGTTTTAAATGCCGCCTTAAAATTCCGCAAAACAACGGTTTTGCTTGGGCTGATTGCGCTTGTAAGCACGGCCATTCCGATCACCAAGAGCGGATCGGAATTCATGCCCCCGCTTTATGAGGGCGGCATTTTATACATGCCGATGACCGTGCCGGGAGCATCGCCTGCAAAAATGCGGGAGATTTTACAGGTTACGAACCGCCAGCTGATGACTTTTCCGGAAGTGGAGCATGTTTTTGGCAAGGCCGGACGCTCTGATACGGCGACCGATCCCGCACCCTTGCCGATGATCGAAACTTGGGTGGAGCTAAAACCTCGCGATGAGTGGCGGGAGGGCATGACCCCTGAAAAACTCATGGCGGAGATGGATAAAACAGTGCGTCTGCCGGGTATGATGAATAGCTGGGGCTATCCGATCAAAATCCGCTTTGATATGCTAACAACAGGTATCCGCACCCCCGTTGGTATTAAAATCTCCGGCCCTGATCTGGAGGGCATTGATAAAGTGGCGCGCAAGGTGGAAACACTGGCACGGGATGTACCGGGAACACGCAGCGCAATAGCTGATCGTGTGCAGGGTGCAAAATACATAGAAATCATCCCTGACCGCCGAGAAATTGCCCGCTACGGCATCTCCCTTGAAACTGTGCAGACTATTATCCAGACCGCACTGGGCGGTATGGTTTTAGGCGAAGCGGTAGAAGGGCGTGAGCGGTATCCGATGATCGTGCGCTATGACAGGCCGTATCGGGAGCATATCAGTGATCTTGATAATATCCTTGTGCCAGGCGCTGATAATACGCATATCCCGCTAAATGCTCTGGCCGATATTCGCGCGGCCAAGGGCCCTGCCATGATCAGATCGGAAGATGCACGCCTGAACGGCTTTGTGTTTGTTGATATTGAGGGCCGTGATCTTGGCTCTTATATGGATGATCTTAAGGTAGCCTTGCAAAAGCTGAATTTACCGCCGGGTTACTCCCTGAAATTCTCCGGCCAGTTTGAGCAAATGCAACAAGCAAATGAACGGCTCAGCCTGGCTATACCTGCAACATTGCTGATTATCTTAAGCCTGCTTTATCTGCATTTCGGGCGGTGGGACAGAACGCTCATGATCATGCTTTCTGTGCCGTTTGGCGTTATCGGCGGATTCTGGATGGTCTGGCTGGCCGAATATAATATGTCTGTGGCCGTTGCCGTGGGCTTTATCGCGCTGGCTGGGATTGCCGTTGAAACCGCTATCATTATGCTGCTTTATATCGATCAGCAAATGCGTGAACACCCGCCCACGACCTTTGAAGACTTGCTGGACAATGTCCGTCATGGCGCCGCGCAACGCCTGCGCCCCAAACTTATGACCGTGGGCACGATTATTTTGGGTCTTATCCCGATTTTTCTGACTGAGGGTCCAGGATCGGACGTTATGCGCCGTATCGCCTTGCCGATGGTTGGCGGGATGGTCTCAACCCTAATCCTGACATTGGTGTTTATTCCGGTCATCTATGCAATTTATACGCAGTGGCGCTACAAGCTTCCGCTGAAAGAGGAGAAATAAAAATGATCTCTATAAAAAACTTGAACGTGATTATATTGGCCTTAATTGTGTCGGGCTGCTCTTTGACACCTGATTATCAAAGGCCTGATATTAATGCTCCTGCATGGCGTGATGGGCAAATTTCTCAAAATGCTGAAATCGCCGCCGATTGGTGGACAGGTTTTGAGAGCGCAGAATTAAATACCCTGATGCAGCGTGCGCTTGAAAACAACAATAATTTGCAAGCCTCACTTCATCGCATCGAGCAGGCCCGCGCCGATTTAAAAATTGCAGGCGCGGCGCTTTTGCCTTCCGCTGATGTTGTGGCAGGCTATCAAAGCGGCTCAACAATAGTCACAAATATTACTGATCAACGCAATAAAGGTATCCCCAACTACACAGCAGACGCGGGTATTTACTATGAGCTGGATTTGTTCGGTGCGAACCGCGCGAAAGCGGATGCGGCAAAGTCCGGCCTTACAGGAACACAATATGCGCATGATGCTTTGGCGTTGATTATCATGGGGGATGTTGCGCAAAATTATTTTAATGTTCTGAATTTGAAAGAGCGTTTACGCATTGCCAATAACAACCTTAAAGCGACAAAAGACTTGCTGGAACTTGCCAAAGCGCGCTTTGAAACCGGCGCTCGCACACAACTTGATATTACAAGGCAGGAATCACAACTCTCTAATGTTAAGGCGCGCGTAACAGCATTGGAGCAGGAACTGGCGTTGACACAAAATGCATTGGCTGTGCTTGTAGGAGAACCGCCGCAGAGTTTTTCAGTGAAGGCCGATGGATTTAAAGGGCTACATATACTGGATGTTGGAGTTATACAGCCTTCTGATTTGCTGGAGCGCAGGCCGGATATTAAAAGCATGGAAGCGCGGCTGATAGCATCCAATGCCGATATCGGGGCAGCGCGGGCTGCCTTTTACCCGTCGGTCAATATCGGCCCCAGCCTGTTGCTGGCCGCCAGTCCATCAGCCTCGGCGCTGACATTGGCAGGCTCAGTCATTGCCCCTACCTTCCAAGGCGGACGATTGGAGGGCAATCTGGACCGCATGACGGCACGTCAAAAAGAGCTGGCTGAGAATTATCAACAAACAGTGCTCATCGCATTTCAGGAGGCAGAGAATGCTCTAACAAAAGTGCAAAAAACTCTAGAGCGAGAAAACGCACTGAAACAGGCCACCGCTAAAGCTGGCGAAGCTTACGAAATAGCCAAAAATCAATATTCTTTAAGCGTGATTGAGTTTCAGGATGTACTGGATACACAGCGCATGATGCTAGAGTCCGAAGATCAATATGAACGCGCCCGTTATGAAACTTTGATCGCTCGCGTTGAACTGTTCAAAGCCATGGGCGGCGGATGGAATTCTGATAGTTGAGATAAACGTTATGACTATGTCTGAAATAAAGCATCAATAATCGGGCAGTCCGGCGTTTTTCCACCTTTACATTGCAAGGCAATTTTTTGCAGTGTTTTTTCAAGTTTTTGAAGGTCTGTGATTTTTTTGCGAATAGCATCGAGATGCGTGAGTGTAACATCGTTCACTTCCGCGCAAGTTAGACTTCCGCCGTCCACCATGGCTAGCAGGGTTCGAATTTCATCAAGGCTAAAGCCAAGCTCGCGGCTCCGACGAACAAACATGAGCCGTTTAGTATATTCTTCGGAATAATCTCGGTAACCGTTCTGTGTTCGTGGCGGTGGCGGCAGAATGCCTTCCTTCTCGTAATAGCGGATCGTTTCAATATTGACGTCTGTCTTTGCAGACAGCTTGCCGATGGTCATACTTTCTTTCATAAAAAAACCTCTTGAGTCTGTAGTAACTACAGAGTTTATCATATAGATATGAAATCAAAACTCAAGATTAATGAAACCAAAGCGAGCGTTCTCGGATGCACCTTAGCTTCATTAGGCGCTATTCTGGCCTCGTCCTGCTGCATTATCCCGATTGTGTTTTTCAATCTAGGGATTGGCGGTGCATGGCTGGCAAACCTGTCTGTGCTGCAGCCGTACCGTGTTCATTTTATCGCTGTGGCTGGTTTGCTATTGGCTATTGGACTATTTTTTTATATCCGCAGTTTGAGATATGAAGCAGAAGCGTGCTCAGCTGATAAAAAGAAAAGCCGCTGGGTATTGATGTCTCTTGTAATATCAGGCGCCTTAATTGCAGCAGCGATTATCTGGCCTGCTGTCGAGCCTCATCTTTTAAGGGCAATCCGATGAAACAGGAATTTCAAATCGACTCTACAATCACATGCCCTAAATGTGCTCACGAAGAGACCGAAGAAATGCCGACTGATTCCTGCCAGTATTTCTATGACTGCAAGAGCTGCAAAGAAGTCCTGAAGCCTAAAAAAGGCGATTGCTGTGTTTTTTGTTCATATGGCACTGTCCCATGTCCACCAGTCCAAATAGATAAAGGTTGCTGTTAGGACATTGCGATTGAATAATAGAAATGTTCCTAGAGATAGACTTTTATAAGTTTGTGCAATCTAAAGTTTTTCTCTTATTTCGGTTAGAGTATATCTTTGGCTCTGTAAATCTCTTATCATTTCTACGCGTTTAACCATTTCTGGTGCGTAAAGTTGGTAGCCAGCCTCAGTTGTATCAGAAACTTCCAATAAACCCTCTTTTGTCCAATAGCGAATAGTGGCATTGCTTTCCCCGGTTTCTTTGGCCAACTGACCAATACGGAGGAGGGGGCTTGCTGGTGTTTTTGAAACCTGCTTTTCATCCTTGCCAGTCACGGCATTTAAATAAATATCCAATGATCTATTCGCGGCATCAAAGATCACTTTGTGATAATCGGCAATTGACCCGCCAAGCTGTGCCTTTTCAAGGGCGGATATGTATTTCATACGATCGCGGGTACGGATGAGGGCAGGAGGGTAGCCATGCTGTAAAAGGATTAAATTCATTAACAATCTAGCCGTGCGACCGTTTCCATCTACAAAAGGATGAATAGTGACAAGCTGGTAGTGCGCTTGGGCGGCTAATTCTACAGGGTGCTTATCGTTTTCTGCTGTTAATTCTGCTATAAAGTTTTGCATATGATCTGGGACACGTCTTGGATTAGGTAAAACAACAGGTGATCCAGATATTCGAACAGGAATAGAGCGATAATGGCCTGCATTCTCATCGTCTATGCCGCGCAAGATCGTATTATGAATGGTAAGAATATCATTTTCGGATAAATCAAAGGTTTCTGATCCGGCCAAGGCCATGATATCTGTCAATGCCTTGGCGTGATTTGTGGCTTCCAGATGCTCAACAAGAGATTTTCCGCCAATGGTTAAGCCTTTCTCAACCACGGCAGCTGTCTCTTTACGCGTCAATGTGTTACCCTCAAGTGCGTTGCTGGTGTAAGTAAGCTCAATTAAAAACCATTCTTCAAGGTTTTGCACCAAAGCTGGCGGCAATGGTCTGAATTTATCAATCTGGTCTTTTTTTGTTGTAAGAGGGCTATAATTCATACTTAAACCATAAAGCATTACTTCATGGTTTTCAAGAAAATTCCGATTCTCTAATAGAATTATGTGTAATTGGTGCAGGAGTAGTTTACAAATTAGCGTTTAAATACGTTTTTGTCTAGCCGGTATCACCATTCTCTTCGTGGTCATTGGACTGCCACACTATTGCTTTGGAGGCCTCGGTTCCCTCAAAATGTGATCCGCAGTTTGAAAGTTACTTGTCCAAAATATAACGATCTTTTTCTGCATCTACTATACCGGGTTAACCGAAAGCTTTCGTCCCGGCTGGGACAAAACGTAGTCTCATGCCTTCTTGTTTACAAGACTACAAACTTGTTTGCTCTTAAATTTTACGCATACACAGCCCTTTCTCCGGTTGCAGGGTTGAAGCAGAATAACTCACCTGTTTGCAGCATTTGGTGCATAATAACAGCGAGTTTTCTGGCAACTGCGATCCGTGCTTTTTTCATGCCCGATCGCTTGGCAATTCTTAAGCCCCATGCTTGCAGGGAAGAGGGCTGTTTGACCCTCGTTAAAATGGAATTGGCAGCTTCATAGAGCTGGTGACGTATGACACGATCACCACGTTTTGAGATACGCCCGTTGTAATCCATTTCGCCGGATTGCCTGCGCCTTGGCGTTAAGCCGAAATACGCACCGACGCTTTTGGACTTTTCGAACCTGTCGGCATCATAGACAGCAAGCACGAAGTTGGCGGCGGTCATTGGGCCTACGCCAGGAATACTCATCAAGATACGGCATTTCTGACAAGCATAAGCATGATCGAGAACTAGCTCATCCAGCTCGTCGATTTTCTGCTTAATCATACGCAGCATTTCAAGCTGGATTTGAAGAGGAGGGGCAATAGCCGTGCCTTCATCAATGATTTTCTGAACACGTTCTTCAAATCTTACGCCTGCAATGCCTTTAATCAGGATGCCGAAGGTTTTGAGCATTCCGCGGATCTGGTTCACAACATCTGTGCGCATACTGACCAGATTACTGCGAGTACGGAATAAGGCGCGGGATTCATGGTTTTCGAAGCTCTTAATGGTGACTTCCTTGTACCAGTTGCAGCGCATGATCTGGGCGATGCCGTGTGCATCGTTCTTGTCCGTCTTATTCATTTGAAGACGCAAAACACCGTGGGCGTGGTATGCATCAATACAGATGGCCGGAAGCCCCATGTCATTGAGGCCGTGCCAGTGCCATGTGGAAAGATGACCGCTTTCAAGGCCGATTTTCACAGCCTCAGGTGCGTACTTCTTTACCGTTTCACCAATACCTTCCGGCGTTGAGGCACAACTTCCTTCCCAAAGTTTGTTGCCATCACGATCAACAACACAAACATGTGTTTCATCCTGAGAAACATCCAATCCAACATATTGATCCATTTCTTATCTCCATTTATCGTTTAATAGGTTGTTTAAATTGACAACATACCATCCTAAAAGGGACGATAGTTGCCATATTCAGCACCTATTAAGCTAAATGTGATAATGTATATTATGGTAAATATAAGTCGTCAGGGTGTTTGGAACACAGCACAATCCACGCCGGAGAGGTCAGCAAATGTTTCCACGACCACGGACACAGTTTGGGACGAAAAAACATTTGTTCAGTGGCCAGGCCACTTGGGGAATGTCGGTTGATAAAGCCTTAGCTCGATGTTAGTCTAAATTCAGCCTGTCCTAAGGAGATATCATATTGGAACGTCAAAAAAAATCGTTCTTCCTAAGAATTGGGCTCATTGGCGCCAGCCTGCCACTGCTGATAATTATGTTTTGCGCGGCGTGGGCTACCATCCCCCGTGAGGATGGTATCGTGAACGTTACCCCTGAACAGATAGCATTTTTTGTTGCTCGGTATCTCTCAATCCCACTTGGTCTGTTCTGTTTAATCGTTACTCAACGTGTCTACACCCTTCATTGGGTCAATAGGAGAGTACTAGCTTTGGGTATGTTCCTGGGGACCTTTAATGTGCTTCTGGGGGTGGTCGCGTGGGTATTAAATTTCATGATGATGGAGTTTGGTTCACATCATTGAAGATAATCCGATGGCGGCGAATAGCCCAAAAACTCGCTTATTAGCAAAGTGATCAACGCCGGCAGCTTGCATAAATCTGACTTTCACCGAAATGCAGCCTGATCCATTGCCAAATCTTGATCATGAAGATAATTTAGTGACCTCCAATATGGGCTAATTCGAGCCCCTTCTGATGTTTATATAGACCTCAAAACATCACCTTCTTGTGCTGACGGGGTACAAACTACGCAAGGAGCCCCACCCGGACGCTGGGAAACGTGCTTCCGTAAGGGAGGCTGGGTTGAGTGGACAATAAATTCATGCTATGAAAACACCATGAGATCATCAATTAAAACCTTTATTTTTCTCATCGCGCTTCTGCTGGGGCAGCAGGCACATTCCCAAGATGACGTAATTGAACTTGATCGCAAAACGTTCTGCGCCAGCGTCGATGAATTAAAGCTCGCTAACGCAGAGTTGCTTGGAACAGCGGTGGGTATTGAAATGTCTGTTGATGTTTTCGTTCGACGTGCTGAGGCAACCGCGCCGGAGATGCGCGATGCGATTGACCTGTTGCTTTCCAAAGCGAAGAAAGCCTCGGACGCGGCAAATCCTTTCTATGATATCTGCGTACAGGACTAACTACATTGGATTGGTAGCCACGTTCGCATTGCTCACGGTCAGTTAAGACAACAATCTCTGGTCAAAAGCGGGTGTGTGAATAAGCCATATTATGATTATTTATTTTCTATTTAGTACACCTGTCGCAAAAGTAGCGTGATTTTGTAGGGGGCGGGATGATCGTCCTGATAGCCTTGATAATCGCTGTCGGCATAGAGCAACGCCAGAAAATCCTGTGTGTTGCGGCAACGATACAAGATCAGCATCACCAGAAGATGATCTTCCAGACCGCCTGCTCCATAGGGGCGTCCTGAACGGTTCTTGCGCTGCGAAAGCTGTTCCCCACGCAGGCCGTGGACGATGCGCCATCTGTTTAAAAATATCAGGGGAAACCCCCGCCAGATAACGGAACTGCCGCTTGTATAAAAGATTTGATACGTTAAACTTTGCCATCATGAAAGAGCCTCCAACGCTCTTTCATGCTTACTCTCAGATTCTAAGTGCAACACCTTTTTGTTTACAGTTGAAACAGAAAGGAAAGTGCGATGGAAAAGAGGAAATACAATCACATATGTGAGAGCGAGCGGTACATGATTGTGACCGGCCTGCAGGCCGGTCACAGCTTTCGTAAAATTGGTAGGCTTCTTGGCCGTTCTGCTTCCAGCATATCAAGGGAGTTTGGCCGCAATAAAGCAGATCAAGGGTATGACGCTTTGCTTGCTCACCAGCAAGCCAAAGCAAAGCGTCATAAACCTCGGATCATCAAGAAACTCATTGCTCATAGACCTTTGCGGTTTTACGTGATGAACAAACTGGATCGGCTCTGGTCTCCCCAGCAGATCAGCGGTAGACTGATTAAAGACTTCCCTGATGCTAAGGAGATGCGCATCTCACACGAAACGATTTATGCCTTTATCTACGCTATGCCCAAATCCGGCCTTAGGCAGGAATTGATTGCGAATTTACGCCGTAAACATCCGCACCGCTATAAACATGGCCGTGATCCCCATAAACAAAAAGCACGGATTTCCGATATGGTGTCTATCCATGACCGCCCTGAAGAGATTGACGGACGTCAGGTTATTGGCCATTGGGAAGGGGATTTGATCATTGGCAAAGACCACGGATCAGCCGTTGGCACTTTGGTCGAACGCAAGAGCCGCTATGTTTACCTTGCGCATCTGAACAAGCATACTGCGCAGGAAACAAGGCTGTCTTTTACACGCAAACTGAAAGACGTACCAAAGGAACTGCGTCAATCCCTGACATATGATCAAGGCAAAGAAATGAGCCAACATAAGCTTCTTACGGCTGATCTGAATATGGCTGTATATTTCTGTGACCCACGCTCACCATGGCAAAAAGGAACAGTTGAAAACACAAACGGCCTGATCCGCCAGTTCCTGCCCAAAGGCTCGGATCTATCGGGCATCCCGCAAGAGCAGCTCGATGAAATCTCGCATCTGCTCAATACCAGACCCAGAAAATCACTCGATTACCAAACGCCAAGAGAGGTTTACATGAAAGAATTTAAGCAATATCATCCTCTGTATTGAAGGTGTTGCACTTGCTCATGGAATCTACCATGATTGAGGCATAAACCAGATTCGCTGTGAATCCATTCAATTTTAGGGCCCGTTCAAATGAAAAGATTTTTTAAAATTGTAAGAATTAGTATTTTAGGGCTCGTAATCATTATGATCGGTTTCGTATACGATATTATTTTTGCTGGGATTCCTTACCCAGATCCAACTCCAGAACATCAGAGTGATTGGCAGTTGCAGAAATTCATAGCCAGTATCTTTTACAAAACCGGGGGGATTATTTTTCTTCTAGGCATAGCTGCAATCCCTGCCGTTTGGATAAGAACAAAAAATGTTGACTCAAATTAAAAGATAAAAATCAGGATACTTTTGCAACATATCTAGTGAACTGAATACAATTAATTTTAGAGATAAACGTTCAAAAATTTAACCCATCCTACTTAATAAAGTTTGTATATGTTATATTGACTTTTATTTTCCATACTCGATGTTATCCGGTTTTCTTTAAACTTGCCGATCCTGTATCATAATAATAATCGCTGATCGTGCCATCTTTGATTTTCTCGACCATTTCATCAATCACGAATACCGGTACTAAAAACCATTCTCTTGCCGTTACTGTCCGGCCTCTATCTGGTATCTCAATCTCAAGATTGACGTTTGAAAAGAACTTATGAATAAGCTTTTCTAGCTTGGTGCGGTTAATATTGGCAAGCTTATATGTGGCCACGACTTCCACATCAGCTAAAAGATAGGTTGTTCCGCTAATAATGAGACTGATTCTGCAATTTCTACAGGATTCAAAACTGTTTTTTCCTTTAATTATCTGGTTCCGAACAGTTTTGCAAAGAAGCCTTTGTTAGATTGTTGTAACAATATTTCCTGTTGAGATTTTAATTCCTGAATTGTCGCTTCGAGATCGCTGAATTTCCTATCCTGCGATTTTTCCTTTTCCTCAATCTTCTCCTTATCGGAGCGCTGATCCGTCAGCATAAGAGTTAAGCGATCTTTTTGCTCTTCGGCCTTAATGCGCTGTTCTTCCGTTTTTTCGAGGCGAGAGCGAAGATCTCCGATCTGGTCTGAGAGCTGTTTGCGTTCTCTTTCTCGCTCTGTCTCAAGACTTTTGAGTTTTTCGCGCATCAGCTCCATTTCTGTTGAGACATTATCACTGTCTTGATCTGTCTCACCTTTTTTCTTTTTGGCTTTTTCAGCTTTCTCAACGTCTTCCAAAGTTTTGAGTTGATCACCATAGACGCGAACTAGCTCGGCCACATCTATGACCTTATTTCCCTTATCGTCTTGCTCGGTTGATATGGATTTCTCATCTATGTGACGATAGAAAGTGGCGCGGGAAACGCCAACCATTTTAGCTGCTTTGGAAACAGATACTTTATTTGAACTCATTTTCTCACCTCGTCGCATGAGACATCCCTGCGACATTTGTATTGCTTTCTCACAGTATAAAGAAAATTTTTAAGAAAAAAATCTTTATTACCAAAAATCAGATTCGCATTGTGAGTCAAATAAGGGTGTCCAAAACTGTCTTAGTTATCCACATGAGACTGTGTATAAGAGAGTTTTAGAAGTGTCTCAATTTTTATTATATTTATAAAACCTTTGCCTATAAAAGCCTACAGAGGAACTTAACAAGAATTACATCCTGTCTTATCTTGTCTAATGAGAATGTTACGTTGTGGATAATGAGACAGTATGATAGATTTTTTATAAGAGATTCAGAATCAGTTAATGATTTTGTGTTTCTAACACCGCAATTTTCATCCGGAGATTGCAACTATGTCCCCGCCCTAGGCGGTGCAAGTCGTCAATACCAGGGCAATATTAACCGTTGAACCAATAATTAGAAAGGAGAAAGCTTAATTTAGAACCCAGATAAGCAAAAACCGCTGTTGGCGCAGCGGTCTAGCTAAATAAATCAGCGATATATTCTTATTACGTACTTTTAATATACCGCTGAACGAATCAGGACGCAAGTGAAAAAAGTGTTTTTTCGCGACCCTTTTTTGCGGCCTAGTTTCAGGGGTTTCTAATGGCTTAAATGAAACATGCAGATATTAGATATTAATTCGCCAAGTGCATTTGGCGGACGGGTAAGTTCACCCAAATTTCGGGCTGGCTTACAGGATTTGGATGAATATATCGGCCTTGAAGAGGATATTGACCGTTTCAAAGCCCTTAAACTTGTAAAGATGGCCGGTAAGGATGCAGGGTTTTCTGCCGAATTGGTTGAGCTTTTAGAGTATTATGTAATCCGAACAGATGAAGCCGATTGGAAAGAAGGCTCTCAGCCGATCAATTACCAGAGCGTTACCACAACTGCACAAGATCTGGACATCTCAGAGAGACAAGTGAGAAACCGTGAGAAAGCTCTTCATGCACTTGGGGCGCTTAGCTGGCAGGATTCAGGTAATTTCAAACGCTACGGCATGAGAGATCGTGAGACACGAGAAATTCAGTATGCGTTCGGTGTCGATCTATCTCCTCTTGCCTCTTTGATGCCTGTTCTGGAAGCAAAGGTGACCGCAAAGCAAGCAGCTAAAGCCAAATGGAACGAAACCAAGCGTAAAATTTCGGCTTATAGAGCGCGGATAAGGGCTTTGATCGCTGAGGCCGGCCATTACGATGAGCTGGATGAGATGCTGCTTCATATCACTTACGAATATGAGAGAATATCATTTTCTATCCGCACCTATCATGCGCAGAGTGATCTGGATGATCTTCTTGGCGAGCATAAGGCGTTATATGAAGCGTTGTATCAAGCTTTGGAAGGGGTGGCTCAAGCTGAGGATAAGTCTTCTTTTTCTTGTGATACTTCCGCCACGGACGAAACTGATTTCCCCCACATACAATGTACAAACCTTCAAACATCTAATAAATTAGATTACAGTAACCGTTCCGGTATTAGCCTTCAAGAAGGCGTAGCGGGTTTTACTGAGACCAATAACAAACATACAGCATGTGGAGAGATCGCTAAAGAGCAAGAAGCTGAATCCAATAAAATAGCTGAAACGATCAGCAAAATTACATGGAAACAGGTTCTTAATGCTTGTTCCGATCGTTTTAAAGAACGGATACCCTTGCATGAACGACCATTGTCCTGGCAGGATCTAACTGATGCAGCTCATGGGCTTCTTCCCACTTTAGGCATTCATAAATCTGCGTGGTGGGAGGCCTGTTCAACATTGGGCCGAACCGGTGCTACAATTTGCATCATGATTATTGATCAAAAGATGCAAGATCCCTCCAATCCTGTCCGTAGCCCAGGCGGTTACTTACGAGAAATGACGGTTCGTGCGCAGAAAGGCGAGTTAAATTTGCAAGGCTCGATTTTCGGACTTTTGAAGAGGAGCGAGGAAAGTAAAGAAGCGTAAAATCATTCCCCTACTCTCAGTTTGTGGCCTGATTGTCTTCGCCTTAGCATTTGCCACGCAAAACGCACAGGCGCAAAATCAGCTAACCGGCGTCATAGATTATTTACGGATGGTGACAGCTTCATAATACAGGGCCGAAAAGTCAGGCTGTGGGGTATCGATGCGCCAGAATATTATCAAAACTGCTTTGATACAGCGGGTAAAGAATATCCTTGCGGCAAGCAATAGCGTCAATTTTTTAAGGATCTAGCGCATGGTCGCTCTATTTCATGCGACATTATGCCTGCGGCAAAGCGGGAAAGCCGAATAGTTGCGAAATGCTTTCTGGGTGAAGCCGATCTCGCCAGTGCCATCGTCAGGGCCGGCCATGCCATTGACTATACTTATTTCAGTGATGGTTTTTATAAATCTGATGAGCGTGCGGCGAAATCAGCGCAGAAAGGCCTTTGGCAAGGGACTTTCACAGAGCCTTATCAATGGAGAAAGCAAAATAAGCGCTAAAATTGGCTTTCTCGTGCTGTTCAGCTCCAAAAACCGTGTCAATGCACGCAGAAGACGTTCAGATTTGCAGGGTTTGAGAATAAATCATAAACTATTTTGCAAATATAAAAGTTTGTTTTATAATTTATAAAAG
>Ga0210025_1003284_pt1 | contig 14797 bp, 11 predicted proteins | sample CryGeyme20150102_FD_183989 | JGI IMG/M metagenome (GOLD analysis project Ga0210025, IMG submission 183989) | Groundwater microbial communities from Crystal Geyser aquifers in Utah, USA - Crystal Geyser metaG 2015-0102 (SPAdes) (version 2) | ecosystem: Environmental > Aquatic > Deep subsurface >...
GGGGTACGATCCTCTACCTTGGGGGCTTTGGTCGCAGACTTGGCAAATTGCAAAGGCTTCATGTCAATGGTATTCGCAAAAACCGATTTGACAACCGGGTCCAATTTATCGGGTGAGTATCCTTCTTCTTCTACCACATCTATGTCAAAATTATTACCTCTCATGATACCCGGATAATACTCCGTACAATCGGCTTCCAATCGTTCTCGTTGCAAGGGACTGTACGATTGTCGGAAACGGTCGTAGGGCTTGACTTTCTTGGCCAATTCCGGCTCCATCACTTGAAATTGCTTAAATTCTTCATCTTGAATTTGAATAGACTTAGTCAAGTCAGCCCCGTTCGAAGCTGAGGTCGTGGTCAACATGATGGTTTTTCACCTTTCGATTTTTAATTGAAGATTCTTTGGAATGCTTTTCCAAAAATGTTACTTTTGGTGGTTTCAACCCCAAGGGTAGATTGGGCTTCTCTTCGACGTACTAGCTAACTAGTCTCCGGGACATGGGCTTCTCATAATATCATCTGGATCCTCGGCAATCATGAGAGCATGAGAGCTTTGTGTCCATGACGATCGTTTCCGCTGACACCGGGTTCTGGCTTCTGGCATCTTCGAGATGGGCGTTCTCGTTCAAGAGTACACGACTGAGTTTCAAGCGACACAAGTAAGTCACGAATACTACATCATCATCTCTCTCCTTTTTTCGTGCCGAAGATAAAAGAAACAATGCTACGTAGACGCAAGCGGCCAATGCCGCAACACACCGTAAATATTGTACATAATTCATAATATTATGATATCAACCCATCAACAAATCATTGAAAGAAAGAATTAAATATGAGTACTGCAGTCGTTGATATGGTAGAGTAAATAATGATTTAAACAAAGATGAAAATTCGCTTTTTCATCAGAACGGTAGTCTGAGTGAGTGAGCTTCCAAATAGATTGAATCACGTTTGAGTCAGTCATTCTTTTTGAGTGAGAATGCATGAAGGGGTTGGATTTTTCCCTGTCATTCCAGCTTCCAGCACCGCGCTGTGATGTCTTCATCTGTATTATGAGTATTCATCTCTGTCATTTAGAAAAGGTTTGCACTTTACGTCGAAGCAACCAACCAAGAGAGAGAAAGACGGGTAAAGATAAATTCAGTATGCCGTTGAGTAGACTAACCGCACCTCTGAGCTTTCTGCTTTTGGCAGGGACAATATCGCAGTTGCCCAACTGCACCTTTGGATTCGTGGCTGGCCCGAGCTTAACCAATGCGGAACAACTGCGTTTGAATCTCTTTCCAACCGCCACTGTTATACCATCCGATTTAACTAAGAGCATGACGTATCGCATGATGGCCAAATCTGAAAATTTAGGAAACAATAGCAATGACAAAAAAGAAAAAGAATTGTCACCCGAAAAGGTTGCCGAGCTCATTGAAGTTTCCTTTGTCAATGGCGTCATGCAGTTGGCACAAGGATACGTGGATGTGCTCAAATTGTTTATTGCAGCCGTTCAGTCCGGATACGCTCTCGGGATGTCTCCGGGATATTTGCTTGAGGTTGTTGACAACTGCCCCGGACAAAGTGCCAATCGTCCACTGATGGAGGAAGAGGTCCAGTTGCGAACGACGTGGATTCAAGTGATTTATCTGGTCCTCGACTACGTGCACTACAAAAACATGCATTTGGCAGACCTGGATAAGGATAACGGCAAAGGTAACACTGTGGATGTCACTGTCTCAGAAACATACGCTGGTGCCATTCCGATACTGTCGCAAGCCCACAAAGATGGCCAACCCTTTGAAGCAGAGGCGATTCTTGAGCTCTGCAAAGATGTGTTGCCATCCAGTGCCAACAATGGTCCACTGGAAAAGGCCATTTTATTGCAGAGTTTGCGAGTAATATGGTTGTCCTTTACGGCGTTACAAGAGGAAGCCCAATGTTTCGAAGACAAAGCACCGTACCAACCATCACCCGACAAACCACAACCACCCATTCCGGGAGCGTTTGAAAGATAAATTTAAAAAGAATAAGACGGAGTTGGATGGAATGGAGCTATGGGCTTGGTACTGGTGGCACCGTATCCATGCAAGTAGGTGTGCATGCTACAATTTCAATTTTCACAAAAGCCGGTGTAATGTAAAAATTCATGCAGCTGGCGAGGAACTGATCCATACCTTTGTACCATAATATCAGTGTGTAAAAATCAATATTAGCAGCAGGCAACCTCGATCTGCGAATTAGAATGTAACAACACTTTACTTTATCAATCAACCTCAATCTTTTGCTACAACTAGACTACGCTATTGCCTTCGCATCAGCCTGAACAATAATGGATGACCGGGTGGTGTAGACTTATCAAGCCAGGTGAGCCCCACCTACACACTGCATGATTTCGAAATTTTTGAATCTCTGCACGCATCACAACATAACGACTAAAAAATCATTCTCGACAACCTCCCCGGCGGCATCATCATTTTTTAAGCTAACTTTTGCTCGTAGCTATTGTAATCTATCGTAAATGTCAGTATTTTATCGCTGGACCAATCCGGCAGACTCTTGGAATGGGTTCGAGAACAGAGGGAAGCCCAACAACAACAACAACAACAACAACAACAACAAAAACAAATAATGAAGAGCCAATCGATGCATGGTGATAGCTCCACCACACCCCAACAGCACGAACAACGAAGCAAAATATCAGGTGAGTGTGGCAGTCCAATGAGAACGTTTGATTTCGTTTGAAATTGTAATTTTCTGTATCTCTTGCAATTTACTCACGTTTTTGTGTGTGTTTGTGTTCGCCAAATTCCCCACCACCACCACTTCCCAAGAAGGAGAACCGCGGCTAATTCGGGCCACGAGTTACACCAGTGGAAACGACTTGCTGAGTGACACAACTTTGATGGAACGCGCGTCTCAAATTCAATGCCGCAAAGCGATGAGCGAACAGGAAAACGTGAATACTAGCATGGATGCAAAGGATTTGATAGAAATAGACAGCAGTCAAAACAAAGAGAACGTGGAACAACAGGCGGAAGAAACTAGACCGGTGCAAGAGAAGAAGGAGGAAGGGCAGGAGGAACATCCTTTTCTCGCCCTTACGGGTGTTTTGAATGAAACAATGGACGACAATACGGATGATGAGGGCGATATGGATCGATATGATACGCAAATTGTTGATGACGAATCAGTGGTGAAGTCTATCTCCCAAGTGTTACTGCACGACGCTATGCAGGAGGAGGATATCTCTCATCGCACAGACACACAAGATACCAACAAAGATCAAAAGGATGCTATTCTTTCATTACGAAGTCCAGAGGTTTTTGAAACAGTGGAAAGTACCATCAGCAATAAAAAGAATTCTTTGGATTCATTGTCCAGAAACACCATAGAGAAAGACGCAGACCAACCTGATCTCATCCCGAGCAATACCGAGGAAAGTGAAGAGGATCTCATCAACATGGAAGAAAACCCTCTCCCATTCAAAACGTTCGTACCTGCGATTGATGCTGGGCATCAGGCTCGACCAAGCGTCCTCGACTCCTCTAATTTTCCCCATGAAGACCGACAGCGCCGAGAAAATATTGCTCATCTTTTGCGATACAAAAATATGGTCCAACAACAAGAAGCTGAGGAGATTGCCACCATGAACTACATGCGACCACTCCTCCAGCGGTTGGAGAAACTAGCAAAAAGGAGTTCCTGCAGATCAACCTCGAAGAACGACTGTAGCGATCTGTGTAAGAACAGCATTTCCTTTTTAGACATGAAGCGTGCCGTATCGGTTCTCGAGTCACAACAGCGAAACAATCATGAATTTATGGTTCAAGACAAACAACTCATGATGATTTTACGCATGCTTACGGAGAAATATCATGGCTCAAAAAGTGAGGATGTATCTATTACATGGGCTGAATTTATTCATTGTTATCGCATCTGCGTTATGGGTATGCTCACATTGAAAGAATTGCCTAAACGGAGCGACGTTCGAACTCGAACAAAGTCACGCATCTTGTCGCAATTGTCTACTTTTGAGCACTGTCCACCAACACCGATGCGCCAGCAACTTCCTCGCGGCGGGAACGGCGAGCATATTTCAACATCTACACCGACTGATGATTATTCACCTTCACAGCAGTTAGCTAGGCATGCCAACAGCAAGCACAAGCTCAAAGTTGCCGCTGCGTTGGCATTTTCGGTTTTTGTGGGGTTTCTCGCTGGAAAATCTTTCCCGGAAAGCTCGCTTGCTACCCAACCGGTGTCGCATAGTGAAAGTTGCTTAAAACAAACAGAGACCAGCATTGTGCCAGCAAATATGACAGAGAAATTCCTATCTGTGGAACAATATCCTCCGTTCCTGTCAGAAAGTAGCAACACAAACCTGCTTTCGGAAGCTTTAATACTGGCACACACTGGCCGTGTTGGTGCCGTGATGCAAAAAAAATTAATTGATTTTCACAAACTCTCTGCGGCGACTCTCATTCATACGACAGCCAGCATGATTGGCACTCCTGCTATTTCGAAAGCAGGGGACCACGAATCGTGCCAAGACCTTCAGGGAATTTACTGTGGTGCCTCGGCCCATTCAAAGCCGAAGTTGTGGCGGCTGGTTCCTTCTTCGAAGTACAAATTGGCTATATCGGTTGTACTGGGAGCATCAGCTCCGCAAATTTTCCTTCTCATTCGGAGAATTGCTGCTGGAGCAATTTCGTTGGGGAATTTTGGATTAATACCTGCCAGTCTTGTTGTAGTAGGTGCAGTTGCTGTAGTGTCTAAAGTCATACAGTTCGCGAAAATGGTCCTTCGCGTTAAAAGTATAAACTGATCTCGAGGGCAGCTAGTGAAACCCCGTTGCCACCGGTAGGATGGCTGAGTTAAAAGGGATTATTTATCACCAAACCAGGGATATGGCGACCCCGGGGGATATGGAAAAAAAATCCCGGGGTAGTTTTTCTCTACAGCACTTTTTGGGGCTTATGTATTATGAACAGTTATTTTTAACAGCAGTTGATCTAATTACTATCTCAGTGCGATTTTATTAAATTATGGTGCATTGGCTGTCAATAAAAATAGAATGGTCAAGCTCTTTTAAGCTAGCATTTAACAGGTAGGTGCTGAACCACTTAAATTTAAATATTATACGATCTCTAATAATGTCATTATACCAATAAATGTATTCGTCTATTCGTGTATTCGTGTATGAAAATAAAATGGTCAAGCTCTTTTAAGCTAGCATTTAACAGGTAGGTGCTGAACCACTTTAATTTAAAAATATTAAACGATCTCCAATAATGTCATTATACGAATAAATGTATTCGTGTATTCGTGTATCCGTGTATTCGTGTATTCGTGTATTCGTGTATTTGTGTATTCGTGTATTCGTAAATTCGTGTACTATTCGTGTACTATTCGTGTACTATTCGTGTACTATTCGTGTACTATTGTTCGTGTACTATTCGTGTACTATTCGTGTACTATTCGTGTATTCGTGTATTCATGGTTATACGATCTCCAATAATGTCATTATGAATAAACGTATTCGTCTATTCGTGTACTATTCGTGTATTCGTGGTTATACGATCTCCAATAATGTCATTATACAAATAAACGTATTCGTCTATTCGTGTATTCGCTCGTGTATTCGTGTATTAAAATAAAATGGTCAAGCCCTTTTAAGCTAGTATTTAACAGGTACTGAGTAGCTGCTGTACCACTTTAATTTAATACATCATTCGAATATTTGCACTTCTAACAGTAAAATACTAGTCCCCACTCCCCCACCCAGCTGAACAGACACATAAGTAAAAAAATGGAGTAGGAACGACAGAAAAAGTGAGACAATGTGAATTTTTAATTACCCACCATACTGTACGACTATAGACATAAGCTGTACAAAACTAAGAAAAGTTTAGATAATGCTCATCTAAATACGATGTAACATTAAACTATTCATTCTGGATATGAGCATAAAATATATCCCATGATTTTTCAACATCCCGGAATTGGTGATCAGTAAATCGTCAAACAAGCCTGGGATTTGGATATCCCGGAAAATTGGATACACAGCCCCGGGATCACTCCATATCCCGGGAATGGTGGTAACAGATTATTTATTTATTAGCTACAAGTAGCAAAAAAAATGTCACACAACCAACAACGCGTTGATTTAGCAGCATTAAATACGATGTTCTGAATGGGAATGAAACACACTCCTATGATGAGCATACATCTCTTCTCCAAAAAGTCGCCAAAAAGTCGTGAAGAGTGGTAACATCTTCAGTAGACAGCTCAAACTTTTTGTGTAGGAGGAGTCTAGTTGTTGCGGGCACGCTATCGACACATGGGCTTCCTTGGCGAAACCTTCTTCGACAAATTATGATCGTTGGTCTTCCTTGATAAAATGGCCAGCGAACTGGCAAGTCGATGGAGATCGAAGACCGCGCTATCATGACACTAGACTATCCGCTCCTAGAAAGCATGCTGTAATTAGCGTCATTTTGCAGTAGTGCTGATCGCTCAGTGGTTCCATTGCTGGCTCTACTAGTAGGGATACGGGCAGGATTCGACGATCTGTTGTCATATCCATATCCACCCGGAGCTTGAGGTATGGAAAAAGGGTTGGCGCTAGCCGCATCGCCGTCATAGATACGATTCTGGCCTCCGTCAACAGCTGGCAGGGGAGGTTGAAAAGGCGTCCTCATGTTCTGACTGGATGACACCTTGCGCATTCCACCAGCCTTAAAGCCGGCCAAGTTTGCTTTCGAGCGACTCCTGTTGATCATGCCCGCAATAATACTGCGACTATTCAAGACACCCTCGCGGTTCACATCTAGGCGATTAAAAGCGTTGAACGTCTCGAGAATATCATCTTCCGTGACTTTGCCTAGCCGCACCAACATTGCAATAGCAAACATCTCCCGGGTACACTCGTCCAATCCATCAGCTCGCTTGGCCGACAGATGAATTCGCTGAATAAGGGGGCCAGATGCGAGTTCTCTCAGAGCGTCGTCATCCAACAGATCCCCAAATTGAGTCAGGACTGCGCTTTCAATGCGGCGCTTTCTCAGCTCAAGTGGTATAGCAGCTATGTGACTCATATTATCTAACAAAATACTTCCAGCTACCAAGATATATACGGTGGCAAAAAGTTTTCCTCCGTGCGTGACAGGAACAATATCTCCGTAGCCTACTGTTGTCAGTAAAACGGTAGCAAAATACCAGCCTGAGCAGATGAATAAGAGAAAGGAGTGAGAAGGTGGAAAGATCATAACGAATGCCAAAGACGAATCCCTCCTGTTGTGAAAATAAACTTACTGTCAACTAACGTAAAACCCTCCACAAACCAAAAGCCAAGGCAACCGAAAGCAATAATCACCATGGAGTTCACAAGTGCTTCTTTCAGGGTGAGAAAGACGTATTTGGCAGTTCTCACACGTCCTTTTGTGACTTCAAATTCATCCGACTCTTTTGAATCAAAAGAATCCGATGTTGACGCTTCTATGGACGCATCTGTAGAAGAGTCATGGTCGCTGTAGGAACCGTCTCCTTGGTCAAAAGAATTGGGTGGACGTGGTGCATTAGGTTGAAAATTATGTGTCTCAAGCAAAAACGGGGTATCCTCGCTTATTGTAGGTGTACCTTGACTAACCGTCGGCGTTTTGTGGGTGTTCATACTCATGCCTTGAATCATATCTCGCCCACCCACATCGAAGGAGGCATGTCTGGTGTGCGACTGTCTACCAAGAATTTGTTTTGTCATGGGAGAGCCGAGAAGATTGTTCGTTTGTTCCTGCTTTACAGCCTGTATTTTTGGCGTTTGAAATGGTGTCTTGGGGCTTTCTGAAGATCCTTCGTGAACGGGCGGGAAACCTGGTGAACTCGGGGACACAGCGTTCATGCTACCAAATGACTTCACCGCATTTAGGGTCGCCGTTGTGACCGGTGGTGCGAAACTAGTAGATTTGGTAATGCTTGAAGGTTCCGCTCTAGAATCAGAGCGATTTTGGCCATGATCATCGCCAGTGCAACTCCCCACCATTCGTTTGGGTAGTGATGGAGTGGCACTCACTTCTAACTCGGGTATGGTGGCCGGTGTTCGTCGGACGTCGCTTTGTGTTGGGGGTACCAAATTCACGCTTGAATCCTGACGATTGTCTGCAGCATTGTTGCTGCTGCTGTCATGATGTTTTCGCTTGATCTTTTTGTGGCCTGTAGAAAAAGGGCTAAAATCGTGGTCGAATCTCTTACTACTCGTTGCGGGCGAGCCAACAAAGCGAGCCGGTTTATGATTCTCGTGCTCATGGTGCATTCCTATGTGCTCGGTGGAATGAAATTGTGGTGGGAGAGCGCCAAATGAATTGGTTGGGCCAGCCATATATCGTCTTTCCGCGGCATCTTTTATATTTTGTAGTCTAGTGCAGTTGGGACAGGAATTTATTCTGTTTTGGTGCGCCTGTCGACGTGATGTTTCGTCTAACATTCCGGCGATGTAAGAACCAAGCAACAGACCAATGCAAGCAACTCCAAAGTAAATAAAAATAGAGCAAATAATTTTGTTGAAATCACTAGTAGGAACAAAGTCTCCTAGTCCAGCCGTCGTGAGCGTGATAACTGCAAAGTAGATACAGTCCAAGGCAGGCCAGCCTTCCTAAAAAAAGCCAAGACAACAGCAGCTGGTCAGTAAATAAGTTGTAGACGATACGTGAACACATTGCGCGCACCTATCGCACGTACCTCCAGCCCGAAAATATACAGAGATGCAATCACGTACACAACAAAGGCAAATGCCAAAAAACCGGAGGCTGTTTCGTACTGACGAGGAGCATTGTTGACAGTGAAGAACTCTCTCTGCGTTGTGAGACAGCGGGGACACTGATAGGTTGGATACTCTATCTTGTTGTCGCTGTCATGTAACACTGAAGTTTTCGGCAGGAACAGCTTTCTGTTAAATGTTCGGGGGCCTGTTTCTGCTCGCTTACGTCCAAAGTTGGCAAACGGGGATTCCATTCGGTGAAGCACTCCTTTTGCTTGCTTTTGCATTTGATGTATGACATCTCGATACTCCTTATCTTCTTCTTCACTAATGTCGCTACCGCTGTTGTTGCTGCTGCTATGCTCAGACGCGCTATCTAGACGACGCCGAGAGAACACGTTGGAGCCAGAAAAGCCATTCGTTCTTGGACTTATGGCTGGCACGTTATTTTCTGGCGAAATATTTCGAAATGAATCATTGCCCTTAATTTGGTGCTGTTGACCAAGGAGCTCACGAAAAATGTCTTCCTGCTGCTGTGTTAGATTACGCTGCTCATAGTTCGATGTCGTATGCGATCCAATCATTGCTGAGTGTGATCGCTGGTGGCTATTGTACGCCCCCTGCGCTTGTTTCCGTTGCTGCCAGAAGGGCGAAGCCAAGGACGCTGATTGCGGCGACCAATTGGTCGAAGATGCATCGCCTGTATAACTGTTAGCGGCAGAAATCCAAGAAAAAGTGCTATGATTGGATCCTAAACTACCTCTGTGATTGTTTCTTCGGCCGCCGTGGCGCAGGGTCGATGGCATCGTGAGTCCACTGCTGAAAGTATCCCCGCTAGCACGTCGCTGCTGCACATCATCATCGCTCCGAATGGGATCGGTTGTGTTGGACATATTCCGTCGCCAATTATTTTGCTCACTCCCGACTTGGCCTTGAAAAGGACCAAAACGTGGCTCTACCGTTGAAGGAATGCTCCCAAGAGACACTTCCGAAGAATCCACCCGACGAGGAACCTTTCGATCTGACAGATTCCACAGAGGAGAGCGAAAAAAATCCTTATATTGCTTGCCGATCCTTTTCTCGTTGGCCACTGCCGCCGCCTTCTCTGCTACCTTGCGATGCTGTTGCCGTGCCTCTCGTCTTTGTTTTCGCGCTGCTGCTCGACTCGCTAGAGCACCATCGGCGCCAACAGAAAAGAGGGTACTATCATTAGCACTTTTCTTGTTGTTGCTATTGCTGTTTCTGATTTTGCTGTTATTGAATGTCGCATGAAAGCCCGTTCCATTGGAATCTCTAGCGTTTGGTGAACTGGTATCTTGACCACCATCATCCCCATCCTCATCGTCATCGTCTGCTACATTCGGTAGGGGTATTTTGTCTTTGGACATGCCTTTCCAATCCCTTCCACCGGTCGTCAATGCAGCTGCGACACCATCTCCACTTCGGGTGCGCCGGTGCATGTTGGAGGATCCTCCACGCTTGAAATTGCGAGGTGGTCGCAAGTGTGTTTGTTCATCATCTGCAGAATGGTAGGAATCCATGGCGAGACTGCTCCGAAAGAAATCATCAGTGTCATCATCATCGTCGTCGCCTCCTCCACCGCCATCATCGGTAGTGGCTGTTGTATACGTGTGGAAAGAATCATCCAACAATGTAACAGTAGCATTGTTATCCGTTTCTTCCTTATCGACATGTTGTGGAATACTATTAGAGGCAGCAGCAGCTGCAGCAGCGGCAGCAGCGAAAGGTGGTGCATCCCCATTCATATCTGTTTGGGTATTCTTCTTCTCACTGTTTGCGTTGGATTCTTCTTGAGCAGAAAAGAGTTGCGTTCCCAAAAAATCTTTGTCATAATTTGAATAATAGTCATCTTCATCACCACTTATCAAGGAAAGGTTCAGTCTTAATGGTGATCCTTCACTGGGCTTTGGAAGACAAGCACTAGTAGCATTAGTAGCAGCAGCACTGGGAGATAATCGTTCGTGACGTTTCAGTGGATTATTGCTATCATGTTTCGATGGCAACGTATCGGCTGTATTCTCTTCTACTATTTCTTTTTGCTTTTCTTCCTTTGTGTCGACATTGTCGTCGTCATTGTCATCATCATCATCTAAATATGCATCTGACGTATTCCCAATCAATTCTGTTTCAACACTAGAAATACGACGATGTCGACCAGGTGACCGTAACGTCGTATCATCGTTGTTATTGTTGCTGTTGTTGTTATCATCATGACTATTATTATGTCGTTTTGGTCTCAAAATTGTATCCAAATTGGATATTCGACTCATAATAACCGGCGTGGTTCCGGTAGAAGTGGTAGTCGTTGTAGCTCCTCCTCCTCCTGCTGCTGGTGCTGGTGCTGCTGGTGCTGGTGCTGGTGCTGGTGCTGGCGCTGTTGTTGTTACCTGAAACAGAACTCCCTCACTCTGTTGACGCAAATTGTGTAAAAAATGATTCCCATTATTATTGTCTTGTTGTTGTTGTTGTTGTTGTTGTTTCTCGTTGTTGTTGTGTTCCATAGAGGATACTATATTGTTATTGTTATTGTTATTGGTAGTAATTGGAGATGTTGTATTCATCGGATTGGAACATGTTGAATACGACATGGTATGATAATCACCATGGTTGTTGTTGTTATTGTTGTTGTTGTTGTTGTCGTCATCATCGGTGCTACTAGGTGGTGCAACACTATTAGTATTATTATAAGTAGCTGATATTGACGATGCATTCTGTTGATGAGTCCAGGGAACTACATCTAATGATTGTTGCTGTGGTTGTGGTTGTGGTTGCTGCTGTAGTTGTTGTTGTTGTTGATGATACGAATGATGATATTGTGGATAGTAGTATTGTTGTTGTTGTTGTTGTTGTTGTCGTTGTTGTCGTTGTTGTCGATGAGTATGTCTTTGTTGTTGCTGTGGAGATTGTTGTTGTCGATTCTGCTGAGCAAAGTAGGCATGATAATAACTTTCTCGTGCTACTGCGTTGGACTGCTGCTGCTGTTGTTGTTGTTGTTGTTGTTCTAGCGAAAAATCAATAATCCGTCGATTCGATGATTGTCGAAAGGATTCCCAACTGCTTAAACTGGTATTTCCAGGTGAATGCGTCGTATTATTCGCATTCGTCGATGCTACCGAACTTTCTTGCGAATCTCGGCCTCGTCGTTGTCGTTGTATCGCTGTCGTATTTAAAGTAGACGGAGGAGGAGGAGGACCCGGGGGTGGTGGCGGTGGAGGTGCACTATATTCATCATCGTCGTCGTCGTCGTCATCGTCATCATCTCCTGACAATAAACTATTCTGTTCGGCAAAGTGTCGATCTCTTGTAGTAGCGGAATCTTCGGCTTCACTTATGGATGGTTCACTCATATAGTGCAGACTATCGTTGTCGCTGTTTCCTCTGTTACCTTCCCATGTCGTATAGTTTCCGTACGAGTATTGATTGTATTGTTGCTGCTGCTGCTGCTGCTGTTGCACTGGTCTACCCCTTGTATATTCCTGATCATCGTCCGAATGACTCGTGATCATGGCAGGAGCTGCTGTTGCGGCTACATCTGCCGTACTTTTACTCACAGGAGATGACTGATTTTTTGTATTGGATGCAGATGCAGATGCAGAGAGTACATCATGGTCATCATCAACAGACTTTGCACGGCTGCTGCTGCTGCTGCTGCTGTTGCTGTTGCTGATCATCGAAGGATGATAATGATGATGATCTGCCTTGTTGTTCACGTTGAAATATTGATGTTTTATTTTATTTTTAGATATGTTGTTGTTGATGATGATTTTGATGATTTGATGGATGATGACAGCAGATGTATTGTACGATACAACAATTGTACAAATAAAAAATAATAATGATGATGGGCGCGGAATTACTGACACTCTATTTACCAGTTTATCACTCAACTTGTCACACTCAGTAGGTCTATTGAAAAGAAAAAATAAAGAAATAAATCAACTTCGTCTGGCAGCGTTTGTTTGAGTTTTTATAGTAATAATAATTGACTGCTGTTGCGCGCGTGTGTATTCACAACACAATTCACAGTGGCTTGGTCTTAATATATTATTATTTATTCTCTTCTCTACTAGAATAGAGCAGTCGTCAAAGGAGTGAAAAGCATTCCGATCAAAACCGTTTCGTCTTCTTCCCGAGTTCAATATACGATACGATTATTATATTTAAAGTTGTTGTTGTTGTTGTTGATGATGATGTTGTTGTTTTTGAAAGTTGAAACCTTGCTCTATTCTACAGCTTTCACTACTAGAGAAGATTATTTATACGATTCTACCAGTAGCAGTTGACTACTACTACTAGTAGTATCGTATTGTTGTAGAGTACTTATTAGCTTTCTCAGATAGATTCCCCTACAGGTACCGTAGTACTCGGAGTAAATTGAAATGACTCAGACGCACACTTGTATTTTGCTCTTCTCGGATAGTAGTGCTACGAGCTATCTACTAGCTGCTACTAGTCTAGTACTGTACCTGGTACTACTACTACTAGCTAGCTAGAGTAGCTAGTAGAGTAGCTACTAGAGAGTACTCAGTAGCTACTCCTAGCTACTAGTAGTAGCTAGTAGTAGACCCTAGCTAGTAGGTCTAGTACAACCATGAATGAACTTTCCTTTCATTCATTTCTTGCTTGTTCGCATCATGCGTGAGTACTGTACTGTCAGTAGTTAAGAAATTAGTACGAGGTACTGTACGACTAGTACTACCAGGTTGTACTGGTCGTGGTATCATCTTCGAATTACTAATACTGTAACAGCATTCGAAGAGTGTGTGCAATGAGACCGCGTTTCGTGAAACAAACAATGCGGGAGTCTCTGCACTCTCTTCACATTTGCTCCAATCACAACAACATATTATTTGTACACTCTCATTACATTGTAGTCTACTGTATCATTTTTTCCTCTTCAATTATATAACAACAAAAACAACAAAAAACGTAAACATGACAACACTACACCACGAAACAAACAACAATAACAAACGCAAGTACGAAAAGATGCACAAGGAAAACTCGGACGAGGATGAGGACATTACTTCTTTGAATGATAATGACGACAATGACGACGAATCGTCGTCGTACTATTGGAAGATTCATACACAGAGTATCAATATTCGAAACCTTCCTTCCAATGTTGATCCTTTTCTTCTAATGAATAATCTTAGTTTGCATATATCACAAGTTCTCCATTGCAGTCTCAAATACAATGATATTATTGATAATGATGATGACGACTACGACGATGACAACTACAATCGTTCATCTCAGCAGCATTGTATTATGATTCGTATGTACAATTTACAGAACCAATTTGTTGGACGTGTCAGTCTGAAACCTGATCCATACTACCATCACCACCACCAAGAAGAACAAGAACAAGACCAAGACGAAAACGAACGTAATAACTATTATCGTACAGGAATGTTGGAACTCTTTCATCACGAAACGAAAATCAAATTGGATGTTACGAGCATTGTTACGACTTTGAAACAATTCTTCTCATCACGTACGGTTGAAATACAAAGTAACGACAATAACAACAAGATTGTTCGTTTAAATCGTGTCGAATTTTGTTTGGACCAACAGACCAACAACACCACCAACACCGACACCACCACCACCACCAACACCACCACCAACACCAACAGCACCAATGTTTTTGAGAATGCCAACGAAAACATCGTGTCCACCACCAACAACACCAATATCAACAACAATATCAACAACGAATCAAAACAACAGGTTGGTCTTTCGATCCCGCCACCATCAAATACTACTACTAGTACTACCATCACCACGTCATCGTATGTTTCCATGCTCACTACCATTGATGAAAATCCTAAATTTTTATCATCAACCAGCAAGAAGAAACCTAATAGTAGTACTGTTGGTGACGATGCACGAACTACTACTGGTGAAAGTTGTGTGTGTGTGTGTGTAACTGACTTCCAGTGCTATGGCGTTGGTCTTGGGGATACCAATCCCCGACCAGTGGGCCATAGACACCTAAGTACTGTCTCTTATAAATGGATTATCTACAGTAA